>OCLF01000418.1_pt1 | contig 12745 bp, 10 predicted proteins | sample 1502881 | NCBI WGS metagenome assembly OCLF01 (sample SAMN03418267, study PRJEB22391) | human gut metagenome | biome: human-gut; feature: organic feature; material: feces | host: Homo sapiens | place: Tanzania | collected 2013-01
GCAGGAAGAGAAGGAGGCACAAAGTGCAACCATGCGCTCGCACCATTCGACACACTTATCCACGCCAGCGAGCCTTACCATCGCGCACGTCGATGTGAGTGAATGACTTGTAACGACCAATGCCATACTTGCCCGGATACTTCTTCTCCAGATAATCAGCAACAACTGACGGATGGATAGAAGTAACCTTGATGTCGGCAGCCTTACCTGTCATGTGCATGGAAGATGCAGCACCACCTACACGGCGGTTATGGTTGCCACAGCGATGACCGGATGTGATAACCACAGGCAGGTCGAAGTGCTCACGCACATCTGTGACAACCTGTAATAACTCAGCGTCAACAGTGGATGTACCGCATCCACAACGGCAAGCGAACTCTCTACGCTTGAAGTATTTGTTTAACATCAACCCTCCGCGATTGACTCGGTAGCTGTCCACTCCAAAGAGAAGGCAGCATGGTAGAAGTTAGTAGAGCCAGTGGTCTTAATCATAACAGGGATGTAGTTAGTCTTTGCTGTGTCAAGGTCAATGTGACCAATCACAGCACCTCCTGTATTCCACCCTGTGAACGTACCGTGGTCAACGATGTAGTACGTACCTTCTGAGCCAGTGGCATTGATAAGCTTAATGGCAAATGGGAAGGAGTCACTGCTCTCGTGCCCTGATTTCTTCTTGAAGTTGAAGTGGAAAGTCATACGGCAACGATAGCCATAAGAGCCATCCAGCAGGAGCACAGGTGTCTCAATGACCTTGGTTGTGATACGTTCTTCAGTAATCTGAAGCATCGTGTCGAACCCTTCAAACTCAACATCAACCATGTCATCAAGCTCACGTACTGTGTCACGGCTTACGTCATCTTCGGTAACACCATGTAGGTAAATCCACTTATCGGCACGACCTGAGCCAGTAGCCACGTAGATACCTTTGTTGTCACCTTCTACCACGACAACCATAGAACCTTCACGTTTACCAGAGATCTCACTATTATTCAGCGTAGATTCATAGTGCAGGATATCCCATGCAGCAACAATCGGTAATGGGTCAGGTGTAACCACACCCGCCCGATCTTTGTTGCGTTGACCAGTTACACCTAATACCATGTTACCTCCTTACTCGCTCGGATTAACCGCCACGTCAAGCTGCACTACGTTCCACGAGTCAGTCGGCATCGGGCCATCTGCTACAGCAATGTGCAGGGATTTATCCTGCTGCTTCTCCATCAGTACCATAGCACCACGCTGCTTACCAGACAGACGAGCAGTGTTGATAGTAGACTTAGCTTTCTTCAGGTCTTCTTCCAGCACGATAGGAAGAGCCAGTACGGTTGCAGTAGTAGGAAGCTGCTGAGCTACGAATGCTTTACCAGTTGCAGTATTCGGGTCACCATATTTAGCCATGTGTTGTCTCCTTATTAAGATGGGATGATAGTGGTTTCTTCGGGGAACTTGTGAGTAAACCATAGGTCAGTTTCTTTACTGCCAGAGGCTACCATCAGTCCATGTGCATCAGTAAGAATCATAGCACCACGACGCTTACCTGCTTTAACTTGGTCATTGATACGGTTTAACTTCTTAGAAGGGTCTTCACCGTGTTCATGTCCTTCTGCATAAATGAAAGGTACGGCCAATACAGTGGCTGTGGTTTTCTCCTGCTTACGAGGATTCTTACCAGTTAAGCCCATATTGGCATAGTTATTCGGATGATTAGGCATTATTACTCCTTATCTAAAGTTAATATAAAGGAAGAATAGGGAGGTAAGGATACCTCCCACTAAGGCGTACCTATATTACCTAGGAATACCTATGACTACCTATTATTTCCTGTTATTCCTTCGGCCTCCTTCTATAGTGCAACACAATTACCAAGTCTTTGAAATCCTTGAAGAAATGGTATTTCTGGCTTTGGTTTTAATATTGCTGCCACCAAAGACTCTCTGCTGCATCGCATTGGACATATTGGTGGACTTCCGGTAGCCGTGGTCTTGTCCTGTGAAGAACTCACGACGACGACGAGGGTCATGCATCATTTCCAGATAATCGCGCATCTCTTGCATTCTGAGGCGATTTATCCGGTTAACCTCGTCATAGTCTATCTGAGACGTTAATTGCCTTATAGCGCCATACAGCGCGTCTAAGCGGTCATCGTGTCGCAGACATCCTTTCTCAAGAGTGATGTTCGACATTTGAGCAAACAAGCTATAGCTCATGCGAATCTCAAGAGGGTAATGTTGTACGCTATCAATGTCCTGCTTAATCATCTCAGCGTTAAAGATGATGCGGTGCGCCGACATGAGAGGTTCCAGTGTCTCAATGATACGTGCCTCTTTCTGCCCCGTGGCGTAATCCTCCTTTAACTCGGCTTGCCACTCGCGTTCGAAGTATGGCTTAATTACCGCCTCAAACGCGCCGTGACCAAAGTTCTTCTCTATGAAGATCTCTTTCACCTCTGCCTGTTTTGCTTCGCGCACAATGCGGCTCAGCGCGTTCTCGGAGTACCCGCCCGGTACGCCGAACACTTTATAGACGTAGATGAAGGTGCCAAGCAGGAAGACTATCGCCACACCAGTTTCGTCACCGTTCTTACCACCACCAGCAGGGTCAATGTACATGACGCGGCGCTGTATTGGTCGCCACTCATATGGACGTGGCACAGGTCGGTACAGGTAGTCCGTAGGCTTGTTACCAAAGCGTGGTGCATCGCTGATAAGGTTAACCGAATCATTACTCCACGTTGGCATCTCTGGCACCATGTCAGTGCCGAAACTCATCATGATAAGCTGATTCAAGCGAAGAGGGTAGCGGTCTGCATCCATCAGTCGCGTGTTCAGCATGAACTGTAACTGGAACTTAGCCGTACCCTGAGAGATTTCCTTCTCAATCAACTTCTCATCATCGTACATTTCAGGGCATGTAGGTGCGCCTTGTGTGCCGTCGATGCCATAACCAGAGCGAAGATTAGGGTCGTCTATCATATCTTGGCGTATCATAGGCGCTAAGAAGTCACCATAACACGCTTCCTGCTCCAATGTCGGGTAACGTCCCGGCCAGATTCGAATCTGATAACCACGCGCTGGTAGGTTGTTGTAGATAGAGTTGACGCTCTGAGGTGTACCCAAGTAGATGATATCACCAAACTGGTTGATAGATTCAAACTCTTTGGTCAAGTCCTCAAGCAATGCACGTCCTGCTGCTGTACGACTATTCTGTAGAGATTCAACGTCATCTGCCAGAATGATATCTGCACGAGCACCCTGCATACCTGCTTCGATAGAGTAGCAAGCCACGGATGGTGACTTATCACTTCCACGTAATGTGTAGTGAATCTCGAAGCCTTTGATACTGGCCTTGTCACCAGCGTAGATATCAGGAAGCATGAACTCTAAGAAATCCAGACCACGGAAGATTTTGATAACCCAACCAGCGATTTCTTCTGCTCGCTTGGCTGTCTGTGATACAATCATGATACGTTTGTGTGGCTCATGGATGATGCGGAACACCGCATAGATGGCAGCGATGGTAGTCTTAGCCTGTCCACGCTGTGCCTCAACCATTCGATACTTGTTGCCACCAAACAGGAATTTAAGAATATCCGCTTGTACCCGGTTCAAATCAGGGTTGCCAGTGATTAGCGTATTGATTACTACCTGAGCGAACGAGAGAAGACCTTGCACTGTATAAGGAAATGTCTGCTGTAACTCGTGCAAGGCTTCCCAACGGGCAAGGGCTTCAGCTTGTGACTCCCTTGCTCTTGCCATTAAGCCTCCTTAGCAAATTGGATTACTTTACCCTGAGAGGCTGCCTTAATCTTAGCTAGGCGCTTAGACAGTGCAGACTCTTCCACCTGTGCGGAAGGTGTAGCCGTGATGCCGTTATCCAGCACCCACTTACACATTGCACCTACATCCTTACCAGATACTAGCGCAATGGCTGCTTCAGGGTCTGCCTCGATAGAATCAAGGATTGCCTGAGCTTTCTTGTTGAACATCTTGGTAATGGCACCGTGTAAGATGCCTACCTCATCTTCAGTAGCTGCATGTTTGTTATGATTTGCCACGCTTCTTCTTCTCCTTCCATAAAGTAAACTTGTTGTAGAACCAATCGCCAATCTGCAACACAGTGTAGATGAATGTTGCGATAAGTACCCAATTGTCCCAACTGATACCTAGGAAGTACCCGCCAGAGACTAAAGCTGACGGCGCAAGCTTCACACCACTATTTATCAGTTCGGAGTCAACCATCTCACCTCCTTATGTGTGCTTAATCTTAATAGAAACCATACAGGCAGGTAATGGCTCACTGAATGTGATAACCGAACCTTCCGTAGTGTACGAAGTGTTACCTTGATACAACCCATCTAAGTACACATCAAGTGCTTTGAAGGAGGTGCGAATATCAAGTTTCACCGTACCTTCCTCCACTTGATGGTGCTGAGAGTAGGTATCGCTCTCCACAGGTGGAGTGAATCGGCTACCAATCAAGGCATACAATTCATCACCTGCACTCAGAGGTTCTGCAAGTTCAATAGTGTTCTGACGAATTGCAAAGGCACCAGCAAGTTCATGCTGGAAGACACCATTGATGAAGATAATACAATCTTGGAACTCATAAGGAGGGTGGATTTCTATCTCACCACCTTTAGCCGTATAATACCAAGGCAGTGTGCGGTGTGCCACGTTAGACACAAGACCTGCCTTAATACCTGCGATCTCAAGGTCTTGCTGGCTATTCCAATCTGTATGTTTCTTATCTAAGGCATCAAGCTGGCCTTTGTTTACTGCATCTTTAGGGTTCGTACCATCACCCAAGTTGGTAATCTTGTGACCGCCCCAATTCACATCCTGCTTAACGAAGTAACCTTCTGGATAGAAACCATCAAGAATCTCTTGTGTAATCTCCAAAATATGGATGAATGAACCATTTAGAGATTTCATATCCAAAGCAACACCACGGTCAAACTCTGCATACGGGTAGTCCTTCTCTACCACCCTGCGGATACGAAACTTAAGACCAGCAGTCGGTGCTTGTGCAAAGGTAATCTGGTTGGTGTTAGTTAACTGCCAACCCTCCATCGAAACCCACGTACTGTTTTCGAACTTCTCCACGATGATATCTGAGGCTCGTAGGTATCCCTTATCCCTTCCGGCGAACCGGAAGGTGTAGGTTACTTGCCCCGCCACCGCCGTGTGTTCGGTGAACGTATAACTCATCAATCCTCCAATAAGTCTACACTGGCCTTGGTCATCTGACCTACGCCAATCGTGTTAGCTAACGGAACAAGGCGACGAACCTTGTCCACCAATTGCCTTGTAGAGACATCATCATCTCCGTTGGCATACTTCACTAATGCTTGTGATAAGTTCACTGCATCACTGATAACTCCAGCACCAGCCACTAGGTCGCCGAATCCTTGCTGACGGAAACCCATACGTCCCGGCGCTTGCATCAAGGAATCAGGCATAAGGCCAAAAGTCGCCAGTGCGTCACCAGCAAGACCGAAGCCAGCCACTTGTGGTAGTTTGTTGAAGACACCGATAGCTATGTTCTGCGTATCGAACTTCTCACGTAAGAACTTGTCACTATCTTCCCTACCAATGGATTGCATCTGCATCTGAGTAGCGTAAGACGCATACCCTAACAGGGCAGACCATGCCATAATCTGTGCTGCCTGAATCTTATCACCTCGCAAGTCGTGAATAAGTTGCTTCTCAATAGACACAATAGAGAATGATTTAAACTGAGTAAGTGCCTTACCCCACCACTTGTTCATCCAGATACCTTCATCCCCGATGAAGTTACGTTGAATCAAACGACCAGACATACGGCGAACAGCGATACCTACAGTCTCCCGAAGGTCAGGTTCCATAGCGTCAAAGTTCATCATACGAACCTTCTCTCCGTTATAGTCTGCATACATTGGGTTATCGTCAAAGTGTCGCTTCAGTCGCTTCATGGTGTTCTCATCAAGACCTACTTCCTCTAGGTCACGCTTAGGTAACTCGCGCTCACCCATCAGGTGTTGCTTGAGTCGCTTGTTGATAGAGCGAGCCACAATCTTCTCTGAGCCACCTTGGATTGCCTTGAATCCAGACAGCCAAGTGTTGATACGACTACCCATCGCTAGGCCGTTATCTATTACAGCAGACAACCTACCAATGTTATCGGCAGTCTCACCAAACTCATCATGCCGAACGTTCCAACCTGTGAGCCAGTTGTCCTCACCGATGTAGCCAATCAACTCTTCCATCTCTCTCAATTCAGGCTCAAGTAATTCACCTTGTGCCGTACCACCTTTACGGGCAGCACGAGAGCGTAAGAACTTGGTAGCCGGGATAGACTTCAGGACTGTACCTAAGCCCATCTTAGTGATAGCACGAGCCAGTTCAGGCACCTGAGCAAAGCCCATCTGACCTAAGCGTAACAGGCCAGTGATTTCACGTACACGGCGAGTACCACGGACAATCCCCGCATTCGGGTCAGCGTCAATAGTGTTGCCATAAATGAGCCTCACGGCGTCTCTGAGCATCTCTGCTTCAGACCTAAGCTGTTTGATTGCCTTACCGTCAGCACCTGCCATATTGCGTCCTGCGCGTTCTGCTGCGTCGATTGCGTTTAGCACAGACTGACGAGTAGGGAAGCCCATAGATGCGAGAGCCGCACCACCTGCTGCCTCTTTACCGTAGTTCTCTGCCAACTCACCTACGTTAGTGTTCAGCAAATCCTGTACCTTCATACCGCCATACTCAGCTTGAGTGTTGATACCCATACTAGCCTTGGCTCGGTTAGATACTGACTCTGCCATTTCAGCTAACTCTGTACCTTCGATGAAGTTGTCGATGATACTGTCAGGTACACCTGCTGCCTTCAGGTCTTCGATAAGCTGTGCTTGCTGCTGCTGTGACACAACACGGTCAAAGGCAACACGACTAGACAAGGTAGAGTCAGAGGCACGAATGTATTGCACCTTAGCCAGCGCATCGGCAGACTTCTTACCTAATTTGTACTTACCAGTTTGATACCCTTTAGACAGAAGGTTGATTACAGCCTCGCTACTACCTAAACGGTTAACAGCTTCAGTAACTTTGATGCCATCATAGATTACAGGTAGGTAATCACGGGCAGACTTAACATCTTCAAAGCCAGCTTCACCAGCATTCTTACGCAACTCCAAGGCTTTAGCCAGCTTATCTGCAATACCCTCAGCAGCCAGTTTGACACCACGAGGTGTATCATCTGGTATACCTTTGACAATGGCAGTGTAAATCTGGTTGTTGAAATCACGAGTCACGGCAGGGTTCAGATAGTCAACTGCGCGTAGGTTGTTATCTTTGATGAACTGAGAGAAGCCATCATTATAGCGATTCTTCTCTGCGAAGCGAATAAGGTTACCATTCACATCTGCTAGGATTGCAGCAGTCTTACCTTGGTAGCCACCACCTTGTGCATTCTCAAGTAGTCGCAAACCTAATCCACGGAACACAGGGTTCTTCGAGTTAAGAATCACAGAAGATACAGAGCCAAGGCCAAAGATGTTAACAGGGCGAACTTCGGACTGATAAGCTTCACGAGCCAAGTCATCCATAAGGTCTTCCATGTTTTCAGACAGGTCAAATTGCTCACCAGCAATCTCAGAGTCTTTAACACGGGCAGCACCGATAGAGTCGTCACGTTGTTTAACCTTAGCTCCTTCAGCAGCCACTTGCTCAGCATGAACCTGTGTCGGTGTCTTCTTCTTCTCAGCACGTATTGCAGCTACAGCTTCACGTACAGCACTAGTCATTTCGACCTTACGTGCGGGTACATCTAAGCCTAACTCTTTCATCTGTGCTTCACGAGAAAGAGAAGAGAATCGCTTCAGTTCCTCCTTGGCCTTACCTACATTCTCAACACGAGCCAACTTAGCATTCAGTTCATCAAGACGGCTCTGGATATCTGCCAGTGGTTCATCAAAGCGACGAGCCAGAGCCTTCTTCTGTACATCCAAGTCAAGACGATCGGCAGCAGACTTAGGCGCACCTTTGGCAGCAGCAGCTTCTGCTACGGCATCCACCTTCTTGCCTCGCATAATCTCTGCCTCTGCTTCCAACTGGCGTATCTGCCCTTTCAACTTACCTTTCTCTGACGCACTCATGCGTACACTGGAGTTGGCTTTCAAGTCATCAGTGTGCTTCAGGATAGCCATATCAATATCTACATCTTTTGCACGTAGTGGTTCGAAGGAACGTACAGCCATATAAGCATCATATTCCATAGCTTCTCGTACAGCCTTGGCAGCAGACGCATCGAACTCGTCAGCACCTTTCACCACTGTATCTAAGTCATCGACCACAGACGCAGCACCGTCGTTTACACCTTGGTTACCCGGCTTACGCGCTATTCTTTCACGAGTAGCAGCACCAATTGTACCGCCCATTATCATACCGAACCCGGCAGCAGCCAGTACATCATCAGCACCACGTTGGTAGTCACCTGTAGCCAACACTGCTTCAAGCGCTGCATTCTCTGCGCCAGCCAGTGCAGCGGTCTTAACTATACGACCTAGGCGACCAACCTTCACAGCACCTGCAACTGGAGCAGCTACCATAGATGCAGCCCAACCCACAGGGTCTAATATTCCAGCAGCAAGTTGTGCGCTAAAGCCAGTGAATCCATTACGAGCCAGAATCTCAGCACGTTCCTTGTCAGCCATAGCGTTAGACATACGGAACTGCAACTCTTCTGGTGACTTAACATCCTTCACAATGTCCTGAGCAATCTCGAATCCGTGAATCTTAGACAACTCGTCTTTGGTTGACTCAGGTACGGTGTAGCCTTCTTGCTCTGCAAACTCAGTCGTATGCCGCTCAATGGCTCGTTGTCCACCGTAAAGCATCCACTCGCTTTCCAGTGCAGTTTGCATCACCTTGTCTTTGGCTCGCTGCTCCTCTAGTTTGCGCTCTGCTTCTGCCACTTGTGAAAAGGTAGGCGGTAAATCACGTTGAGATACCGTCACCCAGTTTTGGCTAATATCGTCAGCCATGTTACCTCCTTAGTTAATGTCATTCATAATAGGCTGTCCAACGTGTTGGACAACCCATGAGTATGACACTAGCTCAACTTAATACGACCGATACGTGCATCAGGTGCTAGTGCTCCTGCCTTCGGAGGGTATACTTGCAGCCACCCATCTTTGTCAATCTGACCAGCAATGGACTTACTGACAAAGGCTTCAGACATTTCACCAGCGAACTTAACATACATAGAGCCGTCTTCTCGTGTTTCCACTTCGCTAATCTTAGGAATAGCTCCACCACTTTGAGCAAGGTTATAAGCCTCTGCTCTACGCACTAACAAGCCAGGACTGCGCTTACCTTCAGTAGATGCAGTGGATAACATCTCGATGAACCCATCAGTAAACTTACCAGCCTTAAATGCAGCGTAGGCTTTAGGTGCATTCTTGATACCACCTTTGCCTAAGTTGTAGGATAAATCCATCAACCCACGCTGTACACCGGGATGCATAGACTCAAAAGGTACAGCCCATCCAGACGTGCTAGGGACGTGAGATTTCATATCCTGCTCCAGCAAGCGCATGGCTCGCTCTGGTGTAAGTTGAGACTGACCTGCTTTGAATGGAACCTTATCTTCTCCGATAAGGATGTACCCATTCTTCTTCTCTTCATCCGTGAGGAAGTGACCGTAACCAACAGACTGACCATGAGCATCTTTGTACGGAGTGTACACACCAGCTACGCGGTCAAAGCCCACATTGGCACCGTTCTCGGTCTTTGCTACATAGTTGTAGAAATCCATGTTATTCCTCTTGTAATTGAACTCAAAGTTAGAAGGCAGATTCTCACCAGAGGCGAAGGCAGGTGACATAAGGAAGTCAGCTATACCACGAGAACCTACCGTCTTGGCAGTGGTCTTCTCTGGTGGAGTAGACTGATAACCTCCAGCACCCCACATACGCATGTGCTGCGCTTCGAAGTTCTTCTTGGCTTCATCACGCTCTTTTACTTCTGCCTCGTATCGCTCTTTGAGTAAGGCTTGCCCTTTAATCTCAGAGAGAGGCATGGCTGGTGTTACTGGTACACGACCAGATCCGGCACGAATGGTGAACATGCCACGTTTTGAATCCACATCAAAGTAAAGGTCGGACTCTTCCATACCACCAGAAGCGTCCAGCAACTCTTGTTTGTGGTTATCCATGTACTGACGCAGTGCCATAGGTACGTCACCTTGGTTTACTCCTATAGTGCTACCTAATGTACGAACGTCACCTTTCACCAGAACACCTTGAGTGAAGAACCCTTCCGACAACTGAGTGTATTGGGATTCCAAGAATGACTTGAGGTGGCGTTTAATGGTGTCATTGTTATGACCTGCAACCTTCATAGAACGGGCAATGGTATTTGCCTCCTGAAGCATCAGGTCACGTCCCATGTCACTCATGTTATCCCCGCGAGTCATCCAGCTACCACTCGCAATATCACCGACAACCACATCAACCTCGTCGTTCAACTCCTTGATTACAGAACCTGCCAACTTCTCACCACGAGATGCATTCTGTGCGAACTCAATAGCTTGCCCCGGAGTGTAGCCCATGCGAGTTGCAAGGTCGTAATTCTCCACGAAGGCATACTCTTTGTCACCCATAACGGCACGACGAGCATCCTCTGGAATAGAGTCACGTGCTCGCATGATAGTCTGTAGTGCTTCAGGTTCTGCTGTCATCTCCTTCAGGTTAGCAGAAGACATTTGCATCAGAGAACCGTAACGCTCTTTGATGATAGGGTCTTCAATCAACTGCTGCCCTAGCTTAGCATAGCGCATCTGCTCATACTTACCACGGATGACCTCAGCAGCTTCACCAGTTGCACCAGTGCGAGCGATCTCGTCGTTGGCTAGCTTATCGGTCTGCTCCTTCAAAGCACTAGCATATTCACCTCGCTGCTCTTTGCTGATATCCTGAAGGCCAAGTGGTGAACCAGATTCACCACGAGCCAGCAAGTCTTGCATCTTGGCTACACTAGCGTTTGCCTTAGCTTGGCGGTCAAACAGTGATTTGATTTCACTATCCGACCAAGCAGTACCACCAGACAGTTCGTTGTGATTCTGCATAATCTGTAGCATCTGAGTGCGGTCAAGTTCACCTGCCTCAAACGCCTTGATTGCAGCATCCTTCTTCTCGAACAAGGCCACCTGATTCTGAGCCGCCCATGTACGGTTAGCTTGAATCTCTCCTGTCTGAAGTTGGCCCACCCTGTCGTATAGGGACACCCCATTCTCATCAACCAGAGCCTTGGTTCCTTGAATCAATGAGTCGTCGCCAACAGCAGCGCGATTAGAGGCAAGCTGTGACACCATAGCATCAAACTCTTGCTTAGATATCTGCATAGCCAAGGCTTCTTTCTGTAGCTGATTCAGCATACCACCCATAGCTTCACCAGAAACACCTTGGGTAGCCATGATGATACGTGACTCCATAGATTCCAGGCGAGCATCTGACTCTTGCTTCAGCTTGGCTTCTGCTCTTGCTGCAAAGATCTTAGGTTGCTGCTCCATGAATGCGTTAGTGACAATTCGCATAGAGTCTTTATCACCACGCAGTTCGGGGTAAGAATCCCACAAACGGTCTTGCACAGCAGTGCGAGCATTGATAACGTGGTCTTCCCAATCACTGTCACTACCTTGGAATCGCTGTGCATCCTCGGATAGCTTCAATGTCTGCGCTGCAATGTCATTCTGTAAACCCACCAGCATGTGAGCACGAGCACCACCTACCGTTGCATCCTCGGTTGGCATTAAACCAGTTAGTGCTCGGTTGTACTGACGAACCTTGTCGTCCTCCACTCTCTCATTCAGGATAGAAGTGGTGACAGTCGCCAAACTGCCAGCGGCGTTTACAAGGTCTTCCAGAAAACGACTGCCCGACGCGCTAGTTTCCTGCACACCGATTTGACGAGCAGCGAAATTAGTAGCACTCGGAGCACTTGTAGCCTGTACTCGGCGTAAGCCCTGTACAGCTTGACGTTCAATTGCCATTTAAACTCCTCTTGTTCCAGACGAATAAGTTCGAGAACTACCGATAGCCTTACTTAGTGCCGTACCTTTCTGGTGACCAGTAAGGTAAGCATCAGCCATACCAGTGATACCCTTGGCTAGTGTGCTGAATGCAGAAGGTTTCTCGAAAGTACGCATCTGCATCTGACCACCCATTTGGATAGACTTAAGCTGATTAGCAAAGTTAATCTGCTGGTTCTCGTAGTTATCAATAATTGTAGACTGGTTCCTACCAGCCTCACCTGTCAAGTCGTTGAGCATTGAAGTGATAGAGCTACCACCTGTGCCACTTGCACCTGCAAGCAAGGCAACTTGTGCCCTTTGTTGCATCAAAGAGATTTGGTTATCTAGGAACTCAGAATGATACTGCTTGGCAGCGGAGCGTTCCGCATCAGCCACTGAAGCGTAGGCTTGACGAGTAGCAATGAGTTGTTGCCTCCATTGTTCCTCTTGAGCCTTCTTCATAGCCTTGGCTGTATCATCTCCGCTAAACATATTACCGATGTTACCTAGCAGGTTGATACCCATAGACAACAATCCGGCATTAGACATACCAGCAGTGGAGCCTCCTAAGAAGGAACCAACACTACCAAGTATGCCACTGCTTGCAGCACCGCCAGCAGCAGCACCACTAGCGGCAGCAGCGCCACCGCCAGCAAACATACCACCGATTTCTCTGTAGAGGTCAAGAACTTGAAGAGTG
>OCLF01000421.1_pt1 | contig 12727 bp, 10 predicted proteins | sample 1502881 | NCBI WGS metagenome assembly OCLF01 (sample SAMN03418267, study PRJEB22391) | human gut metagenome | biome: human-gut; feature: organic feature; material: feces | host: Homo sapiens | place: Tanzania | collected 2013-01
CCCTTGACGACTACAATAGTGCCATTACGCAATCAAAACAACCCGAATTTTACCAAGTAGAGAAAGCAGCTTTTTTGCTTAACATTGGCGAATTTGCAGCGGCTGCCGATGCTGCCGAAAAGGTACTAAAAGTTATGCCTCAAAACTCCGACTGCTACAAAATAATGGGTATTGCTCATGGTGAACTCAAGCACAAAGCATTGGCTGTAAAATATTTGCAGAAGGCACAAAAATTGGGCGATAACTCTGTAGAAAGCTTTTTAAAGAAATACAACAAATAAAGTTGACTTTCTAAATGAAACATTTTCAGACAATCCTACTGCTCAGTATGCTGATGGCGTTTGCCTTTATCAATGTGGTAAAGGCACAGAACGTACACACGCTCAATCCCTACCTTAACAACGATGAGCAAAACCGTAAAAGCGGCTTCAGCAACGACAGTACCGAAACTACAGATGTACCCGAAGGTATTTATGCTTGGCGCATAAACGAACGTTTCGGCGACATAACTCCAGCCTCTTACGACACCATTCCACATGGCTTTCAAAACGAGAACCAAACTTATGGTGCCAATGGGCACTACAACTTTACAGGCAACTTGGGAGCACCCCGCATCAGTCGCTACTTTACCGAACAAGGGACTAACATGCAGAGTCACCCATTTATCTTTACGCAACCCTACGACTTCTTTTTAAAGTCAACACAGGATTTGCTTTTTACCAACACAAAGTCGCCCTTCACCAACCTCTCATACCACTCGTGTGGCAACAAGCAGAATGGTGAAGACCGCATTAAAGCACTTTTCTCAGTTAATGCAGGTAAAAAGTTAGGGCTGGGTTTTAAAGCCGACTATCTCTATGGTCGTGGCTATTACCAAGCACAGTCTACCGCTCATTTCGATGGAACGCTCTATGCCTCCTATCACGATGAGAAATACCAAATGCACACCTATTTTCAACACACCTATCTCAAAAACAGAGAAAATGGTGGTATTGAAAGCGACGACTATGTGAAACGCCCCGAAACCTTCCCTACACGTTACGGCACAGCCGATATGCCTATAAACTTAGACCGTGCATGGAACAAAATAGGCGGAAATCTCTTTTACCTTACACATCGCTATAGTTTGGGGTTCGACCGCTATCGCGATGCCAAAGGTCGTGTAGTGCCTGCACCGAAGCCCTTGGTTCAAGCACCTGTTGCCAAAGACAGCACATTGCTTGCAGCCGACACGCTTACTCATAAGGCACAACCTCGTATTCCAGGAAAAGAGCACAACGCTGAAGAATTAGCCAATGCCATGCCCGACTCCATGAAGATTACACGCGAGTTTGTACCCGTAAGTAGCTTTATTCATACCATGCGCATTGACGACAACACGCGCAAGTTTATAGCCAATCAGTCGAACAGCATCAACGATGGTGGCTACTTCAACGACTTTTTCTTGCCCTATAACCGTCCGGTTGAATACACCGACTCAGCCTTTGAACGTACCCATCACTTAGGCATAGAGAATACCTTTGCCGTGGAACTACACGAAGGTATGAATCGTTGGATGAAGATGGGGCTCCGACTGTATGGCAAACATGAGTATCACCAATTTAGTTTCCGTTTGCCTTACATCTATAACTTAGCACAAAAGACGCGCTTCAACGAAAATTATATTACTGTAGGCGGACAGTTGCTTTCACAGCAAAACAAATTTATTCGCTACAATGTGTTGGGCGAAGTGCGAACTACAGGTACAGATTGGGGCGAGTTTAACGCAGAAGCCAATTTACAGCTTAACATTCCATTGAAGCGCGATTCGCTCCATCTAAACGTAAATGCTTTTGTGCGCAACGAACGTCCTTCGTTCTACTACCGCCACTACATAGGTCGCAATGCGAATTGGAATAATCCCAATCTCGACAAAATGCTTCACTCACGTGTGCAAGGCATTCTCAGCTATAAAGACACCCGCGTACGCGTATCGCTTGAAAATGTACAAAAATACATTTACTTTCAAGAAACACTCAGTCCGTTTACTGGTACCGACAACGTAACGTCGTACCACCATTCAGTGGGAGTAGCCCAAGCAAACAAAAACTTACAGTTACTTGAAGTTTCGCTTATGCACCACTTGCACTTAGGCATTTTTCATTGGGAGAACGAGTTAACTTATCAGGCAACAACCAATAGCGATGTTTATCCTGTGCCAACGTTCAATGCTTACAGCAACATCTACTTGCTTTTCCGCATAGCCAAAGTTCTACGCACCGAATTAGGTGCCGATGTACGCTACTTTACACGTTACAAAGCACCAACCTACTCTCCCATTATCGGACAGTATGCTGTGCAAGATGGAAACTATGCTGTGAAGTTAGGCAACTATCCCATTGTCAACGCATACGTTAACTTCCATTTAAAGCGCACACGTTTTTATTTGATGGCTTCGCACCTCAACTATACTTCGGGTGCAGGCAATCCTTTCCTTGTGCCACACTATCCCTTGAACCGAATGACAATTCACTTCGGCATCTCTTGGAACTTTGTGAACTAAAGCATCAACTTAGACCCATGAATTTTCATAAATTCGTAAAGTGATTACACAAACACATGTACGAAGTTTTTTATGAAAATTCATGGGTTTATTCGTAGCCACTCCTGAAGGAGAAAAACACAAGAGTTACAAGTCACTTACGCCAAAGCACATACAATCTGCGTAAAAATAACGAAAGCAAGATTAAAAGACGTGGTTTTAGAGGTTGTTTTGGGAAATTTAAATGATACAATCGCCTCAATCGGCGCAAAAACGCTATTTTTGCATTTCAATAGAAAAAAACAAGAAACTAAGATATGAACGAAAACGTAGATATTCGTCTGCTCAATGCACAAATTGAGGCTGAAACAGGCTTTATTACAGACCTTGTTGAAGGTATGAACCGCACCATTGTGGGTCAAAAACATCTTATCAACGCATTATTGGTAGGACTCTTGGCAGATGGACACATCTTGCTTGAGGGTGTACCAGGTTTGGCAAAGACGTTAGCCATCAAGACATTGGCATCGTTAGTTGACGCCCACTTTGGTCGCATTCAGTTTACGCCCGACCTTTTACCTGCCGACGTAGTAGGTACACTTATTTATAGCCAAAAAGAAGAAAGCTTTAAAGTGAAGAAAGGTCCTGTATTTGCAAACTTTGTATTGGCTGACGAAATTAACCGTGCTCCAGCTAAGGTGCAGAGTGCACTGCTCGAAGCCATGCAAGAACGCCAAGTAACGATTGGCGACGAAACATTTGCCTTGCCCAAGCCCTTCTTGGTACTTGCCACACAGAACCCCATCGAACAAGAGGGTACTTATGAATTACCCGAAGCACAGGTTGACCGTTTTATGCTGAAGGTAGTAATTGATTATCCTACCCTTGAAGAAGAAAAACAAATTGTTAGAGCTCACGTTAAAAGTTCGTTCGTACAACCCACTCCCGTTATTGACACTGCCCGCATCATCAAAGCGCGTGAATTGGTAAAACAAGTGTATGTAGACGAACGTATTGAACAATACGTAACCGACTTAGTGTTTGCCACACGTGTACCCGAAAAATATGGATTGAGCAAGATAAAGGACTACATTGCCTTTAGTGCTGGTCCGCGTGCAAGCATCAACTTAGCATTGGCTGCCCGTGCTTGTGCATTTATCAAACGCAGAGGCTATGTTGTGCCCGAAGATGTACGCGAAGTAGCTGCCGACGTATTGCGCCATCGCATTGGTTTATCCTACGAAGCTGAGGCTGCAAACGTAAAGGCTGAAGATATTATACGCGAGTTGATTAACAAGGTTGAAGTGCCTTAAAGCTTTAAAAATCTATCTGCAAACGTAAACTTACGAAGTGCAGCAAAGTGAAATGGAAACAACCGATTTATTACAGCGAGTGCGCCGCATCGAAATTAAGACGAGGCGACTCACTAACCACATATTTGCAGGTGAATACCACTCTGCATTCAAAGGGCGAGGCATGTCGTTTGCCGAGGTACGCGAATACCAGCCTGGCGATGATGTGCGCGACATTGATTGGAATGTTACCGCACGTATGAATCGTCCCTACATTAAGGTGTTCGAGGAAGAGCGCGAACTCACACTGATGTTACTCATTGACCTTTCTGCTAGTCAAACCTTTGGTACGAAGGTAAATACGCAACGCAATATGGCTGCCGAAATTGCTGCAACGTTAGCATTCTCGGCTATGCAAAACAACGATAAGATTGGTGTACTCTTCTTTACCGACCGCATCGAAAAGTTTATTCCACCTAAAAAGGGACGCAAACATATATTGTATATCATACGCGAGCTCATTGACTTTATCCCTCAAGGCAAGGGCACAGACATTGGCAAGGCTATGGAGTATTTGGTAAAGATTATGCCCAAACGCTGCATTAGTTTTGTGCTGAGCGACTTTCTTACCACTTCCAACTATTCACAAGCTCTCACCGTAGCAGCACGTAAACACGATGTTGTGGCTCTCCACCTCTACGACCATTGTATGGCAGAACTGCCTAATGCAGGACTCATCAAAGTGGTGGATGCTGAAACAGGACACGAACAGTTCATTGACACAACGAGCAAGGCTGTTCGACAACACCAACGCGCTTGGTGGCTTAAACATATAAACGATTTAGAAAATACTTTCCGTAAAGCACAAGTGGACTTTGCCTCGGTTGCTACTGATGCCGATTACGTTAAACCTCTCATGAATATCTTTGCTAAACGATAAGGTTTAAGTATTAAGTATTAAGTATTACAAACTAAGTGTATTCAAGTAATAGGTAATAAGTAATAAGTAATACAAACTAAGTATATTCAAGTAATAGGTAATAAGTAATACAAACTATAATGCGCCCTGAATTATCGTGCAAACCGAATACAATCAAGCTTGCTTGAATTGTTGAGGTGCAGCCGATAATGCATAGCAAAGGGCAACAACTCATAGCACTGGGCAACACCCTGGGTAAGAAGTAATACAAATGAAATGTTTTTCAATACATAATAAGATAGGTACGTGGGTAACTTGTACACTCATGTTGCTGTTGGCATTGGCTCACAGCCCACTCCATGCACAGGTTATTGTTGAAGCACACACTGATACTGCCAACATCTTGATTGGCGAACAAATTCAGATGCGTGTAAAATGCACAGTCAACGCTGGTCAAAAGGTAAAGTTCCCCTCCTATAGCCCCCAACAACAAATAGTGCCGGGCATTGAAGTTGTGAGCAACGGAAGCATCGACACCCTGTTGCTTAATAATGGCAAACGCTTAGAACTTACCCGCCGATACACCATCACGTCCTTCGACTCTGCCATGTATAATATTCCACCTTTCAAAGTGGAAGTAGACGGAAAAGCATACGCCTCACGCAACAGTTTAGGACTCAAAGTGAGCACTGTGGCCGTTGACTTGCAACACCCTGACAAGTTCAACGGCCCGCATGCCGTTGTAGAACAACCCTTTGAATGGGATTGGACAATGTGGCTCTGTGCTATGCTTTGCGTGGTGATGCTTGCAGCCGTTATTACTTTGGCTGTAAGGCTAACCGACCCCAAACTCATTACGCGTCGTGTAATTATCAACCCACCTACGCCAGCACACATCACGGCTATTCACAACATTGAAAATATCAAGCAAAAGCCTGCCGATGATGTGAAGCAATATTACATGGAACTAACAGAAACGTTGCGCACCTACATCGAAAAACGCTTTGGATTTAATGCCAAAGAAATGACTACGAACGAAATTGTACGCCATCTCTACCAAACAAACAATGAGGAGGCTATGGCCGAATTAAAAAGTGTGCTCGAAACTGCCGACCTTGTAAAGTTTGCTAAACACCAAACAACCCTTACCGAACAAGATCAAAGTTTGGTAAGCGCACTGAGCTATGTGCAAACCACCAAACAAGAGCCGCAAGAGTTGCCCAAACCTCGCGTGGTTTATGAATCGTTATCGAACAAGCAACAAATTAGATGGCGCAACGCAATGCACGTAGTTATGTGGTTACTTGGCATAGGCACACTCGCTCTATGGAGCTGGACAGCTTACACGGCTTATTGTTGCTTTGGATAAATTGAATTTTTGATTATGACTTTTGCATCTCCACTATATTTTCTGTTGCTGCTTCTGCTCATTCCTTATTTTATATGGTACTTTCTTTTCAACTCGAAAAGTGAAACGCACCTAAAATGGGCATCGGCAGAATGCTTCAGAACCACGCCCCACACTTGGCGCACGCGCTTAATTCACACTCCCTTCTTTCTGCGCATCATTTGCTTTGCATTAGTGGTTACGGCGATGGCACGCCCACAAACTTCCTCCTCGTGGAAAACAGGCGAGACCGAGGGCATCGACATCATGTTAGCACTCGACATTTCCACCTCTATGGCAACCAACGACATCTTGCCTAGCCGCATTACGGCAGCTAAAGACGTAGCCCTTAACTTTATAAGCAACCGCCCTAACGATAACATAGGTCTAACACTGTTTGGTGGCGAAGCATACACACAATGCCCACTCACCACCGACCATGCCATGTTGGTACAAACATTTAAAGGCGCAACTTGCACACTGCAAAACGATGGCATCATACAGCCAGGCACAGCCATAGGTATGGGCATAGCCAGTGCTGTTTCACACCTTAACGATAGCCACGCCAAAAGCAAGGTTATTATATTGCTCACAGATGGTGCTAACAATACGGGCGAAATTTCTCCGCTCATGGCAACAGACATGGCTAAGTCGGCTGGCATTCGCATCTACACCATCTTGCTCGGAACAGATGGCAAAGTAAATGTACCCGTAGCCCAACTGCCCAATGGCGAGGTTTACACCCAACAAATTGACGACACCGTAGACCCCACCACATTGCGCAAAATAGCACAAGAAACTGGAGGTCTTTTCTATCACGCCACCTCACGTGGTTCGTTGAAACAGGTGTACGACGACATTGATAAACTCGAAAAGTCGAAGCTAAAAGTAAACAACCATAGCATGCGCTACGAAGCCTACCAACCCTTCATCTTGGCAGCTTTGCTTGTGCTCTTGCTCGAGGTGTTACTACGCAACACCGTGTTCCGAAAGTTGTAAAAGTTTTTCCAGATGCCTTTTTAATAAGACGCCTAACTTAGCTTCCCCCCCGAAAAGAATAAAAATTACATACTAATAGTTGACTATGTTAGAGTTTAACGACCCCCAATATCTATATCTTTTACTATTGGTGCCGTTGTGCATTGCCATATACATCCTTGGTTTGCTACGCCAACGTCAGCAAATGAAGGCTTTGGGCGAGCGCAACATGCTTCTTTCGCTCATGCCAGGACGCTCTACGATGCGGCAACACATCAAAATGGCGATACTGATGTTAGCCATGACCTTTCTCATTGTAGCATTGGCACGTCCACAACACGGACTGAAACAACAAACCGACGAAGCCAATGGCATTGAGGCAGTTGTGATGGTTGACGTGTCTAACTCCATGTTAGCGCGTGATGTTCAGCCCACCCGTCTCGATCGTGCCAAACTGCTTGTGGCAACAATGGTCGAAAAGATGAAGAACGATAAAATAGCCTTAGGCGTGTTTGCTGGCGAAGCCTATCCACAAATGCCCATCACCTCAGACTATGCCTCGGCAAAAATTTTTATTGACGCTCTATCAACCAACATGGTGACCCTGCAAGGCACCAACTTATCGGCCGCCATAGATTTGGGATGCAAAAGTTTTACACAAAAAAAAGATGTAGGCAAAGCACTCATCCTTATTACCGATGGTGAGAACCACGAAGGCGGTGCCGAAGAAGCAGCTAAAAAAGCAGCCAAACAAGGCATAAACATCTATGTGATAGGTGTGGGCACAACCCAAGGAGCTGAAATACCCACCGTTGAGGGTGTGCTCACCGACGAAAACGGACAACCCGTACACACAGCACTCAACGAGGACATGTGTCGCAGCGTAGCCAAAGCAGGTCGTGGCATATACTTGCATTTAGACCAAAGCAATAGCGCACAAGATGAATTGCAAGGACAGATCAGACAACTCAAGCAGTCATCCTCAACCCTATCCTACACCGCTCGCGACGAACAATTTCAAGCCTTCGCCCTAATTGCTTTACTTTTACTTGTGATTGAAGTGTGCATCACCGAGACCCAAAGCAAGTTATTCAAGAAGTTCAAAATATTCAACAAATGAGAACTGCACATTCCACACGCATATTGTTTCTGCTACTACTGCTCCTAACGGCAAATGTAGTAGATACGTCACACTGCATGGCGCAAAACAAAATTTATCGCTACACACACATGGGTAACAAGCAGTTTCTTAACGGAAATGCAGAAGAAGCTGCAACCTTCTACCGCAAGGTCTTGCAAAAATCGCCCAGCAACAGTCGCGCCATGTTTAATCTTGCCGACACCTACCTAACCAAAGGCGATGTTAAGGCCGCCGACAGCTTGTACAACCGCGTGACACAACTTGAAAAAAATCCACAAATTCGCTCAATGGCTTGGCACAACCGTGGCTACATTAGTCAAACAGCTGCACTCCAAAACAAAGAACAAGAGCAAAACATGCTGCGACAAGCCATTGAACACTACAAACAAGCCTTGCGCTTAAACCCTCGCGACAATCGCACACGCTACAACTTAGCACTTTGTCAGAAACAACTGAAAAACAATCCGAACAAACAAAATAATAAGGATAAACAACAAAACAAACAACAGCAAAACAAACAGCAACAACAAAACAAAAACCAACAGAATAAACAGCAGCAACAACAGGAACAACAAAAGCAGCAGTCGCCACAAGATAAGCAGCAAATGCAGCAATACATGAACCTGGCTAAACAAGCTGAAAAGCGTGCGTTAGAGAAGCTCAAACAACATCAACCCCGCCAACGCTCGTTGCAAAAAAATTGGTAAGCTTTTTTTGGGGGGCTACCTCATTCAAAATAATAATACACACTCTCTACATACATTCAACAAAACATTGTGAAGTCAATCAAGCACTACATAACACGAATAATGGGCGTAAGCATCTTGCTGCTTTGCAGCCTTATGCAAACATTTGCCCAAACGTTCACAGCCAAAATCGAAGACATTGGCGGCTACTACCGCCTATCGTTTACCGTGTCAAGTTGCTCGGCAAGCGCATTCACCCCTCCTTCACTCTCGGCTTTCGAGGTGTTGAGTGGGCCCAATGAGTCAACCTTCCGCAACTATCAAATGGTGAATGGTCATTCGTCAAGCTCAGAGAGCACCACCTACACCTACATACTTTCGGCACGCCAAAATGGTAAAATCAATATTGGTGCAGCCTCAATCCGTGTAGGAGGCAAAACACTACGCTCAAATGCAATCACCGTAAAAGCCAAAAAGGGTAATGAGCAAAATGGTTCGCATGGTGGTCAACAAGGTGGACGTAACAACAGCCCCATCGACCATGGAGGTGTACAACAAGCAGGTAGTGCCGTAACACAACGCGACTTGTTTATAGACGTAACCCCCAGTCGCACACGCATTCGCGAACAAGAAGCCGTGCTCCTAACCTACCGCATCCATGTGCGCGCGGGCGTAGCATTGTCCAATACCAGTCTCACGCAAAAACCCGACTTCAAAGGTTTAATTTCGCAAGAAATTCCCTTGCCTGGCAACCAAATTGAAACCACCATTGAGCACCGTGGCGGAACCACCTACCGCACAGGCACCATTTTGCAATATGTGGTATTTCCACAAAAAACAGGACACATCACCATTCCAAGCATCACCTTCGATTGTGCCGTGATGCAACAAGACCATACCATGGACTTGGCTGACGCCTTTTTTAATGGAGGCGGAACAGTAGGTGTGCAAGTGCGCCGCAAGGTACCCGAAATTAGTTTGCAAGTTGATGCCCTTCCGCAACCTAAACCCGCAAACTTCTCGGGCGCAGTGGGTAAGTTCAAAATACAAGGTAAACTTCTCAGTCCCCACGTGCGCACCAACGATGTGGCAACTTACCGCATCACATTGAATGGTTTGGGCAACATGAAACTAATCAGTGCCCCCACCATTAACTTCCCCAAGGATTTTGACACTTACGACCCCAAAACAAACGAAAAGACACAAATCACAGCAAGTGGCTTACAAGGTCAACTCACTTTCGACTACACATTTGTGCCACGCAATGTGGGCGACTATACCATTCCTGCCACCGACTTTGTGTTCTTCGACACCGAAAGCGGAAGCTACCGCACCATTCACACCGAAGCCATCACCTTGCACGTCACAAAGGGTGAACGCTCAAATGCCGATGTTGAGAAACAATTAGCCCTGCTGAATAGCGACATTCGTCCGCTCCACAAAGTGTCGAGCACTCCCTGGTTTGCTTGGGGCAGCATGGCATACATTGTGCTAATTGCCCTTATTTTGGTAGCAAGCATCATCCTGTGGCAATTCTGCAACGCATGGGCAAAAAGCAATGCCGACATTGTGAGTCGCCGACGTCGCAACGCAGGTAAAAACACCTTACGCCGTTTGCACACCTCACAACAAATATTGCAAGGCAAAGCTCAGGGCAACTTCTACTCTACACTCTCGCAAGCCCTGGTGCGCTACATTGCTGATACCTTTAACCTTGAAATGGCTGACATCAACACCGAGAATGTTGCTACTTTATTAACAAGCAAAAATATTCCGCAAGACTTGGCAACTCACTACCAAAAGCTGCTCGAGGATTGCCAATATGCTCAATATGCTCCTGGTTCAAACAACAATCAGCAAGCCCTCTACGAAGCTGCTGTGAGCATCATTGAAAATATTAACACCCACATAAAATAAGGAGATAGTTTTTCATGCGCAAACTCTTATTACTCATTATATGCACCTTGTGTTTCACGGGTATTTGGGCTACCGAAACCGAAGCTACACCCCCAACACATGCCTCCCAAAGCACCTCTTCCATAGAGCAAGCGGCACAGGCTTATGCACAAAAGGACTATATTAAAGCTGCCCAACTCTACGCCTCTTTACTCAACACCCCAGCAGTAAAACAAGATAAGGCACAAAAGGCAGCCCTCTACTACAATTTGGGCAATGCACATTATCGCACCAAGAACTTTCCACAAGCGGTGTGGGCTTATCAGAGTGCCTTGCGTCTGAACCCAGCCGATAAAGACGCGTTACACAACCTGCAGCTAACGCAAAGCAAACTGCAAGACCAATTTGACGAACCAGCCAACTCTTTTTTTGTGTTAGGCTTTCGCAACATAGTCACACTGATGAGTGCCAACGCTTGGGGCGGTTGGGCAATAGCCTTACTCTTGCTTGCCTGTGCAGCATGCTTTCTGTTTAAGTTGGCAACGAGCATGTGGGTTCGCAAAATTGCCTTTAGCGTTTCGTGCATCGCTTTTGTCTGTACTCTCGCAGCCTGCTTGTTTGCTTACAACGAGAATAACAACTACTACAATCCTACGCAAGCAGTAACGCTTCAAAGCGAAAACACATTTAGCAATCCCTCTGTCACCTCTAAACCAATCAAAGAATTGCACGAAGGCGTATTGCTAAACATCGAACAGAGCCAACCTGATGGATGGATGCAAGTGGCACTCCCCGATGGCACAGAATGCTGGCTAAAAAGCAATAAACTGCTGATGCTAAAAGATTTTTAGAAACGCTTTTTTGGAAATGCTTTTTGGGAAACACTTTCCTAAAGAATGCTTTTTTAAAAAGCCTTTTTCTCAACCCATTACCATTTAATCCCTCCCCCATTGTGTTAGACCGAACGCTTACCCTATTTTTCAATGGTAGCCAATCGCTCTATGTTGACGGATTGGCATGGACAGCCACGCAAACCTCCACGTGGTTGCCATTAGCCGTGATATTGTTTTACGTTTTTCTGCGAAACAACACCCTTAGTGGCACAGCCCGCATCGTATTGAGCTTTGCCCTTTGCATCTTGCTTGCCGACCAAGTAGCGTCAAGTCTTTTTAAACCCATGGTTGCGCGATGGCGTCCCACCAACAACCCCGAGTTTATGTATATGGTAGATGTGGTACGCAGTTATCGGGGCGGCAATTACGGATTCTTTTCAAGTCACGCAGCCAACACCATGGCAGTAGCCACATTTGTAGCCCTGCTCCTAAAGAGCCGTTCTGTAGCCTATTGGCTCTATTCATGGGTCATACTCAACTGTTGGACGCGTGTTTACTTAGGCGTACACTACATAGGCGACCTCACTGTGGGTTGCATTTGGGGTGCTCTTGTGGGTTGGGGCATCTACCGCCTTCTCATTGAAAAATGGCAAAAGCAAAACTTGCAAAACGGCTCCATGTTCGTTTCCTCTTGCACCACTGCCACAGGCTACACGCAACGCAGCCTTCACATCTTTGTAGCCTCCATCCTCATCACCTACCTCTTCATCGCTTTCAAAGCATTGTCATTTCAAGGATAACAACTTTTTAAAATTCCCCAACACACATACAATAATCCCCACCTCTCGTCACCACGACAAGAGGCGGGGATTATATTTGTATTTTTAGAATAGAGAAAGAAAACTATTTTACAAACCTATTTTCTCCAATTCAACTTGCATTTGCTGCTGCAATTCGTGCGCCTTTTCGCCAGCAACGGTTGCAAAGTTTTCGGTATTGTCAGCAAAGATTATGCCACGCGAAGAGTTAACCAGCAAGCCACACTCATCCGTCATGCCATACTTGCAAACCTCC
>OCLF01000422.1_pt1 | contig 12723 bp, 28 predicted proteins | sample 1502881 | NCBI WGS metagenome assembly OCLF01 (sample SAMN03418267, study PRJEB22391) | human gut metagenome | biome: human-gut; feature: organic feature; material: feces | host: Homo sapiens | place: Tanzania | collected 2013-01
CGGAGAGATTGCAGGTTCTCCTTCTCGTGCACCACATCTAATAAAGGTGCATCATTGATTTCGTGCGAAAGCTTTTTGAATTTAAATTCAGCATTGTGCTTGTTTAATGAAACCAACTGCTCCTTAGCCATTTTGTGCAAAGCAGCGAATCTATCCCTTCTTGATACACCCATTTTAATCATTTCAGAGTTGAAAGCTTCCATATTTGACAATACAATCAACTGATTGATAGAAGCAGTATCTCTCATGTTTATCTTTTTAGCCAAACTTGGATTTGCTTCTTCCCATTCTTTAGCAGTATATCCAAACAGAGCAAGGTTCAACAAATCTGCTTCCTTAGCATAGGTGATATATTCTTTCTTTTGAGAGATTGACAACTTTGGAATGACATAATCCTTTATGGCATCGGTATGTACATGATAGTTTACTTTTGAAAGAAGTCTCTTAACATCCCAATGCTGCAATAAAGGATTGTTCTCTTGTTCTTTTAATCGTTGATACTCCTTCACAATATATAATTGGAACGTAGGACTCAACCACATGCCAAAATTGAAAGCAATATCTTTATGAGCATAAGTACCACCATAACGTCCAGCTTTAGATATGATTCCAATGGCATTCGTTTTCTCAATCCATTGTTTAGGAGTTAGAATAAAAGAATTTAAGCCTGCTTGATTTCTAAAGGCATCGAATTCGATGCTTTTAAAATTGGGATTATTTAATTGTTCCCATACTCCAAGATATTCTATAGTGCTTCTGGAACGCATCCAATTTTGGATAATATAGTTTGTCCTGTTGGCATCCTTAAACCTTGCCATATCCGTTAGACAGATATAGTCGTTGTCCGTTGCTTCACCTAAAGATACTGATATTTCAGTATTCTCAACTGTAATTTTCTTAGTTTTTACCATATCATGTTAATTTTAAAACGCTACAAAGATACAACTTTATATTGATACAGCAAAACTTTTATCATTTTGTTAACATGACATTACCTCCTGTCACCTTAAACTGCTGATAATCAACCACTAAAACAAAGTGTGATAGGGTTATTTAAAGACCGAACAAAAACGACTAACTTTGCCATGTGACGTTACAATAGAGTTAGTTAACATTAAGGATTTAAAAAGATTGTATCATGGAAATGACAGATGCAAAAGTCGTGGAGAAGAAAATCTACGAAGAGGGAAAGAAGCATGATGATTATGCTTCAAAGGCAACAGGTAATGCAGGACTTACCCTCGGAATTATCGGTACAGCTTTAGGCGCAGGAGCGTGGTTGCTTGGCGGTAATCGTAATGTGTTTGGTTCACTCGGCAGTAATATGCCTGAGAACGTAAACATCAACACTTACGGAGCTAACGCAAGCTCAAATCAGCCAACCGCCTTGCAGGTAATGGAGAAGGAATGCGCTGATGAGGTGAAGTTGCTTACCGACATGTTCGGCTTGAAGCTTGACACCGCTAACAAGTTCTACGCTATGCGTGAGACAGACATCGCTGAGAAGTTCTCTATGTACAAGGGTGCTACCGAGGCTATCAACGCTGAGAACCGCCGTGCAATGCAGGCTGAGTTCAATCTCTACAAGTCTCAGATTGATGCGGACTTCGGTCTGTACAAGAATCAGAGAGACCAGTACGATGCGTTGCAGGCTAAGTATTGCGACCTTGACAAGAAGGTAGCCGTTATGGAAGCCCTCACTCCTTACAAGGAGAAGCTTATGATGGCTTACGTGAACGAGAAGACCTGTAATTGCTTGCGTGGTCAGTTGGTACTCCCATCTACGCCAGTAATTTCGGGCTACGGCAGCTACGGCTGTAACTGTACCGCTCCTTCAACTCCCACTACAGGAGCGTAACAGAGCAAGAAAGTCTGTAAAAAGGACTAAAAAGAAATGAGTTGGTGAGGGGTATTTGCCCTCGTTGGTGGATGCCCTCTCACCTCTCTATAATATATCACCAACTTAAAGATATTGATTATGATGAATTTTAGTGGTAGCCCTTTGCTTGATATGGGCACAAGTCAGCAGCAGCCGCAGATGATGGATACCGAATTACAGAAGATGTATGAAGCACTACAGCAGAAGCGAGCATCTATCAATATGCAAGCGCAGCAGTCTTCTACTCCACTTTGGGATGAGATTGATAAGATTGAAGACAATCTTACAGGAGCACAAAAACAATACTTGATGCAGAATCAAGAATACGTTGAGAGCTTGCAGTATGTAACCAAGCTTGTACAGGACGAGCAGTTGCGTATCATACGTCCTCGTATCGAAAGCACACAACAAGGACAGGAAGCATTAAAGAAACACCTATCATTGATGCAAAAATTAAGAAAAGAAGTAGCGCAGGCAGAAGAACAGAAAACTGCTATGCTTAACGACTATATGACAAATCATAGTGATAAAACATGGCAAGAATACCTTGCTATGATTCAAGGGACTAAAAAAGGAGCAAAGAAATGAATATACCTGAACTGAAAGAGAAACTGCTTACATCATTGGATTTGTGGGCAGACGCAAGAATAAGTGATATGGTGAAGGAGAATCCTGCATTGGCTATCCCTTCCGTGTACATGAAGCGAGCAGCACATAATGTTATCGCAAAGAATAAGGAAAGCTGGGGTAAGAGCATTGATAATGCAACTTTATTCATTGCCGATGAAGACGGTAACATAGATGCCGATACCATATTCTCAGACCTCATGCAGATGTTGGAGAATATAAGCAACTATGAGTTTAACCTTGGCTTAATCAAAGGTCGAATCAATGACGGAGCTGTTTCTATTGACCTACCCGACAACATAATAACAACAATACTTTTTGGAAGTAAAAAGAGTATCAGCTTTACCAAGAGCGACTTTGAAGAATTGAAAAGTTTAATCACAACAGAATAATAAAAGAGAAATGATATGGAAACAAAAGACATTATGAGTAAGTTTGATGAACTGTATGGAATGATGGCTTCATCAACCAACGTAAAGTATATGCACACATTCGGAGACACCATGCGTTGCATGATGAACGATATGGCATCCAAGCACCCAGAACTGGCACAAGAATATATTGAAAAGTTATGCGCTATCAAGTGGAAGAACTATCTCACCAAGAAGGAGGCTTTGGATATTATCGGTAATATGAATCCCGAAGCAACTTGGGATATGCAGACATGGCTAAATGCGATGGCAAACCTTGGATTACCAACAGAAGAAGAGCCTTACTACAATGACTACGCTCTATACGTGGCAATGAATCAAGTTATAAGCGACCACGGATGTACGGTTGCTAAGATACTTGGCAAAGAAAGTGTTAAGGATATTGATTCCGACAACTTGGTGAAGTATGGCTACAACCTTGCACTTGACTTATTGAAAGATAAGGATGACGTGTACGACATTAGAGAGTATTTCTTAAAGTGAACAAACTAAAAACATACTGATATGAAAAAGGTTTTTGAAAGCATATTGGCGAGTGATGACATGCAAGAAGTGAAGAACTGCGTGGCGATCATGTCGGAGAGTTGCGAAATAGGCATGAATAATGGAACTATGCTTGAAATGTTGAAACAGCTCAAAGGAGAAGTGGACTGTTGTCATTACGATGAGGAAACAGCCGACTTACATCTTTGCCTTATAGAGCAACTCCATGCTAAAGATATAGCGAAAGACTATTGGCATCAGGTGAGCGACTTTGACATCAACGAACAGGATTGGTGCGTACTTTGGGGAGAAATGACAAACCAACATACAGAGAAAATCCGTAAGTGGTTCCCTGGGATAAGTCAGATAGATTTGGAGCGAAAAATCTTTGACGAGTGTGTTTCTTTCCTCAAAAAAGGCAAATTGCCATATTATGACCTAAAAGTATGAAAATTTCTGTATCATTATCCTAAATATTCGGTTTGTTTTGCTTAACTTTGCAATACAAGCCGATTATTAATTAATAAACAATATATTTAGGATAACAGAAATGACAGAAATTGTAACAAGCTTTCTACAACAGCATCTATATCTTCATGCTTTTGTGATATTTATTTGCTTCTTGTCCATTATCGTGGCAATGGCTATAGACTTAGTGACAGGCATACAAAAAGCTATAGAGCTAAATGAAGCTCGTACCAGTACGGGCTACAAAAAAACTTGCGATAAGGCAAGGAAGTATTTTGGATCTTTTGGCATAACGGTGTGTATAGACATAGTGTCATGTGTCATTGTGCCTATCCCTGTTTTTTCTATAATATGGTCGATATGGGTAGACTTTTGTGAGTTTAAGAGTGTAAGAGAAAAAGCGTGGGAAAAAGCAGAGATACGAAAGCAAGATAGAACAATGCAAGTTATATTGGAGAATAAAGACGCTATAGCTAAGACTGTTGTTGAATTGTTAAAACAAACAACCGAGAAGGATGAGGAGGGTAAAACATGCTGATAACAATAGATAGAGCTTGGAAGAGAGAGAACTACACTATGAGTAGACTCTCTGTAGATGGCGAGAAATTCTGTAATGCCATAGAAGATACCGATAGAGGGTTGTATCAAGGTATGAGTAGAGAAGATGTGTTGGCTAAGAAGATAAAAGGTGCTACAGCAATACCAAGAGGTACTTACAATGTGATATACACCTATTCTCCAAGATTTAAGCGCAAACTACCTTTGATAGAGAACGTAACAGGCTACGAAGGTGTACGCATACATCCTGGTAATACAGCTAAAGACACTGAGGGTTGCATCCTTGTGGGTCAGAACCTAAAGGTTGGCATGGTGTTGAATAGTCGTGAATGGACTGAGAAGCTTATTACAAAGATGCAGACAGCTTGGAGCAAGGGTGAGAAAGTTAAACTTAAAATCATGTAGCTATGAAAAAGGAGGAAAAATTTGACATTATAAAGTTTCTTATTGTCTTAGGGATTTGCATGATGATACTATCAATGTTTTGTCGATGTACAACAACAAAAGTCGTACCTATTACAGAATATAGAGACAGATACATCAGTAAAACAGATACCTTTATGCTTACCGACTCTGTACGACTGCATGATAGCGTAAGTGTATTAGTCAAAGGCGATACTATATATACTGACAGGTGGAGATATAAAGACAGGTACAAATTTGTGTATAAGAACACAACAGACACCATGATTGTACGTGACTCTATCCCCTACCCTGTAACGATTGAAAAGCCTTTATCAAAGAAGGACAAGTATTATATTGCCTTTGGGAAGATAGCGCAAGGAGTTATCTTTGTGCTGATATTTTTTTGATAGTGATAATTGATAGAAAGGACAAATAGTTTTTCTTTAGGTTAGTTTTAGTTAATAGTTTGTTTTTACACAAAAAAAGGGCGACCGCACGTGATGTGTAGCCGCCCTTTGAAGTTATATGACACAGAATATATTTCAGATCGCTTCAACGAACTTCAGACCATATCTATTGATATAATATTGTTCGTCAATACTTCTATCCGTCTGCGAGTCGTAGTATAGTGTAAGGCTATTAGAGTCAGTATAGAAGTACTTTCGTCTTACACGAAGATTGTACATCACTTGAGTAATTCTTCGAGGAACGAGAGAAATATGATGCTTGGTTTTTTGCTTCATACCGTATATCAATCGTGTACGTTCCAATCCCCATAGCTTCTTTTGCGACTTGCTGCGCTTTTCTTTCTCTTGCGGTGTATATGCTCTTTTGCTGCCATCCTTTAGATTTTTCGCCCTTTGCTTATTTAGTTGTTTTAGAATTACTTCATTGTGAGAAACCTCAAGACACCTTGCAATGCGCCAAATGCTTGATGTAGGAGCACCTGTAAGCAGACTAATTTCCTTTGCAGTCATTGTAGGATATAATTCCTTGACTTTATTCCAGAGTTCTACATTTCTTTTTCCCATAAGCTATTTCTCTGTAGAACCATAACCCCCATCACCTCGCTCTGTAGGTTTGAGTTCGTCTGTTTTCAAAAGCAAGATATTTGTACAAGTCTCAAGATGAAATTGAACTATCTTGTCGCCAACTTTATATCTCGGCATATTAGGCATAACATGATAAAAAACAGCAGAAATCTCACCCGTGTAGGCATCATCAACAGTTCCTATGGAATTACTGAGAACCATTCCTGTTTTCCATACAGACGAGCGTGGACGGAATGTAAAACATCTTGATAAGTCAATAGGTTTTTCCCGACACTCAATCTGCAACGCAAATCCAAGACCATACTTCCATACATTAGGAGCGACTTCTTCTTCTGAAACAGCATAACAATCATAACAGAAATCATCACCATGTGCCTTAGTTGGCATGACAGCGTTTTTATTAGTCTTTTTGAATAAGACAGGAACGCCTGCAATCTCGGTAAAGCGGTCAATTTCAACACCACCAACATTCACTTTACCATAGAACATATCAGCAGGACGAGTCCAAACCTTATTGTCGCCATAGAGTGCTTGATACACAACTTCTTTTTGCAGAGTTTCGCTATTTGTAACCTCTGCGATAAATTTGTAATAATTTCCTTTGTAATGTCTGTAAATCTTTTCCATTTAAATATTATTTAATATTATTTTTTACTAAGGCTTTCTATTTCTTTTAGTCGTTTATATTTTTCCCAGTTAATATTCTCTGCATGAGAATCTATCCAACATATTGATGTTAGCGGTATGCGGATAGAATGGTATTTAGGCGAATGCATATAAATTGCAGCGATGATATTACCATCGCTAAAATCGCAATCCAAATACGCTCCTGTATATTGTCTCTTCTCAAATCCACCTATACAATCATTATTAAAAGATACAACATCGCCATTGTTAAGATGTATATCGAGAATGACTTCATAAATATCGCCACTATCTTCTATTAGCTCATCCAATGTATCGGCATTTATTGCACTGGAATCTTGCATCCACCCAAAGACTTCTTTAAGTTCCTTAGCTATTTGTGCGATATATTCTTCTTTCATATTCACCTCTCTTTCCTGTCTTAATTTATGTTCTTTGCAAAATTGATAGCAAGAGCGTGGTTTATTCTTCTTGTCACACCACCATCTTCGTCTGTAAATGATATACAGTTACCGCAACATCTTTCGTTGTCTTCATTTTCCATAAGCATTAACCCTTTAAGATTTTATCCAAGAGTGGAAACATAACACCTTTCTCATAAGGAGCGATATACCGCTTACCTGTTAAGACAGAAGAAGGTAGCGTCATTAGTAGAGCAATCAAATAGACTGCCAACGCTATGAGGAATATTATTCCCCAGACTATTCTATTCATCATCGTTCGTATTTTTAATATTTATATCGTAAGATAAGCTATCAGCTAACATTGTTAGCACTAATTCTCTGTTCACTTGACTATCCTCGATAATCTGTGCAAAGAGTGTTGCAAGCTCGTAAGGAAGGTTCTCCTCCACCTCGGCTACAGGAGCGAGCGTGACCTGTAAGTCGTCTTTTTTTTTGTAAGAAACTTTTAGATTTTCAATCATAACTATTCTGTTTTGGTTGGTTCACTAAGTTTTAGCATAGAGTTGTCGTATTGGTCGATAACGTCTATTCTTTCATTTATCTTCTCTTTGAGAGCTTCAAGGTATGTCTTCTCGTATAACCTTGCATATTCTCTGCTTTCTACAACAATACGGAATTGAAGTTTTCTAACTTCTTCTTCGATATGCCGTTTATCTTTTTTCGTTAGTTCCATCGTCTATTACTTTTACTTGAATTGATTCGCCACTATCCTTACAACGTAATGTTTCGGAAGTGTACACATTATCTATTCCTTCTGCGAGATTATGTTGATGATATATCTCTCGGTATAGATAGTAAGAGCGAGCTATAAACTTGCGTTGTTCCTCGTTAGGGCAACCACTTCCGCTCCAGTCATAACTTGCCCCACGACCTAAACCTGGAGTAACTAATGGTTGCAAGTCTTGAAGATTTCTACGCAGTTCAAAGTGAGGATATTTGTCTATAAATAGAAGAGTGTTGCCAAGTTCTGTCTGTCCTGCTGCGAACCTACTACAATCCTCTACACAACGAGTCATCAGCATTAGCTGTTCCTCAGTAAGTATTATTTGATATTTCTTTGTTTTGTTCATAATCTTCTTTTACTTTTTCTCGAACTTAAAACCTGAGCCTTTGTTATACGGTGGTCTTTTCTTCCACATCTGCCGTTATCTTTGGCGCAATACAATGCCCACCTTGGCTCCCAGTAGTGCTTAAACTTAGGCAGTTCTTTTGTTATATCAACTCTACATAGTATCTGTTGCAGATAAGGGACGCATCCTTGACAAGCTCTCATTATCTTCTTTGCTAATCTATGTTTCATACACCATTATTTTTTTTTGCAAGTCTAATCTTCATAATCTTAAGCTTTGTTTTATGAACTTTATTCTATCGGGTAAAGGCTTAGACATCATTCCAACAATTTTTCTAAGTTACTTAGCCTGTGAAGGAGTTATACGAACGGATTTTTCTAATCTATGCTTCGAGTTATGAGACTCCCACTTCACAACTTTTCTTAAAGCTTGTGTAAGACGTTCATCCCACTTGTCTACTATTATAAACTTGTTGAACCAATATGGAGACAGTTTACCTACCTGCCTATTCCATATCTTTCTTGCTAATCTAGTCTTCATCGCCTTTATACACTAAGTCAAGTATCGCCTTGAAGTTTGGATTATAAATGACAGCACTAACATCTGCATGTCTGTTGAACATTGGAATTAAACCACGTGCAATCATTGGTCTTGTATATTCACCTACGAAATATTCAGTGGTTTTGTTTCTTTCTTCAAAGTTTATACAATATACTTTATTTCCCTCTTTAGGACTTTTCTTGTTATAGTACTCAGCAATATTCAGAAGCTGATTTAGAGCCAAGAGTCTTTCAAGCTGCTTTTTGTTGGTGGCGTTGTTTCTATCACATTGTGAATTAGATGATGAACTTGCATGTCTAATTTCACCATTAAAATCAATTGCAAATAGTCCTTCGAAAAATAGTTCTTCTGTCACATCTTTATAAGTAAGCTTCTTGATAGGCTTGAACTTAATACACTCCAAGGTTGAGTTTTCTCTATCTATCTCATATCCTTCAGGAACTTTGATTTTAATTTCTTTTGTTTCCATATTGTTGTTTTCTTTTAGGTTATTAATTACTTGGTCGAACATTTCAAGGGTATACTTATAAGTATTTCCAATTATACTATAAGTTTTATATGTGGCATTATAATGTTTAATTGTAACTTCCCCACAATTCATACCCTCAACGAAATAATATTGTCCATATTCTATTCCTTCTGTCAAATCTTTTCTCATCTTAACCTTAGTACCAGGTGGAAGGGAAGGAAGTTCTTTGAAATAAGCATTTGAATCTATGTCTTTTCCACAAATATCACTTCTATAAGAACAGGTACTTACACATATCCTATAAACGCAATCCTCACACCCTCCTTCACACACTTGCAATATCTTACCATCATTATGATTGATGAATATATCACCTACTTTGTATTTTGCCATAATTGAATTCTATTTAATTTTTTTAATTAAATTTTCTTTTATAATATTAAAATCAATATTATTATAATAATTACAGATAGTATGATTAAAGATAATTTTATCTGATATTTCAAAATGTTTCTTTTTTTCTTCTATAGCATCTGAGATAGTAGAATATATGTCATTATGACTATATACATCACCTTTATTATCAGCATATAGTGTAATGATATCATACTTTTCTCCGTAATATATTTCATCTATTCTCCCATCAGAAAATGGTGTTGAAACATTAATAGAAATTGGAGCAAATTTTATATAATTATCAACTTTGTCGACATTTACAATATTTAAATCCTTACTAAGAGCGAAACCATTAGATGGTGTATTGTTACTTTTAAGTATCTTTTCAAACCATTCTACATCTATTGGAATATACTCAACCTTTTGTCTATCTAACATTAAATCATTGATAGTTTCATATACTTCTTCGATAGGTTTTACAATATTTATTGGATGTTTAACAACCTCTTTAACTTCCTTAATCTTTTTCCCTTCATCTGATAAAAGATTACAAACACTATCTACTTCTATTACATAATAATATCTATAGAATAATTTATGCAAATCAGAATTCCGAATTTCTCCATAATAGTCAAGTCTTATACCTTTTGGTTCTAATCGAAATACTTTACTTTTAATTATTCCTTTTATTATATTATTTTTACGATATTTAAAATAACATACTTTGTTAATACTTTCCATTATCTGTTTTATACTTTATTTCTTTTTATCTAACCATTCCATAACATGACGGTAGGCATCTTCTTTATAACGTCTTAGTGTGTAGTCAAAATTACCATCCTTAAAGTAATCCGACAAATCACCTCTCCAATATCCATAGAGATTAGCTTGTATCCCACTTGCAGTTTCTTCAATACAACGCTTGATTAGTTTCTGCTGTTCCACATTTTTGTTATAATGAAGAAGTGAAGATGATGCTCGTTTGAGCCACCTCCACCATTTTGAAGATATTTTCTTTACTTCTATCTTTTCAGGAAGTTCTTCTCTCATAGTGTGCATATCTATGAGCTTATTATACTCGTCTATACTAATTGTTATTTGTCTTTCCATATTATTTCTTTTTATCGAATTTATTGCCAATAACTTTGATAACACTTTCCGTATCGTCAGTACATGGTAATATTATATATTCTTCACCTCTATAACGATTTCCTACATTTAAATTTTCAAACATGTACTCTTTCAGAACAAAGCCCCAAACATCTTCTTCCCAAGCTACAACACCTGTTACATGAGTATCATTATCTTGTTCATCGAAGTATGTACATTCAATTACATCACTTTCATAGATAGGTGTATAATCCTCTGCATATCTTCCTGTAAACTGACAGATAGTAGTAGGGTCAATTAAGACCGCTTCATTACGATTAAGTACGGAGTCTTTCTGTCTGTCCTCAATGATGTAGGTATTACCATTCTCTTCGTAGAAATATCCGCAAACCCATCCTTTTCCGTCAAGGCGTTTAGCCTTGAATTTTATACTTTCTATCTTCATATCTATTTTGCTTTAACGTTATACACTCCATCAATGACCTCCACCTCATAACAATCGGGACAATAGTGTTTACCATCTATCATTTCCCAGTCTGAGTAGTTGCCAATATTAACTTCTTTGTTTTTGAATAGTGGAGAACAAGTACCCGTGCCTTCAAACACTTCTCCACATCTATCGCAAACTATTTGATACATTGTAATAGGTCTGCACATGACGGATCACCTTTATCTTTTTTGGAGTAAATGCCCAACAAGAATTGTATTGCGAATTTATCGAAGTCGAATTTGGCTCTACCAGTAACTCCGTGGTATCTGTATTTGGTGAAGCACTTTTTACATTCACAGACGTGCATAAAACCTGAAGGAGTTTCACACCATCCTAAAATGTTTCTCGCCTCATCGTACCAGCTATCATTGTCACATTCAGGATTAGGGCAACAGATGCCCTCGCTATACTCTATAGATTCCCAATTGTTAATCTTCATCGGGAGCATTTCTTCCATTATGCTTTTATCTGCCATAACTATTCTTCGTTACATAAAGTTTCTACTACCTTTGTTCTTACGGTTTTTGTTACAGGGTTATATTCTTTACTAAGAGCCTTTGCCACACCTTTTTTGTTGGTAAAATAAACTGCTCTGCCACCATCATAGAAACGATATACGGTTATACCATCCACAACAAATAGCCTCTCTACTTTAATTTCATTAATAGAGTCTGATGTTGGAACATTAATTCCTTTGTTCTCGTCGCAAGAAACGAGCAGGAATATAACCGATACAAAAAATAATATAATCTTCTTCATACGCTAATCCTTTTTCCAATATTTACCAATTAAATAATCGATAACTCCACCCATAAAAGCTATAAATAGAACAGCTATGGTAAGTATAACATAAAATCCAAACATAACTATTCTTTAAGTTCTACAGGGGAATCATCCCAAGATAATTCTCTTCCAATGAGTTTCTTGATGCTACCACTATAAAGAGAAATTTCAGTAAATGTATCTTTCCAACCATAATAGTTATCTTCATCTGTTACTCTTATTGGCTTACACATTGAGATAAATTCTCTTCCTTGTTTTGTTACTGCTACCCATGCCATAATTATTCCTCCACTTTTACACCAAAAGGTTTTCTATCAAAAAAGTAAAACAATCAAACAAAGACTTATAACTAGCAGAACCACTATTTACAGTTTCGATTCCTTCATTATGTACATACGATATTTGAGTCCATATATCTCGTTTTATCTCTTTAAGCCAACCAAATGGTGTGTGTTTTGACATTTCTTTTAAGCACTCTTCTGCATCTCTAAATGGACGGTACTTTGATTTTGGCTTAATACGATACATGCCAGGACCACAATTAAATAATGGTTTATAATTATCTGTCCATTTGCCATCTGTATTGATTGTCTGTATCGTCTTTCCTTCTGCGAATGCTTGTATTATAGGCAGAAGCTTTTTTTGCTTGTTGTCTATCCATAATTAATCCTCCAATTCTTTAAGTACCAAAGCTATCTCATTTTGAAGGTGCTTTGCTGTAGCTTCACTTATTCTAATTCTTTTAGTTCCCAATATCTTAGAAACATTATTGATATGAACTATTGCTTTTTCTTTGCTCATTGCTCATTCCTCCTTGTTAATATATAAGACC
>OCLF01000424.1_pt1 | contig 12689 bp, 7 predicted proteins | sample 1502881 | NCBI WGS metagenome assembly OCLF01 (sample SAMN03418267, study PRJEB22391) | human gut metagenome | biome: human-gut; feature: organic feature; material: feces | host: Homo sapiens | place: Tanzania | collected 2013-01
AGGAACGTTTGACACTCCGGGCGTAAAGAAATATTATGCCGACGATGCCAAGATGTTCAAGCTGGGCTTGACCAAAGATTATGCCTCAAGCCTGGGCAAGGGCCGCGTGACCCTGTTCTACCGCTACGGCAACGTTAAGACCCTCCAGAACAGCTATTACGCACCTTATATATATGGTGAAGGTGGCTCCATCGACAAGTATAACGGCTTCAACATTGGCACCGACAACTATCTCTTCAACTCTGACGTCATCACGATGAAGGATGCCTTCACAGGCGAGATGAAGAAGGTGAACCTCGTCAACGAGTATCGCTCAGAGTCGCACGCCTTTGACCTGTTGTGGGACAACACCTTCAGCAACGGTCTGAAGCTCGACTTCTCAACACGTTTCCGCCGCTCAAACGTAGGTATCGCCTCACCCGTAATGTCGGGCGTGGCCGAAGCCGCCGGCAAGTATCAGTATCTCGACGGCACACCCTACTCAGGCAAATATGTGCAGACCGCGCTCTTCATGAACACACGCCGCTCACCCATCTACACATGGATCACACAGGCCAAGCTGGGACGCAAGAACGGCAACCACACTTGGTCGGTAGGCTTGCAGGAGCTGTTCTACCACATCGACCGCTACGCTACAGAGGTGGCCAACTATCGCCAGTCGGTAGAGAACGACCCGCGAATCCTCGTACCCACAACAGGTGCCAACGGATATGTTGACGGCTTCTTTGGCTTCAACAGCTTCATGGAGTATCACAAGGGCAACATGAACAAGACAGCCCTTATCATGAAAGACACATGGGACGTAAGCCCCGCCTTCCAGCTCAAGGCTGGCGTGCGCCTCGAATATCAGGCTCTGCGCGGAAAATACATGCCTATCGCCAACCGCGAGAACGGCACACTGCTTGGCGAGACCGAACCTATAAAGGACGACTTCTTCAACAAGACAGCTGCTCTGAGCGCCGTGTGGAAGGCCACACGCCATTTCGGTCTGCAGGCAGACGCCATGTACACTGAGGTAGGAGGCATTCTCGGCAACTACAACACAGGCAACAACCCCAACCTCAAGCAGTCGAAAACTCCTATGGTGTCGGGCGGTATCTACTATAACCACCCCATGATCAGCATCGTGTCGAAGGTGTCATACATCTCGAAGAGCAACTACAGCGCCAACTCAAACTTCACCAACCCCGAGACCAACGCCACTGCCCGCGCTGCCGTGAAATATGACGTGAAGACCATCGGCTGGACTACCGACGTCATCTTTAGACCCACCAACTGGTTCCGCATGCACTTCCTCATGACTCTGCAGGATCCGAAATATGGCAACTATAACGGCAAACTCAACTTCACCGACGGCACAACGCGCGATTTCGACTTCAACAGCAGCAACGTGACAGGCATCTCTAAATTCTTGCTTGAGTTTGACCCCACATTTACATACAAGAATGTCGATCTGCAGCTCCATGCACGCTACTTCGGCAAGCAGTATGCCAACCTTTCAAACACCCTGTCGTTTGAGCCCCACTGGGAGACCTTCGCACGTCTGGGCTACAAGTTCAGCAAGAACATCAACGCTTACGTCAACGTCGTGAACCTGCTCAACCAGAACTTCGCCAAGGGCTCTATCTCAGGCACCGACCTGATGACAAGCGACGAGGCAAAGTCGAAATATGGCACCGTGATGACAGGTACATACATTCGCCCGTTCACTGTTGAATTTGGTGTAGGCTTTAATTTCTAAGAGGATAATTGAACATTTTTTAAAAGGTATTATTGTTTTAAGGATAACACTAAAAGAGGATGTGTCACAAACCAGAACCGCTTCTGGCGGCACGTCCTTTTTTTTATTAAACAATAAACCTTTTTGGAAAAAAAACATCATAACAAAAGAGCAACCTTTAAAAAGACAGCAAAAACAATCGACCCATTATGAAAAGAAAAAGTTTTAAATCAACAAACAACATCATCCTTCTTGCCACAGCCATGGCTTTGGCAGGATGCTCATCGGAGATGAAACACATCGACATTCAAGACACCATCAGCAAGATGTCGCTGGAAGACAAAGCTCACTTTGTTATTGGAACAGGCATGAAAGGTGTGTCGGGAAACAATGCCGTGATAGGTAGCACACAAAGCTTGGTTCCAGGAGCAGCAGGAACCACCTACCCTCTCGACTCGTTAGGCCTGCCCGCCATCGTGCTGGCTGACGGCCCTGCCGGTCTGCGCATCGACGCAACACGTCCCAACGACAAAGCAACTTATTATTGCACCCACTTCCCCATCGGCACACTGCTTGCCTCGACATGGAACCAACAGCTCGTTGAACAGGTGGGACAGGCCATCGGCGAAGAGGTTAAAGCCTATGGTGCCGACGTGTTGCTGGCTCCAGCGCTTAACATACAGCGCAACCCGCTGTGCGGACGCAACTTCGAATACTATTCTGAGGACCCGCTCGTGGCCGGCAAGACAGCTGCCGCTTATGTGCGCGGCGTGCAAGAAAACGGCGTGGGCACAAGCATCAAACACTTTTGCGCCAACAACCAAGAAACAAACCGCATGAACAACAACGCCTGCATATCGCAACGTGCTCTGCGTGAAATCTATCTCAAGCCCTTCGAGATTGCCGTGAAAGAGTCGCATCCATGGACGGTCATGACGTCTTACAACTATCTCAACGGCGTCTACACCTCACAGAACCGCGAACTGTTGCAGACCGTGCTGCGCGATGAGTGGGGATTTAAGGGAACGGTGATGACCGACTGGTTCGGCGGAGCTGACGGTGCTGAACAGATGGCTGCCGGCAACGACATGCTGCAACCCGGACGCGAGGAGCAGTTCACATCTATCGTGAGTGCCGTGAAGGACAACAAGCTGCCCGAGGCAGCGCTCGACACATGCGTGAGCCGCGTCATGAAACTCATTGAAAAGACACCGCGCTTCAACGGCTACAAGGCCACAAACCAGCCCGACCTCAAAGGCCATGCTGCCATCACACGCCAGAGCGCCTCTGAGGGCATGGTGCTGCTGAAGAACAACGACAACACGCTGCCTTTAGACAAGGGCGTTAAGAACGTAGCCCTCTTCGGATGCACCTCTTACGACTTTATTGCTGGCGGCACAGGCTCAGGCAACGTTAACCACGCTTATGTGGTGTCGCTCGTTGACGGTCTGAAGAACGCCAAGATGACCATCGATGCCGACCTCGCTGCCTCATACGCCTCACACATAAAGAAGCAGAAAGAGGTGCTTGCACATGCCAACGACGGCAACCCCTTTGCCACGTTCCTGCCCACACCCCTGCCCGAGGAGCTGACCTTTGAAGGCAATGTGCTCAACGCAAAGGCCAACGCCACCGACGCTGCCATCATCACCATCGGACGTCTGTCGGGCGAGTTTATTGACCGCAAGACAGCCGACTTCAACCTCTCAAAGAACGAGCAGAAGCTCATCACCGACGTGTGCAACGCCTATCATGCCGTTGGCAAGAAGGTCATCGTGCTGCTCAACATTGGCGGTGTCATAGAGACAGCCTCATGGAAAGAGCAGCCCGATGCCATTCTCTGCGCATGGCAAGCAGGCCAGGAGGGTGGCAACAGCGTGGCCGACGTGCTCACAGGCAAGGCTTCGCCTTCAGGTAAGCTCACCATGACATGGCCCATCAACTATGCAGACCACGCATCGACAAAGAATTTCCCGATAGATCAGGAGCCCGACTATAACATGACGGACCACGGCACGCTGAAAAACAGCCGCAAAGACTACGACTTCACCAACTATGAAGAGGATGTGTTCGTTGGCTACCGCTACTTCGCCTCGTTTGCTGTGCCTGTGTCTTATCCCTTCGGCTATGGTCTGAGCTACACCTCTTTCACTTATAGCGATGCCGCGATAGCACAAAAAGCCGACAGCTACGAGGTTAGCGTGAAGGTGACCAACAGCGGCAAGGCAGAAGGCAAAGAGGTTGTAGAGCTCTATTACAGCGACCCTCAGAACAAGACGCTCAACAAGCCCGCTCTTGAGCTGAAGGCTTATGCCAAAACCCGCAGCCTGAAGCCTGGCGAGAGCGAGACCGTGAAGCTCACCGTTAAGGCTGCCGACCTCGCATCGTTTGATGCCTCTTCATCTTCATGGGTGGTAAGCGCCGCAGAGGGCAAGTTCCTCATCGGTTCTTCATCAGAAGACATTCGCGCCACACTGACCGCCGACGTGAAGGCCTCTTCACAGAAGGTTTCTGACGTGCTGCGTCCGCAGCAGCCTCTAAAGCTGCTGCACAGATAAAAGCTGTTGTTTTCGGATACAAAAACAAAGACAGAAGACACAAGTTGGCGTTGAACATCAGCTGAAACGAGCTATAGCTTTGCCAACGACAAGACATAAAAAGCGTCCTCGAAAAGGGCTGAACATTCGCTGTTTGAATTTTCTTGAGAATGTTCTTCCCCTTTTCGAGAACGCTTTTCGTGTGTTGATGCGAGGAAAATAAAAGCCCGTTGATGCCAGGAAACCAAGATATTTGCTGATGCAAGAAAATGCATAAATATGCAAAACGATTCGGTATAAAAAAGAGAGGATGTGCCTCCCAAGAAGTCTCTTGGCGTGACACATCCTCTGTCCTGTTATCCTAAACAATAATACCTATAAAAAACCGAATTATATCTCAATACTTTATCTTAAAGCGTAGTTTGGCTTTTTTGAACAGCTTATTTGAACAGCTGCGGGATGAAGAGCAGCGAATACTGACGCCAGTTGCTCCACAAGTGGCCGCGTGAGCTTTCGTGGAAGACATACTTCAGACCGTCCTTGTCCATGCGCTCCATGAGCTGCTTGTTGAAAGGCATCAGGCGGTCAGCATCGCCACAAGCGATCCAGTAGAGCTTCGGATTGCTCTGAGCGAGCTTGGCAAGCTTGGCGTCAAGGTTAGCATAAGCCTTGATTTCCTCCATCTTGATCTGTGTGAAGTCGACACCAGCCGAGTAGAGACCAATGTAGTTGAACATCTCGGGATAGTTGGCTGTGATCATGAGCGTGTGCATGCCACCCATCGACAGACCGGCAATGGCGCGGTGAGCCTTGTCGGGAATGGTGTTAAAGGTCGCGTCCACATAGTTTACAATCTCAGGGAAAGCCAACTCATACATGCCGTCCTTGTAATGAGGCAGGAAATTTGTCATAACAGGCTTGTAGTCGAGGTTCTCGGCTGTCTCGCCAGCAGCAGCCTGCTTGCCGAAGTTGCCGTTAGGCATAACCACAATCATAGGCTCACACTTGCCTTCAGCAATGAGGTTGTCCATGATGCGTGAGATGTTGCCCAGCTCCAGCCAAGCGTTCTCGTCGCCACCGCTGCCATGGAGCAGATAGAACACAGGATATTTCTTGTCCGTCTTGCCATACTCGGCAGGCAGGTAAACGTTCATGCGGCGATCCTCGTTAACGGTGTTAGAGTGGTACCACACGGTGCGTACCTGACCGTGAGCCACGTTCTTAACCTGATACTCGTCGGCAGCGCCACCACCCACATAGAAGATGCTGAACACGTTGCCCACATCGCGGCGTGTGAACGGGTTTACGGGGTCAATGCTCATCACGCCGTCAACGTCGAAACGATATGTGAACATCTCTGAGGCGAGCTGAGGGGTGGTATACTCCCACACGCCGTCCTTGCCTTTCTTCAGTGTTCCTTGACCGTTGTTCTGCTCCCAGTCGGCAAGCACCTTAACGCTCTTTGCCTTGGGTGCCTTCAGGCGGAAGGTCACGGTTTTGTCGCTGTTAACCTGAGGCGACACCAGTTTGCCCTCACGGAACGAGATGTTCTGTTGTGCGCTCATGCTCATAGATGTGAGCACAGCAGCCATTGCTACAAATAACTTTTTCATAGATTTTGTCTTTAATATAAATGTTTGTTGGTTATGAAATTTTTTTCTTTAGAAATTCAGCTTTGCGCCAAACTCCACTGTGAACGGACGGATGTAGTTGCCTGCCATGACGGTGCCAGCATACTGTGATCCATCGGTTATCAGCTCTGAGCCAGGAATGGTGCCCTGAGCTCCGCGCTGGTTGAGGAAGTTGACCACGTTAACGTTGAACGTAAGCATCTTGTTTGCCTTATAGCTTGCACCGGCAAAAGTCTCCCAACGGCCGTTGAAATAAACCGAGTTGCCAACGTTAGCATATTGCTTGCTGTAATAGCGGAACGATGCCCAGATGTTGAAACGGTCGTAGGTGTAGTTGGGGTCGAGCTCAATGATGATTTTCGACTGCTTTGTTACGATCTTGTCGCTGAAATCGTAGGTCTTGTTGAAAGCCTCAAACTTGTAGCCTGTATATTTCGGGTTCTGATAGGTGAACATGGCGTGGAACTTGAAGCCTTTGAACGGTGTGAACATGGCATCTGTGGTCCAACCCATGGTCTGGATGCCGCTTGAAGCACCTACCATAACGGGGTCCTCGTTGGGATTTTCGCTCATCACGGTCAGACGGCTGTAGTCGTTTGTGCGGCGAGCGTAGGTGAATGCCGACACGAGGTTTACAAACTTGCTGTTGTAGAAGATGCCGGCACGTCCAAGGATGAACGGACGGTGATTATAGTAAGGCAGCGTCTTGCCAGAATAAGCCTCAAGATGACGATACTGCTGCAAGAAATTGATCTCGCCAGTAAGACCGAAGTTGTGCGTAATGTTATATGTGGGCGACACCGACACAGCATAGTTAAGACCGGTGTTGGTGTGGTGGGTTGTGGCAACCGTCTTCTGGTTACCGTCGGCATCGTTATATTTTGCGCCGATGTAAAAATCGGTGAAACGGCTGTCGCCGATGTAGTCGACACCAATGTTGAACAGTTCAAGACGTGCACCGTAGCCCATGCGGAACGAGGGCGATACGCGCCATGTGTCGGTCACATAAGCGGCAAGCTTGTTCTCAAAACCCTTGTCATACTCGGAAGAGCCGTTGAGGTTGGCATACTCCTGTCCGTTATAGATGAGCTTGCGTGGGTTGGGAGCCACCTCATGATAATATTGCGTGGTGCTGCGGGCGTAGTCGATGTTTGAGTAGAGTTCATTTACGCCGAATGCCCAGTTGTGGTTAGCTGTCTTCTTCTGCAGCTCGGCAATGAGCATTGCGTCCTTCACACAGAAAGCATTGATTTGTGAGAGACGGCGCTGAATGGTGCCGTGGAACTGCTCGCCGTTGTCGGCATAGGTAGCATCGGCATCCTCATAGAAGCCCATGGTGAGCTGGTCGCCGCTATGGCCCTTTGAGTGAGAGAACTTTGCTTTGACGGCAAGTGTGAGATTGTTGCCAAAATCGTAGTCGAGCAAGGCGGTACCCTCATGCGTGCGTGTCTTTATTATGTCGTAGAGATTGTCGGTTACAAGCTCGCCTGTCTTCACGTCGCGATATTGCATCATGCCGTCGACGGGCAGATAAGAGTCGCGGCCCATGCGGAAGCCCTTCAGCTCCGACACCTTGCCGTCGCCATCGTAGGTGAATGGGGCATAGTTGGCCAGCGATGTGAGCGGATGAGTGACGTTATATTTGTAGAAGACGCTGATGCGTCCGCGATCGTTATTAAAAAGGTGTGTGAGTCCGGCGGTGTAGAACTGTGCGCGGTCAATGAAGTTTGTGAACTTAAGATCCATGCTGCCCGGATCAAAATTCTGATATGCGCTAAGAGTGAAATAAGTTTTCTTAGCCAACTTGCCCGAGAGGTTGAGGTCAAAGTTTTGTGCGCCGTAAATGTTGGTCTGATATTTGAGTTTACCCTTAAATTTCTCTCCTCCACGCTCCATATACGAGTCGACGCCATAGCCAATCTCACCAAACTTAATGGCTGTGGTCGAGATGTTCTGCAGACCCTGACCTGCGAGGAGCTGCTCTCCACGCCAGTGGTTGCTTGTGGTGTTTGGCCAATAATAGTAAACGGCAGGCACGCCATCCACTGTCACGGCCGTGTAGCTCATGGGCAGACCGATCTCCACCTGACGTGGTTCTGTTGCGTCTTTGGCGTTAAGCATCACACCGTGGTCGTTGCCAGCTGTCTTGGTTGAGTCTTCAACAGCAGCATAAGCCTTCAACAATGTGTCGGCATGCACGGGCACAGCCGAAACTAAGGATGCCGCCATCAAGAATGACATTGACATTAATTTGTTGCGTTTCATAAGTTTAAGTTTTAAAATGGTTTATATTTTTTAAATTTAGGGTAATGCAGAGGTTTCAAGCGTGATGTACACTCCGCATCGTTGGTTTGCGACGGCAAAATTACAACGCCATTTTCTGCGAGACAAAAAATATACGGTATATACACCTTGTTTTCGCAGCAATACCACTGATTATCAAAACATTAACCATTTTAAAGCATCTCAAAAATATACCTTTTTATAGCAACAAAAACTGCTGTTTGCGGAAACAACAACCCTAAAAAATGATATTAATCAAGAAAAATATCCTACCAAAAGAGCGTTTTTAACAAAAAAAGATCAGGAAAAAGCGTAACAACCTGTTAAAACAATAAAAAAGCGCAATAAAGATTACGTTACGATCCTTTATTGCGCCAACAGAATTTTTATCCATTGAGCATGCCAATCATGGGTTTAGCACATCAAGACCAGGTTATGACGTTCTTCAATCGGGCAAATTAATCAATCGGGCGAATTCTTCAATCGTGAGAGTTCTTCAATCGTTTATAAAATTCCTCTTTATCGTAAAGGGAAGCGTTTAGCACTCTTGTCTTATAGCTTTTTACGGTGTTTACCGAGTAGTTGAGCGAACGGGCGAGGTCATCATTCTTGGTGATACCAAGACGAATGAGAGCAAAGATGCGCATCTCTGTTGTAAAGCGCTCGTCGCGACGTGGCACCACACGGTTCTCTGGACGCAACAGGCTGTTAAACTGCTCTGGAAAATCGGGGAAGAGCATCATCAATATCTGGTCGATAGGATAAAGCGTGTCAAAAGCTTCGCCTTGCTGGCGGTCAAACACGTTGCGCAGACCGTCATAGTCTTTTATCGTCAGACGGCGCAGCACCTCCTTGCGCAGCTTGTCCATGGCCAACTGATGGTTGGCGCTGGCAACGATAAGCTGTCCCAACACCACCTCTTTTATATGTCCTGCCTCAAGCAACTGTGCGTTGATATCCTCAATCTGCTTGCTCTTGTCTGAAATGCTTTGCACCTGTTTCTCAATAAGCGTTTTCTGACGGTTAAGCTTCTTACGCTGACGCAGCATCATGATGATGGCACCGCAAAGCAACACCACAACGAACAGCAACACCGCAAAACCTATTATGAGACGCTGCTTCTGCTGCTGGGTGTAGGCATACATGTCGTTGTCGATTTTTGGATAGCTCGTTGCTATCTCGGCATAACGGTAACGCGAGTGGAAAGTCTCGGCGTTGTGTATGGCAACGTTGATGAGCAAGTAAGAGCGTGCTATGTCGCCCGTGATATATGCCACCTCAGCAATTTTTCTTGCGGCAGCATATTCCTTGGAACCTTGTCTTATCTCTGCCATGCCCGACAGGGTGATGTAACGCGAGGCGTTTTCATAGTCGCCAAGACCCATATAGTTGTAGCCCATGTTGCCAACGGCGTTGGCATAATAGCTGTTTTGGGGTGACAGCTTCTTGAGCAACCGCTTGCTACAAGCCACAGCCTCAGCATAGTGTCTTTTGTTGAAGTTGAGTTTCACCTCAAGATCATCAATAATCCACGAACCGTTGGGCAGAAGTGGGGTCAGCTGCATGTAGTAGGCTTGCATGCGCTCATTGTAGATATTGGTCTTAAGCATGTGACGCGGAAAATAGAATCCGTTCTCAAACTCAAGGTTAAAACCCGCAAGCAGATAGTTGATCTTGACAGAGCGCGAACAGCGCGACATATCGACCTTGGCGAGCTCCTCTGACGCTTCACGGAAGAAGCCACACTTAACATAGATGTTTGCCTTGTCAACGACGGCTTGCGCCTCCATGCTGTAGTCGCCGATCTGCTGTGCCAGTTGTTCACAGTTTTGTGCAGCAACGAGAGCTGGTTTGAACGACAAATGCGAATATTGGTCATAGAGCAACGCCCACAACTCATATTTCTGTTGCGGCGTTTCCGCCTCATCAAGCTTGTCGTTCAATGTCGCTATGCGCTTTTGCAGTTGGGCATCATACATGGCCGTGTCGGCAAGCACCTTGCACAGCATGTCCACATTCTTCCTCACCTCTTTGCTCACCTTATAGCGATATGCCGCATTTTTCTGGTTAAATGCGTTTTTCATTCTTGCCACGGGCATAGCTGAAAGGCTGTTATACAAGCTGTCGGTTGCTGCAACGACATTAAGGCAACAAGACAACACTATGCCACATAACAACAATCGTTGCCATGTGGAAAAGAGCAATTGCTTTAACAGCGGTGTATGATGCATAAATTTCATTGTTATAGGTTTACCTTTCTTAACTTTTCTTTTTTAACGTCTTAACTGCTGCAAAGATAGTCATTTTAAATCTAAATTAGGTCTTTGCAGATATAAAAACGGGAAAAAGGAACCAATAAAAACAAACTTGCGCAAGCACGATAAAAAAAGACAAACGTGCTTGCGCAAGCATATAACGAAGCATACTTTAAGAACTTACTTCGCAGTCTGAATTTTCTTCTTCGATGTTGGCACCTCAAACTCGGTCACCTTCGATATGGCGTTGTCGCCTCGAAGCACCGACAGGCAGATGCGCACAGAGCCATCGCCCAGACGCGGGCCTGCCTTGAGCATGGCGGTGTAGCGGATGCCGGCACCTGGCATAAGGCGCTCCACATGCATGCCGGGAGAGATGAAGATCTGCTTGTTGCCTGTGGCCTCAACCACAGAGGGCTGAATGTCGTAGAGCGGACGCTGACCCGTGTTGTAGATTTCGAAAATCACCTTGCACAGCTCGCCACGACTTATCACCTTGTCTTGGTTGTCATCTACCACGCGCGCGTTCCTTATATCTATATGCGGCATGTATGTCATGCCCTCTGTTAGCTGCTCCACGCTCGATGTGGCAGGCAACGAGGTGGTTGGCTGTTGAGCGGTGTAAGAGCCGGTGTAGTCGGACGAATGGAAATTGTAGACATCAGCCTCGTTGTCCTTAGACCCATACTCGCCGTTGCCCTCGTCAAACGTTATGCGGTCATCACCCGGCTGACCATTATAACCATTGTTGGCCTGACCGTTGCCCTGCGGGCAATAGCCGCCTTGAGAGTTGTAAGCGCCTTGATTGTCGTAAGCGCCTTGATTGTCGTAAGCGTTGTTTTTCTGGTTGTGGCGTCGTGCCGCACGTTCAGCCTTGTCGCGCTGATATTGGTCATAGTCGGCTTGGTTCTGTTGGTCGGCTTGGTTGCCTATGGCGCCGCCTATCACCGCTCCCGCTGCCATGCCCACGATGGTTCCCACATCGCTGCCGCGTGGTCCACCGCTTATGCCTCCTATTGCGGAGCCGAGAATGGACCCTAACGAAGCGCCCGTGTAAGCGCCTGATCCTGCATAGGTGCCACAACCTGCGACCGTAAGCACGGCACACATGGCAAGAATTGCTGTTTTTTTCATACCCTTATCCTTTCTTTCCTTTTTATACCTTTCCTGTTTTTCGTCTTGTCGAAACGTCTTCTTAGACGATGTTGTTCTCTGCTGCAAATTTATCTCTTTTTTGCGACAACGCAAAAGGAAAGGAACGAAAACCAAGACAAGACTATGAGTTTTTCACTATTGGAACATTTTTTAAGCCATTTAAGACAAAGCAAGCATCTATAATTAAGATAACAAGCATAACACATGAAGAAAAACGAGCGTCCAACATTAAGAAAACGAACGAACGGCGTTAAGAAACGCGAACGAACAGCGTTAAGAAAACAAGCGCCTGCCATTAAAGAAACAAGCACCCTCACATAAAGAAATGGAAGGTGCTTTATTGGATGATAGAAACCATTAAAATGAAATCATTAAAATGAAGCCATTAAAATGAAATCATTAAAATGAAGCCATTAAGTTCAAAGGGGTTCGCCATGGTGAGCCGTTGTCTGTAGGAGCAGGAGCGTGCGTTTGTCGCGCTTGCCGTCGAACCACCGGTCAAGACATTGGGCAAAGATGTCGTTGGGCGACACCGAGTCGAAGAGGGTGAGCGACGAGAACGTCTTCTGTGCGTCAATGCTTCCGAGCACCTCACGCGCCGACTTGTGCTTGTCGGCCTGCTCCAAGAGCACGGCACACACGTTGCGCAACCGCTCTCCCAACACCTCATGTGCGAGATAAGCCTCTGCCTCATGGCCACACGATATGCCGTAATAGTTTGATTTGTAGCTGTGTCCCAACCCTCGCATCTGTGGCAGCACGAACCAGATCCAGTGGCTGCGTTTGCGCCCCGCTGCCAACTCCTTTACTGCTACGTCGTAACTGTTCCATGTGTTCTGTGCCGTTACGAAACGCTGCAAGCCGAACTCATCGTTCTTATCAGCCACGCCCTCCTGCTTTTCCTGCTGCTTGCTGAGAACCGACTCTCCTAAATTTTGCAGATACTTGCCTGCTTTTTTCAAAATAGATGCTGCCATAAGATTAGTTCTTTAAGTTATTATCTCATTGGCAAATATACAAAAAAATTGGTTTGGTTGTTGCTTGGGAAGGCATAAAAAAGTTGTTAATCGTTTTTTTTCAAACAAAAAAGCGGCTGTCTTAAAGAACC
>OCLF01000426.1_pt1 | contig 12663 bp, 9 predicted proteins | sample 1502881 | NCBI WGS metagenome assembly OCLF01 (sample SAMN03418267, study PRJEB22391) | human gut metagenome | biome: human-gut; feature: organic feature; material: feces | host: Homo sapiens | place: Tanzania | collected 2013-01
TCAGTCCGATGGCGGGCTGTTTTCATCGACATGTTGTAGCCACTCTTATACATTGTGATAAAAGTATAAGGGTTCATCTTCATGCGCTTAGCTTCGGTAGGAGTGGTGATGTTTACCTCGTTGGTCGATTTCATGTAGCTCCATTGAGTTTTTCCGTTGTACCAAACGATGGCACTTGGAATAGAGGCTTGAAACATGTGACCTTTTATAGCGATGGTGCCCGAAGTGGTTCCCATCTTTGGGTTCGACATAGTGAACGAAGCACTTGCGCCGCCCTTGTTGCCAACTACTGTTGCTGTTTTGTCCAGCACCTTGCGAGCCTGAGCTGCAGATTGTGCTGATGCTGTAAGGCTCAGCAGAGCCATAAGCATAGAAAAAATGATAATCTTTTTCATATCTTGTTTCTCCTTCTTTTTACCTTTTTTTTTACTCTTTTTTGGATAAGCGACGCAGCCGAGCTGCGACGAACGCAACCCAAAAACCACTTTTACCTTTTTACTTTTTTATTTTTTTACTTTTTTACCCTTTTACCCTTTTACCCTTTTACCTTTAAAATTATCCTCTCAGTCTTGCCAAAAGCTCGTTGAGAGTATTCTCGTCGGTAATGAGCACCTCGCGAGGTTTCGAACCCTGCTGAGCACCTACGATGCCTGCTGACTCTAATTGATCCATTAGTCGTCCGGCACGATTGTAGCCGATAGAGAAACGACGCTGAATCATACTTGTAGAACCTTGCTGCGAGATTACGATGGCGTGGGCAGCCTCTTCGAAGAATGGGTCAAGACTCTTGAGGTCGGCAGAACCTTCGCCACCAAAGTCGCCGCTTCCACCTTCGTCGGCAGGTTCAGGAAGTTCCATAGGAGCCACAGGACCCGACTGACCAGAGATGTGGTCGTTGACATTCTCAATTTCAGGAGTATCGATGAATGCACATTGCACACGAATAGGGTCGCCACCAGCAAGGAAGAGCATGTCGCCCTTACCCACCAACTGCTCTGCGCCCTTGCGGTCGAGGATGGTGCGAGAGTCGACAACCGAAGTCACACGGAAGGCAATACGTCCAGGGAAGTTGGCCTTGATATTACCAGTAATTATCTTGGTTGTTGGTCGCTGAGTTGCAATAACCATGTGGATACCCACGGCACGTGCCAACTGTGCAATACGCGCAATTGGTAGCTCTATCTCCTTGCCGGCAGTCATGATAAGGTCGCCAAACTCGTCGATGATAACCACGATGTAAGGCATGTATTCGTGACCCTTAGTCATGTCGAGCTTATGGTTAACGAATTTCTCGTTGTATTCCTCAATCTTCTTCACCTGTGCCATCTTCAACATGTCGTAGCGATGGTCCATGAGCTTGCAGAGAGAGTTGAGTGTGCGCACCACCTTGTTTACGTCGGTGATGATAGGCTCGTCGTCGTTCTCAGGGAGTGCTGCCATGAAGTGAGAAGTGATCTGATTGTAGATAGAAAACTCCACCTTCTTAGGGTCTACGAGCACAAATTTAAGTTCGTTTGGATGCTTCTTGTAGAGTAGGGAAGTGATGATGGCGTTCAGTCCTACAGACTTACCCTGACCAGTAGCACCAGCCACGAGAAGGTGAGGAAGCTTGTGGAGGTCGAACATAAATACGTCGTTAGAGATGGTCTTACCAATAGCCACAGGCAACTCCATCTTCGACTCCTTAAACTTCTTAGAGTTTAATACACTCTCCATCGAAACTATCTGGGGCTTCTTGTTAGGCACCTCAATACCGATTGTGCCACGACCAGGGATAGGAGCGATGATACGAATGCCAAGAGCAGCAAGGTTCAAGGCAATATCGTCTTCCAAGTTTCTAATCTTGTTGATGCGCACACCCTCGGCAGGAGTAATCTCGTAGAGAGTGATGGTTGGACCCACGGTAGCGCTGATGCGGCTAATCTTCACGCCAAAGCTGTCGAGCACCTCCACGATGCGATTCTTGTTGGCTGTGATTTCCTCCATGTCAACCACAGGACGATTGTTCTCCTCGTATTTCTTAAGGAGTTCCAATCCTGGCTTTTTATATTTTGTGAAAGGCTCCAGCGGGTTGATAGGAGTCTTCAATATTTCCTCTATCGACAGTTCGTTGCCCTTGCCCTGTTCTACGGCAGGAGCAGCTTCTACAGTAATGTCGGGCGAATTCTTCTTGTCTTCGCCATTTGTAGCTGTAGGCTCTATGTCTACAGCGATGCTATTGTTCTCAGGCTCCAGACTGTCAACGGCTGGAGCTGCATTATTATCGTCGTTGTCGTTGCTTAGGTCAACAACCGTAGCTTCGTCATTCTCTTCTTCTGTTCCGCCGTAGAGGTTTTCTTCAGTATCAACAGAAGTGAGCGGATGATTATCGTCAGCATTATTGTCGCCCATGTTGGTGACATTGAATTTTATCTTCGATGTCAAGTAAGCCACAGGGTTTAAAGCCTTGCGAATCAATTCTATAGTCTCGCTGGTGAGATAAGTCAAGAAAGTGAGGGCTGTGAGCAGCAATATCGCAGTAAGTCCTGGAGGACCAACGAGGTTCTCCAACTGTTCTACGATAAACACTCCGTGGTTGCCACCAGGGTTAAAAGTCATCGACCCCATGATAGGGGTGAGGAATTTTGCGAGTGTCACCGAAGTCCACACCATCACCACCATCATGCCGAAGAACCATTTCCAAAGGTTCACGTTGTAAGCATGCAGCAGTTTTAGTCCCACCATTATAATAAATACCGGAATGAGGAACGCAGGAATACCGAAGTTTACCGTCATAAGATAATATGACAGCAACGCTCCTATCGAACCACAATAGTTGGTGAATTGTTTGCCTGTGTTTAGCCATTCTCCCGGTCGAAGGTTCTCCAAGATGCTTTGGTCAGCAGCTCCTGTTGCGAAAAAAGACCCCATAGCAATTATCAGCACTATTGCTGATGCTATGAGAAAAAGTCCAAAAAGGGCATCTGTTGTTTCGTTGGATAATATCTTGTTGAGCCCGAATACTTCGGTAAATGATTTGCTTTTGCGCTCTACTTTTTTCTTTGCCATGGTGTGTATTTACAAATTTAACTGCAAAAATAGCGTAAAAAACTTAGATTCTGCCATAATTTGATAACTTTTTTCTAATTTTGCAAATTGTAACAAGAAATAGATAATGAGAAAGACCATATACAACAAGTTTGATAAGCGTGCCATAACAGCTTTGCCTGTGCTAAAATTCCCTGGCCGCATCATCGTAATTATGTCTGAAGGCGAGACTGAAAAGGCCGTAGACTATTTACTTTCGAGCGATATCTTAGGCGTAGATACCGAGACTCGACCATCTTTTCATCGTGGCGAGATGCACAAAGTGGCGTTGCTGCAAGTGTCTACTCGCGACACCTGTTTCTTGTTTCGTCTAAACCATACTGGCATTACTCCAGCCATTAAGCGACTCTTGGAAGACACTACAGTAAAGAAAATCGGACTCTCATGGCACGACGACATCCTTATGCTCAGAAAGCGTCAGGAGTTCACTCCAGGATTGTTCATCGACCTTCAAGACATCGTTGGCTCTATAGGCATCGAAGATCGCAGTTTGCAGAAACTCTATGCCAACGTGTTCGGACAGAAAATAAGCAAACGCCAGCGACTCACTAACTGGGAAATCGATGTGCTCAACGATAAGCAAAAGCAGTATGCTGCCACAGATGCGTGGAGCTGCATCAACCTCTATGAAGAAATTGAGCGCCTAAGACAAACTGGCGACTACGATCTCGTGGTAAGTGAAGAGGAAAGAGAAAAAAGTGAAGAGGGAAGAGTGAAGAGTGAAGAATCAAATGGTAGTGAGGGGTAGAGACTATTCTAAAAATCATTTGGCTATTCTTAAATCTTTAGATTTTCTAATTATTGAATTCATTTGGCTATTCTAATTATTGGAATTAAAGTATAAACAATAAAAGATGTATAAGACAATATATTTGAAAAAGGGTAAGGAAGAATCGCTAAAGCGTTTTCATCCTTGGATATTCTCGGGAGCTATTCTCCATGGTGACGACGATATTGCTGAGGGCGATATTGTAAGAGTGTTGTCGGCAGGTGGCGACTTCCTCGCAGTAGGTCATTTCCAAATTGGTTCTATCGCAGTAAGAGTGTTGTCGTTCAGAGATATTGAAATCGACGACAACTTCTGGACAGCTCGTCTTGCTTCGGCTCTTGAGGTTCGCCGCAGCCTTGGCATTGCCGACAATCCCGACAACAACACCTATCGTTTGGTGCATGGCGAGGGCGACAATTTGCCAGGTCTCGTAATCGACTGCTACGGCAAAACTGCCGTGATGCAGGCTCATAGCGTGGGAATGCACGTTTGCCGTATGGAGGTGTGCAAGGCGCTCGTTAGCGTGATGGGCGAGAGAATAGAAAACGTTTATTACAAGAGCGAAACCACCCTGCCTTTCAAAGCCGATCTCGGACAGCAGAATAGCTTTATCTATGGCGGTAGCGACGAGAATACAACCAAGGAAAACGGACTCCTTTTCCATGTCGACTGGCTCAGAGGTCAGAAGACAGGCTTCTTCGTCGACCAGCGCGAAAACCGCTCATTGCTCGAGAAATATTCTCATGGCAAGAGTGTGCTCAATATGTTTTGCTATACAGGCGGTTTCTCTGTCTATGCAATGCGTGGCGGAGCCAAGTTGGTGCACTCGGTAGATAGTAGTGCTAAGGCTATTGAGCTTACCAATGCCAACATCGACCTCAACTTTGCAGGCGACAAGCGCCATGAGGCTTTCTGCGAGGATGCTTTCAAATTCCTTGATGCCAACGATGGCAAATACGACCTTATCATTCTCGACCCTCCAGCCTTTGCTAAGCATCGTGCTGCTCTTCATAATGCCTTGAAGGGCTACACACGCCTCAATGTCAAGGGCTTCGAAAAGATTAAGCCAGGCGGAATATTGTTTACCTTCAGCTGCTCGCAGGTGGTTACTAAAGACAACTTCCGCAATGCAGTCTTCACAGCTGCTGCTCAGGCTGGTCGCAAGGTGCGCATCCTTCATCAGCTTCATCAGCCTGCCGACCATCCTATCAACATCTATCATCCAGAGGGTGAATATTTGAAGGGATTGGTGCTCTACGTAGAATAAAATACACCTCAGTTCTGAATAAATACTGTATTCTGAAAAATACCGTATGTTGAAAACTAAGAAAGATAAAATCCTGCAGCAGGTGGCTGGTTTCATAGCTCGAAATCAGTTGCTTGCTGCTGACAATAAATACATAGTGGCATTGTCGGGTGGAGCCGATAGTGTCGCTTTGTTGCTTATTATGAAGGCTCTCGGCTACGACGTTGAGGCTGCGCATTGCAATTTCCATTTGCGTGGCAAAGAGTCGGAGCGCGACGAGAACTTCTGTGTGTCGCTATGCGAATCGTTGGGCATAATTCTTCATCGCATACATTTCGACACTCTCACTTACGCCCAACTCCATAAGGTCAGCATCGAAATGGCTGCCCGCGACCTCAGATATTCTTATTTCGAACAGTTGCGTTGCGATATTAATGCCGACGCCATCTGTGTGGCTCACCATAAGGACGATAATGTGGAGACCATTCTGCTCAACCTCGTCAGAGGCACAGGCATGAACGGACTGACAGGCATTTCGCCTCGTAATGGCTTCATCTTGCGCCCCTTGCTCTGCATAGGTAGAGAAGACATCTTGGAATATCTCGAGGCTGAAAATCAAGACTACGTCACCGACAGTTCAAATCTTGTCGACGATGTGCAACGCAACAAAATCAGGCTAAACGTGTTGCCGCTTCTCGAGAATGTGAATCCTGCCGTCAAGGACAATATCCTTACTATGGCTCGATGGATTGCTGAGGCTTCCACAATTGTAGAAGCTTCGCTTAGTGAGGCTAAAGCTAAGGCTGTTTCGTCTGCAACGCTGAACGATTCGTTCTGCGTAGATATTTCCAAGGTCGAGGAATATCCGTCGGCTGAATATTTGCTTTGGGACATTCTTAAGGACTATGGTTTCAACTCTTCGCAAGTGGCTTTGGTGGCTGAGAATCTGCACGCCACAACAGGCACCTCGTGGCTCTCTTCTTCTCACGAGCTTACCCTTGACCGCGGTCGACTCATCCTTACTCCTTTGGATAAGGAAGATGGCAGACAGATGCGAATTCCCGAAGCAGGCACCTACGTGTATACAGAACTTTGCAAGCTGAAAATAGAACAAAAAGAAATCAACGAAAACTACACCATATCGCGCTCATCCGACAAGGTTTGCCTGGATGCTCAAAAAGTGAAGTTTCCGTTGATGATTCGCCGCGTTGCTCGTGGCGACCGCTTTGTGCCTTTCGGTATGAAGGGAAGCAAGCTCGTTAGCGATTTCCTTACCGACCAAAAGGTGGCGCTCCCGTTGAAGCGTCGTCAGCTTGTTGTTGCCGATGCCGGCGGCAATATTCTATGGGTTGTGGGCAAACGTCTTGATGGCAGATTTGCCGTTAGCCCTTGTTCGAAATCTGTTGTAGAAATTTCTCTGCTCTCGTAAGGTCTTCAGGAGTGTCTATGCCCACTGTCTCGATGTCTGTGCGTCCCACCTTTATCTTGTAGCCATTCTGTAGCCAACGGAGCTGTTCGAGGCTCTCGGCTATTTCGAGTGGCGATTGTGGCAACTTGGTTATCTCCTTGAGCACCTTGCACTTATAAGCGTAAATACCCAAATGCTTTAAGTAAGGGAAGTTGGCTAACCATTCGCTCTCTTCCTTGCCTCTGACGTATGGAATTACCGAGCGCGAGAAATACATGGCGTAGCCATTATTGTCGGTTACGATTTTTGGCGAATTAGGATTTTTCACCGCCTCCATGTTCTCGAAAGGTTTGCCGAGTGTGGCAATTTCTGTATTCTCATCGTCGAAGCAATGGCATATTTCTTCTATCTGACTTTTGTCGATGAAAGGCTCGTCGCCCTGGATGTTCACCACCACGTCGTAGTCGCCACCAATTTTTTCTAAGGCTTCTGCTATGCGGTCGGTGCCGCTTTTGTGGTCGTTTCTCGTCATCACCACCTTGCCGCCAAACGCCTTCACGGTTTCTTCTATGCGCTCGTCGTCGGTAGCCACGTAGGCGTCGCCCAATACTGCTGCTGCCTTCTCATAAACATGTTGAATCACAGGCTTTCCGCCGAGAATAGCCAATGGCTTGCCAGGAAATCTTGTCGAGGCAAAGCGCGCAGGAATTATTGCTACGAATTTCATTTTTTTCTCGCTTTTATTTATTGTTTCTTTGAATTATCTATAATCGTAATAATACCAATATGTTTTGCCATAAGTGTCGCGAATCATGTTTTTTCGCTCTTGTGGATTAGCATATTTGTGCTCCAAATCTTGGTAGTCGCGATAGTCGGCATCCAGGATGTCGTCGTGGTAGACAACGAGCGGATTAGAACGCAGATGGGTGTAGAGCACAAGTGCTTCGCGATAGTGCTTAGGCAACGTTTTTGTGATGGTATAAGGAGCTGTAGACGTGTTGTCGTCGGGAGTTGCAGGGTCGGTCTTCGATTTCTTCTCCATGGTTGGTTCACCATAGATTTTCACCATAGCCTTTACGAAGCCGTCGAGGTTGCGATCCAAGAGGTAGGCGCACAACTGATAGTCGGTCTTGGATTTGTGCAATAGGCGCAACTTAGTGTCGGTATAGAGCATCATCTTCACGCTGGTGCCGTTTGGTTTCATGGCTTTCGAACCGCCCACGAGTGGATATTCGAATAGTCGCTCAGGCAACTGCTTATTGGCTGCCAAGGCATAGATGCGAAGCATGGTAAGGCTGCTGTCTGTAGCCAACGATTTTTCGCCTATTGTGAGTGCTTTCTTGTAGTCGCCCTTGACAAGGCTACGCTCCACAGCCATGCGGTAGTGGAACACCTCGTTGGAGTTGCCAACCACTCCCACGAGTACAAACATCAAGGCAAACTGGGCAAGGTTCATCCATACGGCTCGCGAAAATAAACCATGCGAAAATCGCAAAGGCTCATAAACTTCCCATGCCTTAGCTATCCACGAGCCTATCAGCCACACCACAATCAGCAATGGCACCACCCACAGCCATGCTCCAAAACTGAATCCGCGGTCGATGTCGGGACTAATGTCGGTGATGATGGCAAGGATGAGCAACGAAGGAAAATAGGTGAGGGCATGAAACATGGTCTTCAGCTGCAGAAATCTTGCTATCAAGAGCTGAAGCAGGAATAAGAGCATGGTGATGAGCGAAGCACCAACGAAGGGCACGTAGTATGTTTTGCCGTCAGAGAGCACATGCTGAGCCATTGCCAGCACGTCGGTCTGATAATTATATAAATATAGAAATGTGAAAATCAGAAAACATGCAGCACTCGTTATCCTTACTATGATGCTGTCTTCGCGAAAAACCTTGTCCATTTGCTTGTTTTTATAAGGATAAAGAGAAGCCATTAGCTTTTTTCTTACTAATGGCTCTCTTTCTTAGTTTTTTTTCTTGTTTGCGCAACTCGTCTTATTTCTTGTTTGCGCAATGCTTACATAACTTATTTCTTCTTGCGCAAAACCACGGCTGAGCGAGCTGGCAAATACAGCTTGAGCCATCCCTTGCCGTCTTGTGCGTAGAGCTTGTCGTAGTTGGTGAAATGAGTTATGCTGTCGTCGTTGAGTCCGTTTCCACCAAAGTCTTTGCTGTCGGTATTCAACACCACCTCGTAAGCACCCTCAGGCACAATAAATCCATAGTCGGTATACGAGCGGTTTGGCGAGAAGTTGAACACAAAGATGATGTCGCCACGCATGTAAGCCAACACCTGGTCGCCATCGTTGTGCCAAATCTCCTGCACAGGAGTTTTATTGAAATCTTTCTCGCTCTTTATCACCTTCAGCATCTCGCGGTCGAAGTCGCCAAGATAGTGGTAGTCGAGCTCCTTGTTGTCAACCAGATTCCATTGGCGGCGTGCATACTTATGGCTCCAGCCGTTGCCTTCGCGAGGGAAATCAATCCACTCAGGGTGTCCAAACTCGTTGCCCATGAAGTTAAGGTAGCCACCATTAATGGTAGAAGCCGTGACGAGGCGAATCATCTTGTGAAGAGCAATACCGCGGTTTGCCATGAAGTTCTCGTCGCCCTTCTTGAAGTGCCAATACATGTCGGCATCGATGAGGCGGAAGATGATGGTCTTGTCGCCCACCAGAGCTTGGTCGTGGCTTTCGCAATACGATATTGTCTTTTCGTCGCTACGGCGATTCTTAACCTCCCAGAATATAGAGCTTGGCTTCCAGTCTTCGTCCTTCTGCTCCTTGATGGTCTTAATCCAATAGTCAGGAATGTTCATCGCCATACGGTAGTCGAAGCCGTAGCCTCCATCCTTGAATTTAGCTGCCAGTCCCGGCATTCCGCTCACCTCTTCGGCTATGGTGATAGCCTTTGGATTTACCTCGTGGATGAGCAGGTTGGCAAGGGTGAGATAGCAGATGGCGTTGTCGTCTTGATGACCGTTGAAATAGTCTTGGTATCCGCAGAATGCTTCGCCAAGTCCGTGGCTATAGTAAAGCATTGATGTCACTCCGTCGAAGCGGAAACCATCGAAATGGAATTCGTTGAGCCAGTATTTGCAGTTAGAGAGCAGGAAGTGGATCACCTGGTCTTTGCCATAGTCGAAGCAGAGGCTGTCCCAAGCTGGATGCTCGTGGCGGTCGCCAGGATAGAAATATTGGTTAGGGTCGCCAGCAAGGTTGCCGAGTCCCTCAACCTCGTTCTTCACGGCGTGAGAATGAACGATGTCCATAATCACAGCTATGCCGTGCTTGTGGGCTTCATCAATCAGGGCTTTTAGCTCTTCAGGAGTGCCAAAGCGGCTTGAAGCTGCAAAGAATGAGCTAACATGATAGCCAAACGAGCCGTAGTAAGGATGCTCCTGGATAGCCATTATCTGGATGCAGTTGTAGCCATCGGCAATGATTCGTGGCAACACATTCTCCTTAAACTCAGTATATGTGCCCACCTTCTCAGCGTCTTGCGCCATACCGATGTGGCATTCGTAGATGAGGAGTGGGGAAGTGGTTGGCTTGAAAGTCTTCTTCTTCCATGCGTATGGTTCTGCGTCCCATACCTGTGCCGAGAATATCTTTGTCTCCTCGTCCTGCACCACTCTCTGTGCCCAAGCAGGAATACGCTCGCCGTGTCCGCCGTCCCAATAAACGTGCATTTTATAAAGGTCGCCATGCTTCATAGCCTTAGCAGGCAGTTTGAGCTCCCAGTTTTCGGTGCCCTTTATGCGCTTTGCTCTATACTTGTCGCTCTCCTGCCAATTGTTGAAATCGCCTACGAGATAGATGTCGGTAGCGTTAGGAGCCCACTCGCGAAACACCCATCCTCCACGAGCAGTTTTGTGAAGTCCGAAATATTCGTAGCCATTAGCAAAATCAGAGAGAGTCTTCTTGCCGTTGTCGGTAAGTTGTGCGAGTTTATGTAGCGCATTTTCGTGACGTCCCTTGATAGCATCCTCGAATGGTTCGAGATAGCCGTCGTTCTTTACAAGCCCGATATGTTTTACTGCAGCGGGCTTAGCTGCCTTTTTCTTTACAGCCATAATTATTTTTAAGTTAGTAGAGGTTAAGCCTTGATCTTAAAGATAGCTTTGTGGATGGTGCCTGTGCCGATGCAAGGCTGGTGTCCGTCCTGAGGGAAGAAGATGGCAAATTCGCCTGGCTTGCAGTTTACGAGAGTTTCAGCCTTCACACCAGGATATTTTGTGATGTCCTTCTCTTCGTTGTATTCCACCTCTGGCAGGTCGCAAAGAGGGGCGTAGCCGTATGTTTCAGGAGCATCGAGCGGTATCTGCACGTCGATCATCTTGCGATGGGTTTCGAAAACAGCCTCTTCCTCGGTCTTGCCGTTGGCAACAGCGATGTTCACAAACAAATCGTTGCCTACGATAGGGTGTTTGCCTACTTCGAGAGTTGCCAAATCGTGGGTATTGATAAACTTTACCATTTCCTCGAAAAGAGGGTTCAAAGAAACATACTTTCCGATGTTCTCCATTGTGTCTACTACCATAACCGTATAAGTTTTTTTAAGTTGTTGAATATATAGATTCTATTTGTCCACATAGCGTCTGCCACGCTCGTAGTGTCCTTTGGCTGTTATGGCTCCGTTGCGGTCTTTTTCCACGAAGTTGCCATCTCGGCGGTCGTCGACATAGGTGCCTTCAAAACGCTTGCCGTCTTTGTCTTCTTCTATCACCTTGCCGTTGCGCTTGCCATTCTTGTAAACGCCCTTGAATCGTGAGCCGTCGGCATAGTGGATAATCACTTCGCCCTCCACCTTGCCATTGGCAAACGAGCCTTCAAACACGTCGCCCGACTTCTTGGTGAGCTTGCCGTGACCATTCTGCTTGTCGCCCTTCCAGTCGCCAACATATGTGTCGCCATTGTTCCAAACCAATGTGCCTTGACCCTGTTTGTCGCCTTCGAAGAAGTGGCCTGTATATTTGTCGCCGTTGGCATATTTCAATATTCCTATGCCAGTTCGTTCGCCCTGCACATAGTCGCCTTCGTAAACGTCGCCATTCTGGAATTTGTATATTCCTCTACCATTCTGAATGTCGTCTTTCCAGTCGCCAACGTAAATGTCGCCGTCAGCATATCTGTTTGTGCCCTTGCCCGAGCGCTGGTTGTTGGCCCACATACCCTCGTATACTGTGCCGTCGCCCCAGTTGAAAGTGCCCTTGCCCGACTTCTGGTCGTCAGCCCATTGACCGTCGTAGAAAGCTCCGTTTGAATAAGTGTATTTGCCTTTGCCCTGTCGTTTGTCTTTCAGCCAGTTGCCAACGTAGATGTCACCATTATAATAATACATGACGCCGTGTCCCTGCTGATAGTCGCGATACCAAAGACCCACATACTTGTTGTTGTTGTTGAAATAATAAGTGCCCTGACCGTGCTGTTGGTTCTGAAACCATTCGCCTTCATATTTCTCACCATCGGCAAATGTGTAGACTCCGTAGCCATGGCGCTTGCCTTTCACGAAGTTGCCTTCGTATGAGTTGCCGTTGTCGAAAACAATGTTGCCTTTGCCATGTGGCTTTCCTGCTGCCATCTCGCCTTTGTAGACTCCGTGTGTGTTGTCCATCGTAATGTTCATGGAACCGAGCGTAATCTTCTGAGCCGAAGCCGTCAAAGGTAATAAAAACAGGAATGCTGATATAATTATATTTTTCATTAAATTCTAATCTTGTTAAAAGGATTGATTCTTTAAACCAACTTCAAAAGTAATAAATTTCGAGCAATTTACAAAATGTATTAGTATTTTTTAGTACTTTTACTGCTGTTGCTCCCCTCGTTTGCTGCGACTATCCTCATAAGCCTTTTCGACTAATCTCGTGGCGTCTTTCGATTACTCTCATTAGCTTGTGCGGTCTGTCGCATCGTTTCGCGTCGTTTACCCTTATTTCTCGCTGTTAGCCTTCGTATCTCGTCGTTTGCCCTTAGTTTTCAAGTCTCTTACCCTTATTCTCTCCCAAACCCTTTGCAAAAATACATCAGCTCAGCATATCGTTGTCCGCTTATGTCCGATGTTGTCCGACTTTTAACTTTTGCCCCCAATGTTTTAACATTTACCGCTTCTGAAGATTTAAATCCCACACTTTAAAGATTAACAGATC
>OCLF01000428.1_pt1 | contig 12660 bp, 9 predicted proteins | sample 1502881 | NCBI WGS metagenome assembly OCLF01 (sample SAMN03418267, study PRJEB22391) | human gut metagenome | biome: human-gut; feature: organic feature; material: feces | host: Homo sapiens | place: Tanzania | collected 2013-01
GTTGGCGAACCGGTGCGGAACCAAAAATCCGCCAGAATCTTCTTGCTGAGTTCCCTGCCGACTATCAGTCGCCATTCCAGCCTATCGATACTTGGCATGTAAGCCGTAAGCTTGGCATGATAGCCGAAGCAAATGTGCTTGGAGGCAAGCTCCTCATCACCACCTTCGATATATCTTCGCGCCTTGATAGTCGCTTGGTGGCTCGCCAGCTTCGCAAGTCTATCCTTGACTATATGCTCTCCGCCAGCTTTGCGCCATCTATAACCATAGAGCCAAGCGTCGTCACCGACCTCTTCACTAAGCATGCTCCTGCTGTGAATATGTTTACCAACGAGTCGCCAGATGAGCTAAAGCCAAAGATTGTGAGATAATAGAAACAATCGTTAGATAATAGAAACGATAGTAAGATAATAGATAGGAAAAAAGAAGCAGATAATTTAATTTATATATCCTCTAATGCCTTTGCGTTAGCGTGAATAAATCTTAAATATTATCTATTGATGTTCGTAATTACGAATTTATATATACTTTTGCAAAGCGGTGGCTAATAGTAGCTGCCGCTTTTGCAATAATAAAAATAAGAAATAAGGGGTGCTTCACGATTGTGATGCTGAGATTATACCCATAGAACCTGACGCAGGTAATGCTGCCGCAGGGATTGCTTCAACCATCGTTATGGTGTGCGAGGCTGTTTCTATTCAGTATCGTCTTTTTAAGTAAGCCAACAGAGGCACCTCTGCAAACGATAATAGCATGAGGTATCTTTGCGTATTGACTATAGCAGGCTCCGACAGTTGCGGAGGTGCAGGAGTACAAGCAGACATAAAGACTATGTCGGCTTTGGGCGTTTATGCCGCTTCGGCAATAACTTCTGTAACTGTGCAAAACACCCTTGGCGTGAAGGCTATACAAGCCATAGAACCTGCAATTGTGGCAGGACAGATCAAGGCTGTGATGGATGATGTGAAGCCTGTGGCTATAAAAATAGGTATGGTCAACGACTGCGCTACCATACACGCTATAGCCGATTCTCTAAGCTCTTATTCTCCAAGCAAACTGGTTGTAGACCCCGTTATGGTGTCTACCAGCGGCTCTATGCTCATGCAGCGAGATGCACTTGAGGTGTTTTGTAGCGAATTGCTCCCTATGGCAACCTTGCTAACACCAAACATCCCTGAGGCAGAAGTATTGTCGAAAACCGAAATCCATACTGTAGACGATATGGATGTTGCAGCCAAACGAATACTTGCTATGGGCTGCAAGGCTGTGCTCATAAAGGGAGGTCATCTGGAAGGCAACAAGAAGATAGACAAGCTTTATCTGAATGATGGCACCGTTCACACCTTTGTGCATGCTACTGTCAACACTCGCAACACCCACGGCACAGGTTGCACTCTCTCTTCTGCCATCGCCTCGTTTATGGCTCGCGGCTTAGATTTGCCCGACGCTATTGCTCATGCCAAGGAATATTTGTCGCAAGCCTTGGAAGCTGGCAAGGATGTTGAGATAGGCGAAGGTCACGGACCAGTATGCCATTTGTTTAATCCCGAAAAAACAATCATCTTATGATACAATTTATCACACACTCCAACAATCGCTACGGCTATGTAGACGGCGCACGCTTGGCTCTCGAAGGAGGTTGCCGATGGGTGCAACTAAGAATGAAGGAAGCTACAGAAGCTGAGTTTATGGCTGCTGCTGCAGAAATAGGCAGACTATGCAAGGAACATGGCGCTACGTTTGTTCTCGACGACCATGTGGAATGGGTAGAGAAGACAGGAGCCGACGGCGTGCATCTTGGCAAAAACGATATGCCTATTGATGAGGCTCGAAAGATTCTTGGTAACGACAAGATTATCGGAGGCACGGCAAACACCTTCGAAGATGTGGAGCGCCTGTATCGTCAGGGTGCCAACTACATAGGTTGTGGTCCGTTCCGCTTCACCACCACCAAGAAGAATCTGTCGCCAGTTCTTGGCTTAGAAGGTTATCAGCATATCGTTGACCAGATGAAGTCGCATGGTATCAATCTTCCTATCGTTGCCATAGGTGGCATATTGGAGTCGGATATCAAGTCGATATTGGCAACAGGCATAAGCGGAATAGCTGTGAGTGGAGGCATACTTAATGCCGAGAATCCTGCAGAAGAGATGCAACGCTTCTTGAAGCTTGTATAACTTCTGAACTTGCGAAAGTGCAATTAGAAACCTAAATAAAAGAAATATTAATGGAAACTAAAATCAAATTCAACTATCCTTCTTCCGAGAAGGTGTATCTAAGTGGAAAGCTATATCCTGAAATCAAGGTAGGAATGCGCAGAGTGACACTTACTCCAACCGTTACTGTCGAAGGAAACGAGCGCCATATGGAACCTAATGAGCCTGTGTATATCTACGACACCAGCGGTGCTTATAGCGACCCTAATGTGGAGATAGATTTAGAGAAAGGTTTGCCTAAAATGCGCCAATCATGGATTGACGGTCGCAAGGAAGGCGAAACTCAGATGTATTTTGCTAAGCAAGGCATCATAACACAGGAAATGGAGTATGTAGCCATTCGTGAGAATATGAATTGCGAAGAACTTGGCATAAAGACTCATATCACTCCAGCCTTTGTATGCAAAGAGATTGCTGAGGGTAGGGCGGTGATTCCTGCCAATATCAAGCACCCTGAGTCGGAACCTATGATTATCGGTACCAACTTCTTGGTTAAGATAAATACCAATATCGGCAACTCGTCTACCACTTCGGGCATCGAAGAGGAAGTAGAGAAAGCTGTATGGAGTTGCAAGTGGGGTGGCGACACATTGATGGACCTCTCTACAGGCAATGATATCCACGAAACACGCGAGTGGATTCTTCGCAACTGTCCTGTGCCTGTAGGTACTGTTCCTATGTATCAGGCTTTCGAGAAGGTAAATGGTAAGGCTGAAGACCTGACATGGGAGGTATTCCGCGACACTCTTATCGAACAATGTGAGCAGGGTGTTGACTATTTCACCATCCATTGCGGTATTCGCCTAAAGAATATCCATCTTGCCGATACTCGTTTGACAGGCATCGTGAGCCGTGGTGGTAGCATCATCTCTAAGTGGTGCAAGGTGCATCAGAAGGAGAGCTTCCTCTACGAACATTTCGATGACATCTGCGACATCTGCGCTAAATATGATGTTGCCATTTCGTTGGGCGACGGCTTGCGTCCAGGTTCTACCTATGATGCCAACGATGCAGCACAGTTTGCCGAGCTTGATACTATGGGCGAACTCGTTGAGCGTGCTTGGGCTAAGAATGTACAGGCATTTATCGAAGGTCCTGGTCATGTGCCAATGCATAAGATTAAGGAGAATATGGAACGCCAGATTGAAAAGTGTCATGGTGCTCCTTTCTACACCCTCGGTCCTCTCGTTACCGATATTGCACCTGCCTACGATCATATCACCTCAGCCATAGGTGCTTCGATGATAGGATGGTATGGTACTGCTATGCTCTGCTATGTTACTCCAAAAGAGCATCTTGCTTTGCCTGAGAAAGAAGATGTGAGAGTTGGCGTTGTTACCTACAAGATTGCTGCCCATGCTGCCGATTTGGCAAAGGGACATCCTGGAGCAACCGTTCGCGACAATGCGTTGAGCAAGGCTCGCTACGACTTCCGTTGGAAAGACCAATTCAATTTGGCTCTTGACCCAGAGCGTGCTCTCGAATATTATAAGTCGAGCAACTCGGTAGATGCCAACTATTGCACCATGTGCGGACCTAACTTCTGCGCTGCTCGCATTAGCCATTCGCTAAAGAGTTGTGATGAATAAAGGCTCACGGCAATAAGCAAAAAGTAGAAATATAAAACACATAAACCCAATAAACATTTATAAAAAATGATTGAAACACAAGTATCTAAAGGTATTATCAGTACCTATTTCGACAAACTACAGCGTAATCTTGATCTCGATGTAGCCATCGTTGGTGGTGGTCCATCTGGTATTGTTGCAGCTTACTATTTGGCTAAGGCTGGCTTAAAGGTTGCTCAGTTCGACCGCAAGCTTTCTCCTGGTGGCGGTATGTGGGGCGGTGCCATGATGTTCAACCAGATTGTTATTCAGGAAGAGGCTATGCACATCGTAAAGGATTTCGATATCAACTACGAGGCTTTCGAAGACGGACTCTACACTATCGACTCTGTAGAGAGCACTTCAGCACTCTTGTATCATGCTGTTCATGCTGGTGCTACTATCTTCAACTGCTATTCTGTAGAAGATGTAATCTTCAAGAACGATGTTGTTAGCGGTGTTGTTGTCAACTGGACTCCTGTACTCCGTGAGGGCTTGCATGTAGACCCATTGAACATCTTGGCAAAGTGCGTTATCGACGGTACTGGTCACGACAGCGAGATGTGTAAGGTTGTAGCTCGTAAGAATGGCATCCAGTTGGATACTCCTACTGGTGGCGTTATCGGTGAGCGTTCGTTGGATGTTGTAGAAGGCGAGCGTATGGTAGTGGAAGGCACACGCGAGGTTTATCCAGGACTTTATGTTTGCGGTATGGCTTCTTCAGCCGTTGCAGGCACACCACGTATGGGACCTATCTTCGGTGGCATGATGCTTTCTGGTAAGAAGGTTGCCGATATGATTATCGAGAAATTGAAGAAATAAGCCATTTCCCCTACTTAACAATTCCCTACGTACAATACATACGTATAAACAAAAGAATTATTTTGTATGAAATGGATCGTTATAACCTCTCCCGACTTCTTGTCGGGAGAGGCATTTTTTATAGATAAACTATTTCGTCATGGTTTGGACTTGCTACATTTGCGCAAGCCTGGAGCATCAGTAGAAGACTATCGCCATTTGCTCTCTCTCATTCCTGAGTGTTGGCATAGTCGTATAGTTTTGCATGAGCATTTCGAGCTTACACGTGAGTTTCGCCTTTATGGCATCCATCTTAACCGTCGCTGTTCGCAGGTGCCCAAAGGTTTCAAGGGTAGCATCTCGTGCTCATGCCATAGTCTCGAAGAGGTTGTTGCCAACAAGCCTTTGCGCAATTACCTATTCCTAAGTCCTATCTTCAATAGCATCTCTAAGATAGGCTACGAAGCTGCCTTCTCAGATTCCACCTTGCAGCAAGCAGCTCAAGATGCTGTCATCGACTTTAAGATAATAGCCTTAGGAGGCGTATCATCAGCCAACATTCCACAACTAAAATCATGGCACTTTGGTGGTGCTGCCTTCTTAGGCGACATCTGGAGTCGTATCAACGACCCACATGTAGACCAATATCTCGACACCCTGCGCCTGCAACTTGCATGAATACTTATACTACTCTATACTTCAATAGCCTTTAGAAACTTTATTGAAAAATAATAGATGGTTCATTTACAGACATGAAATATTTTCTGTATCTTTACACCCAAATAAGATAATAAACCACGGCTGATTAGTAATAATCGGCATGATACAAATAAGAAAATGATGGATGCTGATAATAATAAGATAACTTGTCCAAAATGCAACTCTCAGAATATACAATCTGAAGGAGTAATTCATCTTTGTATGGATTGTGGCTACAAATGGGAGGATGAGATACAGACAGACTTTGGCGAAATGATTATTTACCAATCTGACGAAGGAGTGAGACTCGATGTTAGATTGGAGAATAAGACCGTGTGGCTGAATCAAGAACAGATAGGAGCTTTATTTAATAAAAGCAAAGCTACTATTAGTGAACATATTTCCAATATTTTTAAGGAAGGCGAATTGGATGAAAAAGTGGTTGTTCGGAAATTCCGAACAACCACTCAACATGGCGCTATAGAAGGGAAAACACAGAGTAAAGAGGTGAAATACTACAATCTTGATGTTATCATCTCTGTAGGCTATCGTGTAAAATCTATTCAGGGTACACGCTTCCGCCAATGGGCTACCGAACGACTCCATGAATATATTGTAAAGGGATTCACCATGGACGATGAGCGACTCAAGAATCTTGGTGGTGGTAGTTACTGGAAAGAACTGCTTGACCGCATTCGCGATATTCGCTCTTCTGAAAAAGTACTATATCGACAAGTATTAGATATCTATGCAACGAGTGTAGATTACGATCCTCGAACTGATGCCTCGAAACTATTTTTCAAGATAGTACAAAATAAATTGCATTTTGCTGCTCATGGTCATACGGCTGCTGAGGTAATTTATGAACGTGCCGATGCTGAGCAACCATTTATGGGTTTGAAAACTTTTGAAGGAGAATTGCCTGCTATTAAGGATATCAAGATAGCAAAGAATTATCTGCATGAAAACGAGCTAAAGATACTTAATAATCTCGTTTCTGGATATTTTGATTTTGCAGAAATTATGGCAATGGAACATCGTCCTGTCTATATGATGGACTATGTGAAACGGCTCGATACAATTCTTCAATCTACAGGGCGTCCATTGCTAAAAGGCTCTGGCAGCATCAGTCATCAAGAAGCAATGGAAAAAGCTTTGGCAGAATATAGAAAATATCAGGTCAAGACATTAACTCCTGTAGAACAAGCTTATTTAGAATCTATCAATGCTTTAGGTAAGATTGCAAAACGAAAGGGAAAACAAAATGATAGTCATTAAAAAAACTCAAGCTGCGTCATATACATAAAGTAAATGACGCAGCTTGAGTTTTTTCAGTTATTAGTATTCCATTGAGAACGAGATGCCACGACGCATCATGTCGTTAGCCAATGGTTGCATACGCTTTAGGAACGACTTCCATGAGCGATTCTCCTGTTGGCTCCATCCTGCTTCTGCCAATGCTATGGCACGTGGATAAGCCTGATAGTAGATGCGCTCTGGCGATGTGATACATTCGCTCCAAAGGGTGCCAGCCACACCAAAGAGATTGTTGTTCTCAAAGTTCTTGTCGTGTCCCCAAGCAGGGTCGAGGCTGTAGGCATCCTTGAGAGTTGTCACAGGCATACCCCAGTTAACTTCCGGCATATCGCCCTCTGCCATAGGATAGTCGAAATAGCAATGCTCGCCTGGGCATAGCATGATGCGAGCGTTGTTCTCTACCGCTGTTTCGAGAGCCTTCTCGGTAAGTCCGTTGCGCCATGCAAAGGTCACGCATCCTGGCTGAATCTTCTTGAAGTCAGTCTCATACCAGAACATAGGAGTCTTATGGTATGTGTCGCGCAATAAGCTGATGATGCGGTCGAAGAGATAGCCTTGCAGTTTCCAGTTCTCTGAACGGTCGGTAGAGGTAATGCCGAGTTTAGTCTTTAGCGCCTGACACTTAGGACAGTCTGTCCAGCAGTCGAGGGCAGGATTACCTGCCTCGTCGCCACCAAGGTGCACATACTTAGATGGGAAAATGTCGGTTAGCTCCTTGAAAACATTACCAAGGAATTCGTATGTAAACTCATTGCCTGGGCACAACAACTCGTTAGAAACACCGCAAGTGGTGCGGATAGGCACTTGGCGCTGATGGCAAGTAAGCTCTGGGAACACGCTGATAGCAGCAACCTCATGTCCAGGCATTTCAATCTCTGGCACAATCTCTACATGATAGCGAGCGGCAAACTTCACAAGTTCGCGCATCTGCTCCTGAGTGTAATATCCCTTATATGGTGCCAACAGGTCGTCCTGTCCCCAGCGCGAAGAAGCCTGCTGAGTTAGCTGTGGATATTTCTTTATCTCTATGCGCCATGCCTGGTCGTCAACAAGGTGTAGGTGCAAGGCATTGAGCTTATAGCGAGCCATCTCAGGTACAAAAGCCTTCAACTCTTCAAAAGGAATAAATGTGCGGGCTGGGTCTACCATAAGCTCACGAACATGAGTGCGAGGAGTGTCCTTAATAGTAAGGTGTGGAATAGCATCTACGCATTCCTTCACACCCGAACCACGCAATATCTGGTCGAGAGTCATCAATCCCCAGAACACTCCGCGTGCGGTCTTACCATTAATGGTCACACCCTTAGCATCAACTGCCATGGTGTAAGCTTCGTCGTCGCCAAGCGAAGAGTCGATGCCGAGCGCAAGCTGTATGCCACGCTGACGGCTGTTCACGATGTTGCCAATGCGATTATTGAGCATTTCGCGTGCCTGCTCCACCTCGTTGTTCAATATCGTGCCAGCACCATCATTGTGCGAAACAACGATATTCCATGCTGTCTGCACATTCAGCGTCTTAGCCTTCTGCACATTCACCTCTTGAGGCATAGGAGCTATGCACTCCATAGGGTTGCTCACCTCCTTAGCATATTTTGGCTCTGCATAGAAACTGCTCCAGCCTGCAGCCTTCATATAAGCCTTCTCGCTACCTTTCGGAACTATCAGGCGAACGCTACCTCTTACTATTCCATAAAACGATGATGCCATAGCCTTTGGTGGCACCTTCGACTTCACTCTCACCGTCTTTAGTTCTGGCAAACGAGCAAAAGCATATTCGCCGATGTTTGGATTGCCTTCGATAGTCAGCTCTGTCATGCTCTTGCAGCCCGAGAAAGCGGCAGCACCGATAGTTTCTACTGTAGCAGGAATGGTGATGCTCTGCAACCTATCGCAAGCAAAGAAAGCCTGAGTGCCTATAGTCTTCAGCACCTTTGGCAGAGCAATATTCTGCAACTGATGGCGCGAGTGGAAAGCATTCTTAGGAATCACGGTGCTCTGCGCATCGCTAAGGTCGATATTGCGCACTTGGAAACATAGGTCGCGCATCTGACGATAGTCGCCCTTTACATCGGTAGACAGTTCGCCAGTAAGTTTCAAACTCACAGCCATCGCCTTCTGTTCTGGTTTCAGGCTGTCCATACGTGCTACAGTCTGTGCCGACATCATTGTTGCCATTAAGGCTGTAGCAGATAATAGAAATAATCTTTTCATTTAGTTGTTTATTACTGTTTGTATTTAATTCTTCACTCTTCCCTTACTCAAAGGAACGCTATTGTCAATCCTGCCATGACGATGCTCACCATCGACATAAGCTTAATCAGAATATTGAGCGAAGGACCAGATGTATCTTTGAATGGGTCGCCAACGGTGTCGCCAACGATAGTAGCCTTATGGTTTTCGCTACCCTTGCCCTCGAAATGGCCCTCTTCAATCATCTTCTTGGCATTGTCCCATGCACCACCAGAGTTTGACATGAATACTGCGAGAGTGAAGCCGGCAGCCAAACCACCAGTAAGCAGACCGAGCACACCTGCTACGCCAAGCACCAAGCCTACAACGATAGGGATGACGATGGCAAGAAGCGAAGGAATAATCATTTCGCGTTGTGCGCTACGTGTGCTTATCTCTACACAGCGACCATAGTCAGGAGTAGCCTTGCCCTCGAGTATTCCCTTTATCTCGCGGAACTGTCTGCGCACCTCCTGAACCATTGATTCTGCAGCACGACCTACAGCTCCCATGGTCAAGCCACAGAACAGGAATGCAGCCATAGCTCCGAGGAATGCTCCCACCAAAACCTTAGGGTTGATGAGGTTTACCTGGAAGAAGTTGATGAAATCTATTGTTGTTGCATTCGTTGGATCGAAGATGTTGCCTGCAGCATCCACATACTGCTTACCATTCTCTACCGCACGAATCATCGCAATCTTTATTTCCTCTATATACGAAGCCAAAAGTGCCAGAGCCGTCAAGGCTGCAGAGCCAATGGCGAAACCTTTGCCTGTGGCAGCTGTGGTATTGCCGAGAGCATCCAAGGCGTCTGTGCGCTCACGCACTTCTTCTCCCAGTCCGCTCATCTCAGCATTTCCTCCTGCGTTGTCGGCAATAGGACCGTAAGCATCTGTAGCCAGGGTGATGCCGAGAGTAGACAGCATACCAACAGCTGCAATACCAATACCATAAAGACCGGTGCTTATCGACTTTGCCGAAAGCGACATGTCGAAACCATTAGCGCAGAGATAGCTCAACATAATGGCTACCGAAATGGTGACAACAGGAATCATGGTAGAAATCATTCCCGTGCCTATTCCCTTGATGATAACCGTGGCAGGACCTGTCTGCGAAGCCTCTGCTATCTTTTGCGTTGGCTTATAGCTATGCGAAGTGTAATATTCTGTAGCCTGACCAATCACCACTCCTGCCACCAAACCGCTGATTACAGAGAACGACAATCCAAGCCAATTCTCGATGCCCAACAGATATAATATAATAAATGTGGCAACGGCAATGAGTCCTGCACTAACATTGGTGCCAAGACCGAGCGAATGGAGCAGCTCCTTCATCGTTGCGCCCTCCTTGGTGCGAACCAAGAATATTCCTATTAGTGAAAGGAAGATGCCGATGGCAGCGATAATCATTGGCGCAATGACAGCACGTAGCTGCATGTCGCCATTCATAGCAAAGGCTGTAGCTCCCAAGGCTGCTGTCGACAATATCGAACCGCAATAGCTCTCGTATAGGTCGGCACCCATACCTGCCACGTCGCCTACATTGTCGCCCACATTATCGGCAATAGTAGCTGGATTTCGTGGGTCGTCCTCAGGAATATTAGCCTCTACCTTGCCCACAAGGTCGGCTCCCACATCGGCAGCCTTGGTGTATATTCCACCTCCCACACGTGCAAAGAGTGCCTGAGTAGAAGCACCCATACCAAACGTAAGCATAGTGGTGGTTATTGTGACAAGGGCTGTTGCCTCGCCATCATAAACAGCATTAAGAACAATAAACCAAATGGCAATATCAAGCAATCCAAGACCTACCACTACCAAGCCCATCACGGCACCGCTGCGGAAAGCAATCTTCAATCCCTTGTCAAGACTTGAGCGTGCTCCGTTGGCAGTACGGGCAGAAGCATAAGTGGCAGTCTTCATACCGAAGAATCCTGCCAGTCCTGAGAATAAACCACCAGTAAGGAAAGCAAATGGCACCCATGGGTTCTGCACCTGTAGCACATAAGCCATGAACGCAAAGATGATAGCGAGCACAATGAATACCATCGTCACCACCTTGTATTGCTGCTTCAAATAAGCCATAGCACCTTTTCTCACGTGAGCAGCAATTTCTTTCATTCTGTCTGTACCCTCATCCTCTTTCATCATCGAACGGAAGAAGAACCATGCCATTCCCAATGCCACAACGCTGGCTATAGGGATTAGCCAAAATACTAATGGAATGTTGTTCATAAAAAATATGTTTAATGGTTAGTAATAATTCCGATTGTTCAGTCTGACATTTCGATTATGCAAATATAAGAAATTTATTAATACGAAAGGGGAAAAACAGAATATTTATTTAATAAGCACTCAATTTTAATGTTCAGATACTATTTAATACAACTACAACACGGACTGTTAATCTCAGATATTTGGTAGTAATCATATTGACATTTGATAGTAAGCAAAAATACGTTTGATAGAAAGCATAGATATCTTTGCCAGAAAGCATAGATTGCTCGAATATAGCTTCGATAACGATAGAAGCTTGCTAACTTATTGAACTAAAGCAACTTACTGCATCGCTATACCTATATTCCTCAAATTTGATAATAATATGTGTTTTTTCTTGCGTTTATTATGAAAATCCAATACAAATGCATTCCCGGATAGTGTTTAATATAACGCCAATACTGATAATCAACGCCAATATAATAACGCAAATACCCCATGACATGAGTGCCATGAGGTATTTGTTGATAGCTCATTCAATGCTTTAGACAGCTGATGGGAACTATGTATATGCCATCTTCTCGTTTGTAGGCAAGGTTGCCTACAGCTGTTAGAATCATTTTGAATGATGGGGCTTTCATCTTTTCTGTATCTATGGTCGATGCAAATTTGTTTAGTGTTTCTACACCTTCTTCTATCAGTTTCTGACCGCCAAGCTTGATTTCAACCAAACCGTATTGACCATTTCTTAGGTGTATTACAGCGTCACATTCCAAACCATTGCTGTCTCTGTAGTGGAACACATTACCATCAAGAGCTTGAGCATAGACACGTAGGTCTCGTATAGCCATGGTTTCAAAGAATAGTCCCATGGTGTTAAGGTCCTTAACAAGGTCTGCAGGTCCTACTCCAAGTGCTGCAGTAGCGATAGAAGGGTCAACATAGTACCTTGTATCACTTGTGCGAATAGCAGCCTTGGAACGAATATTTGGGTTCCAAGCCTCCATGTCCTCTATAACAAATATTTTCTTTAATGCTTCTATATATGATGATACTGTGTCAACATCCAGTGTCTCTGTGTCATTTGCCATCATATCTGCCCTTATACCAGCTATGGTGACCTGTGTTCCTTGGTGTCGTGCAAGCGAACGCATCAGACGGTGAGTTCGTGAAGAACTTCGTGATACGCCATCTATACGTGAGATGTCTGTATTTACTACTGCATCATAATAAGAAAATGCTGTTTCCAAAGCATATTCTTTCTCAAGAGTAGTCGCAATAGGCCAGCCTCCTCTACATATCAGGAAGGCAATTTGTTCAAGCAAAACCTTTGACTCGCTGAAAATCGGAGTACCAGGATTATTGAAAAGATTGGCAAGGCTGACTTCTCCGCTACTTTCTCCAGATTCCCATAATGACATGGGGCGCATTCTTAGGCTTGTGATACGACCAGTCCCAGTATGGTGTATCTTAGCTTGTTTTTCTTTATCTGGTGGAACTGCCGACCCTGTCATGATGAACTGTCCGATACCTTTGCTATGGTCAACTTCAAACCGTACTGCATCCCATAGTTGC
>OCLF01000429.1_pt1 | contig 12660 bp, 11 predicted proteins | sample 1502881 | NCBI WGS metagenome assembly OCLF01 (sample SAMN03418267, study PRJEB22391) | human gut metagenome | biome: human-gut; feature: organic feature; material: feces | host: Homo sapiens | place: Tanzania | collected 2013-01
GGTTCAAGAGGGAGTCAAGAGGGAGAAACGAAGAGTGAAGAACGGAAAGTGAAGAATCAAATACCCTGGGGTTGGGTTTGCGGCAACTCGGTTGTCGCACTTAATCTTCCCTTACGAAAAGACTGAAGAGCGAACAATCAATAGCCATAAAGTCTATTTGATTCTTCACTCTTCACTCTTCGTTCTTCACTTAATCTCTTCACTCTTCGTTCTTCACTTCTATCTTATATCCCGTTGTAGCCACCAAGATGCTCATCAGCGGGCTGAGGATATTAAAGAAGCAGAAGGGTAGGTAGGTGAGTGTTGCCACTCCCAGCACCGTGCTCTGCACCATACCACACGAATTCCAAGGTATGAGCACCGACGTCACCGTAGCCGAGTCTTCCGTTGCGCGGCTCAACAGCCTATGCTCAAGTTTGTTTTTGCTATATATGCCGCGAAACACGCTTCCTGTAAGCAATATGCTGATATATTGGTCGGAGGTTGTACCATTCAGCGTCACTCCCGATAGCACCGTCGAGGCAACAGTCGATATTCTGCCTCTCGCTATCTTTGTGAATAGTCGAGTGATGCCATCGGTCATGCCACCGGCTGTCAGCGCTGCGCCGAAAGCCATGGAGCATAATATCAGCCATACCGTTGTCATCATTCCCGACATGCCGCGAGTGGCTACAAGCTCTGCCAACATCCCATTGTCCGAAGCCAACTGCGTAGGGCCATACACCATCTGCATCATGGCTGCAAACTTGTCGCCATTGGCTATCTCGGCTATGTTTTCTGGCTGAAACACCAATGCTGCCACCACTCCCATTACCGAGGCTGCAAACAGCGTCACCAATGCTGGCAACTTCTTCGCTATCATCACTCCCGTAGCCACAGGCACCAGCATCAGCCATCCGTTAATATCAAATCTCGACGCTATAGCCTGGCGAAACATCTCCATATGCTCCGTTGCCATAGCCTGATGGTTTAAGCCTGCAATGATAAATATTGCTATTGCCAACGATATCGAGGGCACGGTAGTGATAAGCATATAGCGTATGTGGTCGAAGAGTTTCACTCCGCAAATACTCGATGCCAGCACCGTGGTTTCCGACAATGGCGATATCTTGTCGCCAAAATATGCACCGCTGATAATGGCTCCTGCCACCCAGCCTTCGGCAAATCCTTGCGCCTTTCCTATTCCCATCAGCGCCACGCCTATGGTAGCGATTGTGGTCCACGAGCTGCCCGTCATCACGCTTACTATGGCGCTAATCACGCAGGTGGTGGCAAGAAAAACGTCGGGATGAATAATCTCCATACCATAATATATCATCGTTGGCACTATTCCGCTCACCATCCACGAGCTGCCCAGTGCACCAATCAGCAGCAATATTATCAATGCCGAAGCCACACTTGCGATATTCTTTGTTATCGATTCTTCGAAATTTCGCCATGGCACTTTCGAATATACGATACCAATGATGCAGCATATTGCTGATGCCGATAGCAAAACTACCTGGGTTGCACCATTCAAAGAGTTGCTGCCGAATGTTTTTATCGTAAAAATAAGCATAAAAACTAATGCTATAAGTGGCAACAACGATAGCCATATTGGCATTTCTTTTATATTGTTTTCCTTTGTCATATCCTGTTTCTTATCCTAAAATACCTATATATATAAAAAGGTGTGCAAAGTTACGATTTTTTTCCCAACTTCCAGCCCTCCTTGCTCAATAACTGCTCATATAGTGCTTGCTATCGGTTTTTTCGATAGCAACTATTTATACAATCGTTAACCACCACTTCTTTGGCTATTGTCAACTTCGTACCTTTGCACTCGCAAAACAACAATAGATAAAACGAAAGTTAAGGTAAAAAGATTATGCATACATTATTTGAAAGTGAAATGGCTTTTTGTATAGCCACCGGTTCAGCAGTTTTGATTTTAGTGGTATTGTTCGGCAGAAAGTTTTTTGGCAAGGCGTGGCGTTACAACAAGAAGCACCACCTCATTGCCTTCAACGACAATTCAGTAGATTCACTTTATGCTTGGGACGAAGATGACGATCTCTAAACCTATCCTCTTCCATCACATGGGCGATGCCACATACGTAAATCGCCGTCTTGAGCTCTTGTTGAAAGTTGGCTGCAAACTCATGGAGAGTGCTGCCGATACTCCTCGTATCTTGCGCAACATGAAGCGTACTGCGGCTTTCCTTAATCTCAAAGATGAATGCCTTCAGGTGTATGTCAACTACAATCTGCTTATGGTCAATTATAGCGACGATGAGCATTCATACACCAAGTTCCAGCGATGCACCAAGCATGGCATCGATATGACTGCCATCAGCCGCATCAGCCGTCTTTCGTGGACTGCCATCAAGGAAGACTATACTCTTGACGAATTCGAAAAAGCCTTCGACGATATTTGTTCCACACCTCGCAACTACACTCCATGGCAGGTTGCCATTGGCGGTGGTTTTGCCTGCGGTGGATTCTGCATACAGTTCGGGTGCGACTGGCCCGCATTCTTCTATGCTTCGATAGCTGCAATATTAGGGTTTAGGTTACGAATGTTTCTCAATGCCAAGGATTCCAATCCATATGTCAACATTGCCTTGGCAGCATTTGTCAGCACTATCATTGCATGGGCGTTCGGGCTAGCCAACACCTCTGCTGCATTCACTCTGCCTGCATTCCTCCACACCTCCACACCTTGGCATCCGCTCTTGGCTTGTGCGTTGTTCATTGTGCCTGGAGTGCCGCTCATCAATTTCGTCAGCGATATGCTCACGGGATTCCATCAAGTGGGTCTTACTCGAGCCATCAACACTCTGCTCATGGTGCTCTCCATGGCGTTTGGTATAGCTCTTGCCATCGAGGTGGGAGGCATCGACAACTTTGTGCGCGACCTCACCATGACTCCTCACCACACATATCTGGAGTTCTCTATCGCAGCAGCAATCTCAGCCATGGGATTCTCTATGATATTCAACATTCCTCGTCGCCTGCTTTGGGCTGTGGCTATAGGTGGTATCATTGCTGTGTGCACACGTAATTTTGTCAATCTCGGACCTTCCAACGGCAATATCGGTCTCGACCGTGGTCTCATCGTAGGCTCCTTCGTGGGTAGTGCTCTCATCAGTATCATCTGCACCAAGGCTATGCATTGGCTCCACACTCCTCACCATTGCCTCAGCATACCGAGCGTCATCCCTATGATTCCTGGAGTGCTCATGTATCGTGCGCTCTTCGCCATCATCGATATGCACGGAGTAGTGGGCGAAGTTACCGTAGCTATGAACAACGGTATCCGTGCCTCGCTCATCATCCTCTTCATAGCCATCGGCGTGGCTATTCCAAACATCTTTGTGCGCCGTATGATGTCGCCACAGCGCGAGCAGCGTCTCATGGAGATGCTCAAAAAGAGACAAGAAAAAGCAGCGGCTTGCTAATCAGGATAATAAATTTGGTTTAGTGATATGTATTGAATCGAGTATTTCGGGTGCTCATTTTTGAGCACCCGATTACGTATCACCTTGTCGCCAACCATAGTTTTTCTCTTACTTTTTTTGTTGAAAAGAATTAAAACATTAACTTTGCAAACACATTATATCAATGGCATCAGCAAATTGTATGGAATTAAGATATCTGAAATCATTTGTCGTAGCAGCAAAGCAGCTCAACTTCTCTGAGGCTGCACGAGAGATGTGTGTCACTCAGAGCACATTCTCGCAAACTATCAAGCAGCTCGAAGAGGAACTCGGCACGGTGCTCTTCTATCGCACTTCCCACAAGGTGTCGCTCACCAAGGCTGGCGAAGAACTATTGCCATTTGCCGTTACTGCCATCGACTCTGCCGACAACTGCCTACGCCGCATGAACGATATGCAGGCGCTGAAGTGTGGCACCCTCAACATCGGCGTCACCCATTCTTTTAATATGGTGATGCACGAAACGCTGAAGGATTTCATGAAGCTCTATCCAGATATCTTCCTCAACATAGTCTACAAGCCAATGACAGAGCTCGTAAATCGCTTGTTGAACCATGAGCTCGACTTTGTGCTCTCGTTCCGCCCTCAGGGCAACTATCCTCTCATCGAGTCGCATCTGCTCTTCGACGATGTGCTCTCTGTGATAGTGCGCCGCGATAGTCCGTTGGCTGCCTACGACAAGATTTCGCTCTCTGTCCTTACGGACTATCCTGCTGTGCTCCCTGCCAAGGGCTTGCAGGCTCGCAACACCCTCGACGACATCCTTTCTGAGACGGGCACCGAGCTAAATGTGCGTGCCGAGATGGACGAGGTTACGCCGCTTCTACGCCTTGTGCGCAGCACCGGCATGTATACCATCCTCTCATCCTCAGCCACCGAAGATGCCGACGACCTCGTTGCCATCCCTATCAACCACGAGGGTTGCCGTATGGAGGGCTGCGTGCAGATGCTCAAAGGCATTTACAAGAATTCCGCATCCAAGGAGTTCATCCGCATCCTCTGCGAAACCTCCCTTGTCAAAAAGCGCATCACCGATTGGCTCAAGTAATCACCCATAGGCTCAAGTAATCACCAATAGGCTAAAATAATCACCAATAGGCTCAAGTAATATATATCCAAAAAATCCTCCAGCATATATTTCTCATATATACTGGAGGATTTCTCATTTATATATAATCAGCCTATGCCTTTATATATAATCAGCTTAGGCCTTTATATATAATCAGCCTAGGCCTTTCTTATCCCGCCTTCCGCCTTCTGTCCTTGTTCGAAGTCGTTTTTACGGCTTCGCTTCCTTATAGCTTCCTTATAGCTTCCTTATAGCTTCCTTCCAGCTTCCTTCCAGCTTCCGGCTTTCTTTCCCTAATCTATATATCTCTTAGTGATATCCTCATAGGCATCAATTCTTCTATCTCTCAAGAATGGCCACCAGCGGCGCACATGCTCGCTATGGTTTAGGTCTACGCTTACTATGGTGCATTCTTCCTCAACCTCCGAGGCGCGATATAGCATTTCGCCCTGAGGTCCTACCACCATGCTGCTTCCCCAGAATTGTATGCCCTTAGTCTGTCCGCTTGGGTCAGGCTCATATCCCACGCGGTTCACCGACACCACAGGCAGTCCGTTAGCCACCGCATGTCCGCGCTGCACCGTTGTCCACGCCTCTCTTTGTCGTTGCTGCTCGTCTTCTGTGTCGCTACTCTCATATCCTATAGCCGTAGGATATATCAGCAGCTCAGCACCCTGCAGCGCCATCAGTCGTGCTGCCTCCGGATACCATTGATCCCAGCACACCAACACTCCTAACTTGCCAAGGCTTGTCTCGATAGGGTGGAAGCCGAGGTCGCCAGGTGTGAAATAGAATTTCTCATAATATGCAGGATCGTCCGGAATATGCATCTTGCGATATTTTCCTGCTATGGTGCCATCCTTCTCTATCACCACAGCTGTATTATGATACAGTCCTGCGGCTCTACGCTCAAATAGCGATGTCACTATCACCACACCATACTGGCGTGCCAACTCTCCATAGAAGTTTGTCGATGGTCCAGGAATAGGCTCTGCGAGGTCGAAGAGGTTTACATTCTCCGTCTGGCAGAAGTATAGCGAGTTGTGAAGCTCCTGCAATACTATCAACTGTGCGCCATGTTCTGCAAGATTTGCTATGCCCGACGCAAGGCGTGTGATATTTAGCTGTTGGTCTGCAACATTATGCTGCTGCAAGAATCCGATTTTTATCTTCTTCATTTTATCTTTATCTCTTTTTTACTTTTTTACTTTCCAAAGGCTTTTTTTACCTTTTTACCTTTTTACCCTTTTACCCTATTACCTTTCCCTTCGGATATTGCATTGTCAAGCAATGTATAGAACCATGCTGTCTGATAGCAGCGCAAGCATCCACCGCTATCATCTCGTGCTCAGGGAAAGCCATTTTTAGTATGCGTTCAGCCTCGGCATCATTCTTTGGCTGTCGGTATGTAGGATACACCACCGCACCATTTATTATCAAGAAGTTAGCATATGTAGCCGGCAGTCGTTCGCCATCGTCGTAGATAGCCTCTGGCGAAGGCAATTTCAGCAGTCTATATTCCTCGCCGCCATCTTTGCGTAGCGCCTTTAGCTGATTCTCCATCGCCTTCAGGTCTTCATACTGCTCATCCTCCTTGTCGTCGCATCCCATATATAATATGGTATCGTCGGGAGCTATGCGCACTATGGTGTCTATATGGCCGTCGGTATCGTCGCCCATCAGGTTGCCGTGGTCTAACCATACTATGCGCTCAGCCCTCAGTCTTTTCTTCAGCTCCTCCTCAATCTCCTGTTGTGTCATAGGCTGATTGCGATGTGGAGCCATCAGGCATTGCGAGGTAGTGAATATCGTGCCCTTGCCGTCGCTCTCTATGGCGCCACCCTCCAACACGAAGTCCAGGTTGTCTTCCATCTCCGCCGTCAGTATGTTGTCAGCCTTCAGTCTGCGTCCTATCTCGTTGTCCTTGTCGGCAGCAAACTTCTCGCCCCAACCATTAAACTTAAAGTCCAGCATCTTCAGCTCTCCATTCTCCCTATTACGAAGCGTTATAGGCGCATGGTCGCGAGCCCAAGTGTCGTTGCTTGGGCACAATGCTATCTTTGTATTCTCCTTCGCCTTTTCCGATAGGCAAGGGTAGAGCATAGCCTCCACCTCCTCAGGATGCGGAGTTGCGATAATCAGCCTTTCGCGCTCAGCAATAGCCTTCGCCATATTCACAAACATCTCGTAGATATCGTCGAGATATGGCGCCCAGTCAGTATCCTTGTGCGGCCATGTCAGCTGTACACACTCCTGTTCCTCCCATTCTGCGGGTAGTATATAATTATCTTTTATCATCTTTTTCTTTTTTTCTTTTGCAAAGATAGTACAAAAAATCAAAAAAGAATTCCCATGTTTGCAAAAGATTTTCTAATTTTGCAATAATCTATGCCACCGCCCCATCAATTATGCAGGAATCTCCCTGCAAATACTCGGGATTATCCCATAAAGAATAAAGCAGTACTCCCTGCATCCTTTAGCTAAAAATCAAAACCTCACGATGAAACAACAGGTAGTTTATAATCTGGAAGAATTTGCCACAAAATATCATCTTAATGATATCTTTGGCGCCTACGCTGCCCATTTCTCCATTGGCGCAGCCTACAGCAGCATCGAGATTGATGCCACCGCCCCTACCAATACCGACTTCTATGCCATGGTGCAAGAGCGCACTCTCTTCACCAAGCTCCTCTTGGTAAAACAGGGTCAATGCCAACTCCAGCTCCATGCCGACACTAATGCAGAAATCCAACACCTTTCTGCCCACCATCTCTTGCTCGTCACTCCTCAAGAAATTGCCACCCTTGTCGACGTTTCTCCCGACTTCGAGGCTGAATGTTGCCTTGTCGACGAGCTCATAGCAAAACAGCCTGGCTGCTATCTGCTTCCTGACGAAAAATACCAGAGTGTGCTCGATATCTTCCATTTCGTGCGCGACATCGTGCGCCATCAGCACATCAACAAAATCGAGATGATAAAGAGTATGTTCAACGTCCTCAAGCTTCTTCTCGAAGAGTTGCCTTATGAGGAGTGCTCCATCTCCCACGACCTCGGCCACAAGAAAGAGATCTACGAGATATTCCTCCATCATCTCTATCGCAACTTCCGCAAAGAGCGCCAAATACGCTTCTATGCCGACAAGCTCAATGTCTCGTCGCCCTATCTCATGCGTCTTGTCAGAGACATCAGCGGCTCCACCGTCAACGAGCATGTCACCTCTCTTCTCTACAAGGAAATTTGCAATCTCCTCTCTCATTCCGACATGACCATTGGCGAGATTGCCACCCACCTCAACTTCAGCGACCAGAGCGCCCTCACCAATTTCTTCAAGCAGCGCTCCGGCATGACACCCCTCGCATACAGAAAGCCTCGCCCTCGCTCCCTATAGCCCTCGCTCCCTATATCCTCGCTCCCTATACCCCTGCTCTCTATACCCCTGCTCCCTATACCCCTGCTCCCTATACCCCTGCTCCCTATCCCCCTCGTTCTTTCTCCATCTTCCGTCCTTGTCCGAAGTCGTTTTTACGACTTCGCTTCCTCTTCCTTTCCTATAAAAACAAAGCCTGCAGGCATCATCCTCAATCTTTTTTGGATGCTGCCTGCAGGCTATTTACTCCCCTCTCTTTTGGAGAGGGGCTGGGGGTGAGGCTTCTTTGGGGTGAGGCTTTCTTTTTAGCTCTTATTAATACGCCTTAATTCTATACATAAATCCGAGCTCTATGCGGTCGGTATTATAATCCTTCAAACCGCACTTGTCAGAATAGTCAAACTTGCGACCTACGTAAGCTAAGAACACTCTGAAATCCTGCTGCTTAGCTGGATAATACTCCAAGCTACCCATATATCCGTAGCTCTTGCGATAATCCTTCAGTTTCTCAATCTTGCTCACGCTTGCTGTCTCATACATTCCCTTCACCATAAGGTTCCAAGAAGGAGCAAACTGCCAGTTAGCCTTTGTGATGAAGCTGTTGTAGTGCACCTTGCCCAAGTAAGCGTTGTCGCCAGCATTATCAGCAAAGCCTGCTGCGCTAAACTCCGAAGAAGCAATCTTCAGACGGTCCAAGTCGTCGAATGCGCCCATATAGTCGAAATACCATTGGAACTTAGGCAAATTAAGCTGCTGACCCAATGTGAGCATACGGCTATATTTGTGCTTTGCTTGAGTCTGAATACCCCAAGCCCAGCGGGTGTTGAGCAAACCATTAAAGAAGCTACCGTTCCAGTTCACGATATATGTCAACGGATTCTTTGCCTGCTCCAATGCTTCCACCTTGCCTTCTTTGCTCACTACGGTAGCTCCGCTGCCATATTCGTCAACGAATTTACCGTTATTGGCATTGCTTATCTCCACAGCAATCTCTTGCGAAGCAATAGGCTTATAGCTCAATACCACACCTGCCATAAAGTTGTCCATATTATCAACCATGTCAGAATACTGGTAAATGTACATAGGGTTCTCGTCAAATTCGAAGCCACCCCAAATCTGGCACATCTTACCTGCCGAGAGCGACAACTTATCGTTGAAGTTGTAGCCCACCATCATAATGTCGGTAGCCTTGGCAAAGTTGTCTTCGCCCTTAGCGTCGGTAGCCTTGTTCATACGATGACGCAAGCGATAATAGAGCTTATCTGTCAGATTACCCTTTATCTCCAGGCGGAATTGCTTGTTTGCAATCTTTGTTGTCCAGTCGCCGCTAAGGCTGTTGTGCTCAGCCTGAGCCGAGGCAGCATAGTTGAAGTAAACGTTGAAAGCGTCGTTCTTCTTCTCGATGTTGGTCACTCTCTCTGCTATCGACTGTATATCACCGTCGCTGCCACCCATACGGGTGTTGCCGCCCTGTGCATAAGCTCCCATCGACATAGCGAGAGCTGCAGCCATAAATATCATTTTCTTCATAATTCGTAGTTTTTTAAGGGGTTTCGCATCTGTTGGAAGTTCGGAACTTGCGAAAGTTCAATTAATACTTCTGGAAGTACTCCTGAATCTTCTGCCAATCCTTAGTCTTGGTGAGAGCCAACATCAAGAGCACGCGGGCCTTCTGAGGGTTCAAAGCCAAAGAAGCCACAAACTGATACTTGGTGTCGTCAACCTCGCCATTCAAACATGTAGGACCAGTAGGAACGCGGCTTGAGCGAACGATGTTGATGCCCTTCTGGCGAGCCTTCAAAGCTACGTCAAACACGTCCTTATAGAAGTTGCCGTCGCCAACACCTGCCAATACGATACCGTCAAACTTAGCGTCTACGAATGCCTGCATAGGGAGTGGAGAGCAGTTTGAATAACCGTAAACGATACCCACCTTAGGAAGCTCGTTGAGGTTTTCTACGCTAAATTCGCTCTTTGTGGTGTGCAAGTTTTCAACTGTGCGGTTGTAGATAGCCTCGCTACCATATACATAGCCTATCTTGCCATAGTTGCCACCCTGGAAAGTAGCCACGTCGGTAGTATGAGTCTTGATAACATCCTTGGCATCGAGCAAAATGTTGTTCATAGCACACATCACGCCACGACCCTTAGAGTTTGCACTTGCTGCAGCCACCACAGCACCATAGAGGTTAGCAGGACCATCAGCGCTAATACCAGTACTTGGGCGCATAGAGCCTACCAAAACCACAGGCTTGTCGCTGTGAACGGTCAAATTCAAGAAGTAAGCAGTCTCTTCCATGGTGTCGGTTCCGTGAGTCACCACTACGCCGTCGTAACCCTCGTTGTTCAACAATTGGTTAATTCTCTTAGCCAATTTCAACCACACCTGGTCGTTCATATCCTGCGAACCAATATTCACGAGTTGCTCGCCTGATACCTCTGCTATATCGAGCATCTGAGGCACAGCGTCGATCAACGACTGGACACCCACCTGTCCTGCTGTATAAGCAGAGCCTGTAGCCGAAGTTCCTGCACCAGCGATGGTGCCACCTGTTGCGATAATACGTACCTTAGGTTTTGCAAACGCAACTGCCACTACCAATACGAGGAGTGTCATCAAGGAAAAAAATCTTTTGTTCATAACATTTAGGTTTTAAAGGTTTAAAAAAATATATGTTTACTGTTAATAGCCATCTACTTTCATCCTACATAAACTGGATAATCAAATATCCCACACCTATCGACACAAAGGTGGTGATAAAGCCAGCCACCTGAAATGAGTGGTTTACCACAAATCTGCCTATATGCGTAGAGCCCGTGCGGTCGAAGTTGATAGCAGCCACCGTGGTAGGGTAGTTAGGCAAGAAGAAATATCCATTCACCGCCGGAAACATTGCCACCAATGCCAATGGCGCTATGCCCAAGCCTATGCCCAAAGGATAGAGAGTGCGCACCGTTGCCGCCTGCGAGAATAGCATTATCGACATAAAGAATAGCGCTATGGCAAACAAGAACGGATACTGGGTAACCACGTTTGCTATATGCTCCTTAAAGAATGCCAAGTTGCCGTTAAAGAAGGTGTCACCCATCCATGCAATACCGAATATCGCCACCATGGCATTCATGCCGGCACCAAACACGTTGCCCTTCACAGCATCGTGCACATTAGCCTTGCCAACCACCAATATCAGCGCAGCCACCGACATCATGACAATCTCTATCGTCTCAGGCATCGTCACTCTGTGCAACATGCCATCCACCATAAACGATGGGCGAAGCGAAGGCACACTTCCGAATACCACCACCATCAGCACGCCCAACAAAAATGCCACCACAGCATACTTGGCGCGAGGGTTCGGATTCTTTATCATCTCGTCTATCAGCTTGCTGTCGTGCTCAGGGTCTATAATGCCCTTTGCCACGCGCTCTTTATACACCTCGTCGTCTACCAGCTCCTTGCCAATACGGTTCTGCACAAACGCAGCCACCAATATCGCTATGTATTCCAGCCTCGCTGATGCTGCCGATACCGGACTACCCGTGATGCCCAGCGAAGCCGCTATCGTAGCCACGCTCAATGGTCGCTCAGGTCTAATCTTCGAGTTTGTCGCTATCTCCGAGATAATAGGCAATAGCGAATAGCAAGTGTGGGCTGTTCCTGCCACCAAGCAAAACAGCCATGTTGTCAACGGGCCAAAATAAGTGATGTGAGTAGGATGTTTGCGCAAGAATTTCGCAGCCAATCCCACCAGATAGTCCAAACCGCCAGCTGCCTGCAGAGCCGCTGCCGCTGTGATAACCGAAACAATTATCAGCATCACGTCTATTGGTAGGTTTCCTGGCTTCATTCCGAATACGAATACCAGAATGAAAACACCCACCATACCATAGATGCCGAGTCCGATTCCTCCAACTCTTGCGCCCTTAAATATCAGGGCCAACACTATGGCGAATTGTAAAAGGATCAAAGCTGTCCCCATAAGAACTTACTGTTTTTTAAAGATTTATATATTGTATAAAGGTTAATACTCTCTTATCTCAGCGCCATTCAATCCTCGCGCTGATTATTTGTGCCTTGTGTTGTGTGGAGTATAGTCGAAAGGGTAGGTTCCAAAAAGATTCCTTAGGTTTCTTGCCATTCTTGCTTTAGCCATTATTTTAGCTTTCTTAGCTTAGCCGTTCTTGCTTTTAGCCTTTATTTTAGCCTTGCTTAGCTTAGTCATTCTTGCTTTAGCCTTTATTTTAGCCTTGCTTTGCTTAGTCATTCTTGCTTTTTGCCTTTATTTTAGCCTTGCTCTGCTTAGTCATTCTTGCTTTTTAGCATAGCCTTCATGTCCGCAGGTATTTTCAGAACCCACCTTCATTCAACTATTAATAGCCGAGGACTCTTCCCCGTAATTGTAATTATGAATTTATATGTTATAATTGAGTATGATACTAATGTTTAGTGTTTAGTGTTTAATGTTTAGTGTTTAATGTTTATTGCTTATTGTTTATTGCTTATTGTGTAATTACTATTTTGCTTAATATATCCATTCGCTTATGGCATTCCTTATGTTTATTGCTTATTTATCTATTTCTTATTCTTATGTTGCAAATATAGACCTTTTTTCCCAATATTCTTTTATATAATCCCAACAAAAATTTGCAAAATCCTATTTTTTTGTAAAAAACCTCTCTTTCCCCTCCTTTTCCTCTCCTTTTTTTCTCCCTCTTTCTCTTCTATCTTTCTCCTCCATCTTCCC
>OCLF01000440.1_pt1 | contig 12532 bp, 4 predicted proteins | sample 1502881 | NCBI WGS metagenome assembly OCLF01 (sample SAMN03418267, study PRJEB22391) | human gut metagenome | biome: human-gut; feature: organic feature; material: feces | host: Homo sapiens | place: Tanzania | collected 2013-01
GACTTCTTGGCTAAACTTCAAAGAGTCTGTAGCAAGGTTAGCGCTATACAACGAGCGGCTATTAACAGCCTGTACAAGGTTGAAAGCCTGACGCAACTGTACATCTTCGTCTGAAGCTGCAAGCTGAGTAAGCGCCTCTGCCTTCATAAGCATAACGTCGGTCAAGCGATAGAAGATATAGTTCTGAGCAAAGCGGTCGTATGTACGGCTTACTGCATTCTTTCTATCTTCGCCCTTACTTCCAACAGGGTTAGAATTCAATGACGAAGTTGCTATCATCTTACGGATATCATAGCTTTCAAGGCTGGTGTTTGGAGCAAACACATTATTTATAAAGCGAAGGTCACCAGTCTGTGTATATACAGGCTGTCCGCTACCGGCAGTACCGAAAATTGAAGCTGCTCTAACAAAGCCTGAAGGCGAGTTGTCCTTAGCATACTTGAAGTAATACTGGCAAAGAGCGGTATTAGAATTTGCTGTTCCATCAAACCTGCTCATGCAAAATACTCTTCTGCATTCTTCCGGCAATCTATCTATTGCTTCAGATACCTTGTCTTCCAGTTCATCAGACAGCAATCTACCTAACGGATAATCATCACTTTGGATATATTTCACTAAAGGTAAATCTGTGATATTTCCTTTTTCAAGCACCAATTCACGCTGTTGTACCTGTGAATTGAGATAGTTTAGGCAGCGATTGCGAACACTTTGGGCAAGATAGCTACGTATAGATGTCTGGATGTTGAGTGAATCACGTATTTCCCAAACATGGAAAATGACATCACTTACTATCGTTTCAGCCAGAAAACTATCGTGAACATATTGCTCAGCGATATGGCAAAGTATGGGATAATGATAGTTATATACAAACTCATAGGCCTTCTCCCGTCCTTCCTTCAGTTGTTTAACTATGATTTCTTCTGTTCTATCCATAATTTCATTGTATTTTACTTACTATGGTTTTTATTTTGAATAATTCGCAATCAAGAGTCTATATGCCACTTTTCATCGTGGCATATAGACCTTTCTCCAGCGCTATCGTCAATTTTAAAGTAATAAAAGCCTATATTGGATCAAATCTGAATATAGGTTTCTTTATCATTTCGGGTTGAAGATACATCAACATATAGATAGGGTAATAGAGAATCTTGTCTACAACCTGAACATTGCCATTAGAGAAAACTATGGCACGAGGAACACCACTACATCCACAAAGCATTCCTCTCCAACTTTTTGGATTGCAAAAGTCTTACCCACCTGGCGAGCACCAGAAACGAGAAGAGCTTTTTTTTCTGTTTCGAAGAAATTGCGTAAATAATTGTATATCTTCCTGTTAAGCATGTCTATATTACTTCTTTCAACCATATTTTATAGGTTTTACGGAACTTTTCCAACCTATTTTAGGCTAGAAATGGAGCTTTTCCAACCCTTTTTAGGGCAATTTCTGCCACTTTTCCAACTTCTAGCCGCTGCAAAGATACTATTTTTCTCCGAAACTCTTCTATTTAAACAAGAATATTTTCTCAAAATATCACAAATTAAACCAATCGGTTAAATACACGCACGCATAGTCCGTTAGGTGTTAGTGGATACGCAAGTCCGTTAGGCGTTCCTGCGGATTTGCAAATCCGCAGGAATGCCTAACGGACTGTCTCGCTTTGCCCACAGTTGCCCAAGCCTTTGGGCATCTTTGCCCAACTACGTGGGGCATTTTTACCCAAGGCTTTGGGCACGGTTACCCAAGACTATGGGCATCCGTACCCATGTACGTGGGTATGGATATCCGTGTACGTGGGTATGAGTATCCATGGGCGTGGGCAGAATAGTTCTGCTTCAGCGCGCTGCTTGCTAGGGCGTGGCAATAGGTGGCATTAGGTGGCAATAAAAACAGGGGTTATTGCCACGCGTAAATCACTATATACCAATAGGTTAACAATAAGTGTGGCAATAGTGGCATTAAAATAGAGAAAAAAATATTTTTCCTCCATTCAAAATCTGCTGATGAGAAAGGCGGAAATCATGCAGCGGCTTGCCATTGAGTGTTAATGATTTTATACGATAACTACCTGATATACTGGCTGGTGCAGAGATTTTGAAGCGCTTGCCGTTCTCCAGATTCAGCGTAACTTTCTCGAAAGCAGGCGTACCAATATAGTAAAAAGGTGTACCTGGACATACCGGATAGAAGCCTAAAGATGAGAAAATATGCCAGGCAGAACGCTGTCCTGTTGCATCTTCACCCGAAAAACTGTCATTTTCCAGTATCTGATGCACCCTTTCCTGCGTCTTCTCCGGCTCACCGGCTGCCGCATAGAGATATGCCAGATGATGGCAAGGCGAATAACTGTGCTGATACCATCCCTTATCAAACATCCTGTCTAATCGGGAAATCACCTTACCGTTGCTCACCAGCACCTCCACTTGAGGATGCGCCTTTCTCTCCTTCTTCTCCTCTTTATCAATCAGTTTCTCCTTCTTGTCCATCGGCTTGCTGTCATGAATCACCTCAAACAGACCGGCGATATTCTGCGGAACCGACCAGGTATCCTGACAGGCAGAACCTCCCAGGATATTACTCTTACCTGAAAACAGATCTTTATCTTCCGCCCATTTTCCATTCTCATATCTTCCGTCAGCCCAGCCCGAAAGCGGGTTGATCACGTTGCGCCAATTCTCAGAACGGCGCATCAGTACCTGGTAATCATCCTGATACTGCTGGCGGAGCGTAGCATCCTTGCAGGAATCAAGCAGCAGCTTTGCCATCTGCGCCACGGCAAAGTCATCGTATGCATACGCCAGGGTGCGCGAGGTAGAAGCGGTAGCAGAACCGGCCCCCTCCTCTACCGGAAGATAACCATTCGTCATATAGGAAGTGATGGAGCGGCGGCCCTTTCCGGAACGGTAATCCTTGGCAAGATAAGGAGTAGAGAAGGCATTCATGCGCATTCCCTCGTAAGCCTTTACGGCATCAAAGTTGCGGATGCCCTTGACATAGGCATCGGCAAGCACGATACTGGCATCATCGCCCAGCATCTCCCTCTGCCCGCAGTTGGCAGTTGGAAAGATAGGCATCCAGACACCATCCTGATACATCTTTACCAGAGACTGCATCATCTCTCCCGACAGCATCGGCGTAAGAAGATGATAAAGAGGCAACTGTGCGCGGTAGGTATCCCACATCGCAAAGTCGCCATATTGCAGTTCGCCGACATCACTCAACTCATGGGGAAGAAACGAACTGCGGTACAGGGCGGTATAAAAGCGGTTCACCTTCGCCGTGTCCTGGCTCTCCACATCGATGGTATGCAGACGTTCGCACCACAGATTGGCAGCATACTCCATCATACTGTTGAAGTCCAGTCCACCGTACATATAATTTTCGGCATTGAGATTGGTCACCGCCTGGTCGTGCGAAGTAAAGGAGGTAGCCGACATCCATTCCATCGCCTTTCCAGTCTTGCCCCTGAAGGTGAGCCAGACTCCGATACCCGGCTTGCAGGTCATCATCAGTCCCTTTCTTTCCGCCTGTGCTTCATCAAAGACACCATAGTCAATCAGCTCATCATTATCATAAGCCAGTACGAAATGTCCTCCGAAATCATCCGGTTTCCCCCATCCCTGATATACATGAGGTGCCGGATTATAGGCATAAACCACATGGTTCACGGTATCAATCTCGATGGTTCCCTGTCCGTCATCATTATTGGGCTGGATAACGAGATGAACCAGCTCGTCCTTATCGGGCGTAACACGGAGCATGGAGGTATGGCTCAGGGCAGTCATCTCTGCCTTCAGATGCTCATCCTTCAGATGGACACCATAGTAATGGGGATGCGAAACCTCGTCCTGATGACTGAAAGCGGTGGCACGCTGATCGGGCTGCAGACGGAGTTTGCCTCCCAGAGCAGCAACGGTGAAAGAGCCGTAATCCCGTTTCTCGCCACCTCCCGGCCAATGGCTGCACCGGAATCCCTGCAACTGCGTATCCTTCTCATCATAAGGTGCCACACAAGGCTGTTCGGAATCCCGGGTCTGTGGAGTCCAGAAGTTCTGGCCGTTCGGAACCAGTACGGCAGGAATTGCCTGTCCCGCTCCTTCCATCGTCTGGATGGCATATAGCTGGCGCACATGTTCCAACTGGTGGATGCGCTGGTGCATCTCCTGCTTCCATTCTTTCCAGGAATAATAATGAGTGCCGTAAATCACCTGTCCTACAGGCGAAAGCATGATATCTCTCTCGTTCAGCATGAACTTCACCACCACGCTATCCTTCCGGTTTTTGTAGAATATCATCTGCAGGTTGGCACCCATCGGAACCACGCGGTCCATCCTGTCTGTCTCTGCGCCGAGCACCACCTGGTCGGCGTCTTCACGGGCACCGACAGGAGGCAGGGTGGCATCAAAAAGAAGGGAAAGGAGTCGGTAGAGGGCTGTATCATGACCGAAACGGAGGGTGGCTGATGACTGGGAAGAACGCAAGGCGGCATCGGCTTCGGTTTCGATGTTCTGCCAGAGCGAGATGGCGCTCCGTGCCGGAATCTCTTCATTGGTAGCCATACTGCCGTTGGTGATGTTCATGCGGAGATTGTTGGCTTCATAGATGGCACGGAATTCGGCATCGGTAAAGAGCGCATTCAGGCTGTCTTCCATCTCCTGCGGATAGGCAGGAAAGTTCAGGCCCACATCCTGCAGGGAGGAGGTGAGTCCATACATTTCGGTCATCAGTTTCAGGGGTTCATCTATCTTTGAGGTGTTCTTGAAGAGCTGTTTCAGGAAGCGGCGTGGCGAAACCTGAGCCTTCACATTGGTGCGTTTCTTCAGCGCCTTCAGTTCGGGAGATTCGTAGGCTATCCAAGCCATATCGGCAGAATCGGTCTTCACATCCAGATGCAGCTGGGGCTGTAGACTCCGCAACTGCGAAGTAAAGGCGAGCATACTCTTGGCACAGCGGTCGGAAACGCTGGAGCGTGCCTTTACCTGGTGTCCGGCAGCAAAGATCTGTGGATAATGGGCATACATGCGTCGGGCAATGGCCTGATGCTGCAGTTCACCCAGTCGGGTCAGTTTGCCGCCGTTTCCTCTTGCATTCTCACATATCCGTTTCACGATACCTTTAATCTGAAGTCCGAGCGGAGTAAGATTGCCGTCATCAGCAAACTGCTTTTCTATCCAGAGATAGCGTGAATCCCTCGACATCCATCGCGAGCCATGGCGGCCGTAATGACTGATATAATAAGGTGAGAAACCGGCAGGCGCCTTCACAGCCGGAGAATCGGTTCCGGCATCATCCGTTACAGGGTAAGCATAATAGATGCCTCCCATTTCGCGGCGGCTCTGTGCTTGCAGTCCCAGGCAGCAAACCAGCCATAAATATATAAGATAACTTACTTTCTTCATACTAAATAAAAACGGAGAAAACCGCTGTTTATTATGAATGAGTGACAGAACCACTTGCGAAACTTGCCTGTTATTTCTCGGATTTGGATATTTTAGCGCAAATTATTTCTCGGATTTGAATATTTTAATTATCTTTGCTGCTGATATTCAAACAATTATAGATATGACAGAATATATAAAAAGAAATATAGATACTCAGCTTATAGCATGGAAAGAAGATTCCATGCGAAAACCGCTGTTGCTTCGTGGTGCCCGACAGGTAGGAAAATCATCTGCAGTTAAACATTTTGGAAAGCAGTTTAAGTATTTTGCAGAAGTGAACTTTGAGCGCAACAAAGCTATTAAAACCTTTTTCCATGGTGATCTTGATGTGCGTTCAATAGCTGAAAAGATCAGCAGTTACATTAATGTCCCTGTAGAAGCAGGCAAGACGCTCCTCTTCCTTGACGAAATACAGGAATGCCCAGAGGCCATTATGGCTCTTCGGTTTTTCAAGGAAGATTATCCTGAGCTGCATGTCATCGCCGCAGGCTCACTTCTTGAATTCACACTTCAGGAACTTCCCACTTTTGGAGTAGGAAGAATTCATTCTCTCTTTATGTACCCGATGACATTCGATGAATTCTTGTATGCCAATAATGAAGAGGGGCTAGTAAAAATGCGAAATGATGCTTGTGGAAATCGTCCCCTAGAACAGGCTTTCCATGATAAACTCGTGGAATACTTCCGTATTTACCTGCTTGTTGGAGGTATGCCGGAATCTGTGCTTGCCTGGACACGTACTCATGACTTCAACCGATGCAGGAACATTCAGGAAGATATCGTGCTGACGTACGAAGATGATTTCAGTAAATATAAGAAGAGAGTCAATTCTGATCTGTTGCGGACTACGATGCGTGGTGTCTGCCATCAGGCAGGTGAAAAGTTGACATTCAAGCAAATATCAGCCGACTATCAAAGTTCGCAGATTAGGGAGGCACTCCGTTTATTGACCCTGGCAGGTATCGTAACTCCTGTAGTCTCTACCTCGGGCAATGGTATTCCTCTAGATGCAGAGGCAGATGAGAAGAGCATGAAGGTACTGTTTCTGGATTCCGGATTACTGCTGGCCGTGCTTCAGTTGGAAGGCAACCTGGCGCAGCAACTTATAGAACTCATTTTGGCTGGTACTCCTCAGGAACTTGTCAACAAAGGTGGACTTACGGAGATGGTTGCAGGACTTGAGATTTTGCGAAACAAACCGTGTATCCAACGTCAGAAGATGTTCTTCTGGGAACAGAAGGGGAAAAGTGTGGCAGAGATAGACTATCTGGAGATTCATAAAATGAAGATTACTCCTATTGAAATCAAATCTGGAACACAAGGCGGCATGAAGAGTCTCTGGCTATTCATGAGAGAGAAGAAACTCACCAATGCCTTCCGGTGCTCTCTAGAGAATTTTGGAGCGTTTGATTATATAGACAAGGAGGATCACGATGCAGTAAGGCATGTTACCATTCTACCTCTCTATGCATTATCATTATTGTAAATAAGTGAGACTTGCGAAACTCCCTTGTAAAGTTTCGCAAATAAAGTATAAAGCTAAAAAAAGGGGGAAGCCAACGCTTTGGCTCCCCCCCCCTTTGGGTTCTTTATAATTCCCTATTGATATTAAAAAACTAGAATATACTATCTTACGGCAATCTTCTGACCCTTAGCCTGAGCACAGGACTGGGTAGATGCCTTCACAATGTAAACTCCGGATGTCACTCGCAGAATCATTCTCTGCTTATCAGGCAACTGATAGCTGTGAACCATCTTGCCATCCATTGTAAATACCTGAACCTTGTCGAGCTTCTCACCACCCAAAGCAGAAACAACAATCATGCCGGCAGCTGGTGAATAAACCTTCACCGGTGCACTCTGCTCTTCAGCCTCCATGCGGTCGATGCCGGTTGAGGTACGGGTCTGGGTGAGGAAGTATCTTCCGTGGTCACCCGCCTTCACCTTCACAGCTTCGCCCTCATGAAGTTCGGTAAAGCTTGCCGATGCAGCATCGTAGAGATAAACAGGAGCATCGAGCTTGTTCACACCCTTCAGGGTAAGTGAAACCTCTTCAGCCTGCTGGCTCACGATGCCGAGTGGAATCCATGACAACTCAGGAACTGCATTCACAGCCACCGCCTCGTTGCCGGCAACGGTATAAACCTGCGGAATATCCTTGAGGTTCTGATCATACAAGAGATCCACATCCTCCTGGTCATCATAGTCGGCAGAAGCCTCCGGACGCAAAGCGATGCGTGCCCTTGATTTCTGGCCGTTGGAATTCTCTGTTTCTACCCCTACAGTCTTTACATAGTCTGATGCCATCAACAGACCAGGAGTAATGGTGCGGTCAACACACATCGTAGAAGTGAATCTCACCTCTCTAATAGTAGCGTCATCTTTCTTCTTAACAAAGAACGACTGGGTAGGCTGGATAGCATAGTTCTGCTTACCCAATTCGGTAGAAGAAATCGCCTTCACCTCACCATTCTCTACAATCCAAATAGCCTTCTGCAAACCAGAATTGCCATCGAAGAACTTAGCCATTGAGATAGAGCAGGTATATGGATTCGCTACGAGATAGAATCCGCTGGTGTTATCTGTTCCCAAGCTCTGAGTCATTTCTGCAAGATGTTTCTCATCGTTATTGAAAGCAACGAGAAGTTTGCCATGGCCAGCCTTTCCTATTTGTACAGATGTACCACCAGAAGTCGTTGTTCCATCATAATCGTAGTACTGATAGCTAGTATCAGCCTTTGGCAAACGGAGGAGCGCATTTGGCAATTTAGAACCATCAGCAGGTTTCTTTGGCAAGAGCGCATTACCAGCCTTGATAGAGAAACCACCGAAGGTTCCATCTGCGGAATAGCTTTCATCCACCTTATTATATACATGGCTCCAGTAACCGAGATTCATATCAACATCACTAGGAGCTGTTCCATCCGGATAATGCGATGCAGAATAATCACCCTTAGGAGTGATTTCCTTCACATCACTCTTCATCCAGGCTCTCTGATAAACCGGATACTTGCTTCGGCTATTCACATTAGTATCAAACTTGATATCCGTAAACGCCGGGGTTTCCTGTCGGCCATCCTTTGCTGGCACATACATATCACCGGCGTAGATATACTGCAGAGGTGAAGCCATGGTGTACCACTTGTTAGGCACCAGTTCCTTCTCTACCCAAGCCTTGTCATAAACCAGATAGCACTGGTCGCGAAGCTCGCCCTGAGGCTTGAAGTAAATCTGATGGCAGGTATTGCCATAGAACTTCTCGCACTTCAGATTACCATCAGTTTCGAATCCCTTATTGGCATCTGCCTCATTCCAAATCGCCATGATATCATACTGGATATACTTCGTAGCCTCATTACCCTTACCATTAGTCAGCTTTGTAGCAATACCATTGGTACTACGGTAAACCACATTACCGAGGTCAGGGAATGGCAAACCACTCAGATTGCCGATTGTTACCTTGGTAAACTTCATTGGCACATAGCTGTTCTGCGTAGGAATATCCTTAGCTGAAGTTGGCGTACCAGACATGCTACTGCCATAAGGCAGATAATCCGCATACTTATCATCATAATACAATTCAGTAGATGATGAGCGATGCCAGTTATCATCATTATTCCAGTTGGCATTCATACCGCCATCGGCAGTAGGAGTCCAGGTAATGAACTCCGGTACAATCTTCACCTTGAGATAAGACTCGCCAGGGCAGTTGGTAGTTGCCGCAGAAGCAGCTCTCTTCTCGTAAGCGAATCGGAGAACATAGTAGTATCCCTCGTGGAAATCAGCAATTGCAGCATCCTCAAACTTGAGGTTGAGTGTAGCCTGAGTCGTTTTATCAAAAGCAGGCAACTTTGCATTCTCCAATGTTGCAACCTGAGTATTCAACTTTGTCTTCCATAAAGGATCATTCGTAGATGCAACAATTACGCTCTGCGAATTAACAGCAGGGGTCTTGCTATCATCAATGAAAGTAAGAGGCTCAGTAATAGCAGATCCATCTCTCATAGTAGCACTATGAAGAGGTATCTTCAAATATCCCTTAGAAGCCTTCAACTTCTTCAACTGTGGCAAACCGATACGAAGCGAAGCCTCATAATCGCCATCGTTGAATGGATAATCCACATCGTTGAAACCGAAGTTAAGCTGTGGCCCATCCAGCATCACACGCAATGGGACAGGTATTGCACCAGAACACAACAGATAGGTCTTGCCATTGATTGTATATGGAATGTAGCCATCTGCATTCTGAGTTCCTTCAGGCAACATAAAGATATTATGAGTCACACCCAAAGGAAGCTTATCCTTGCTGATAGTGATTTCGTTGCTGGCTGTTTCGTTCAGCTTGTTGGTAGCTACTAATGGATCATCGATATACCAGATGAAGTTAATACCATCCAATGTTATCTTACCACCTGTATTAGGGTCAGTTGTAACCAATTGTCCCTTGATTTTAACAGAATAGCTTCCTGCTTCACCGCAAGGAATCTTATAATCCGTAATGACATTACCCTTTGTATCAGTAATGACTGGATGCTGGCTAACCATGTCAAACCAGCTACTGTACAACGAGCAGACTTCAGCAGGTGACCCCCAATTAGAGTTGCCTGTAGCGTCAGGAGTTTCTGTAGCTACAGATACGTAATACTTCTTATTTACTTCAAGAGGATAATATCTATTACTGATAACGATATAAGTTTCACCTTCACTATCCTTCTCGATCATAGGAGTACCATCTATAGTATACTGATTGCAAGTTTCCTCAGAATCGAATACGTCAACAGCTCCATATTTATTGCTCTTATAAGTAATATTCTTTGATGCATCTGAAGTATTAACCTGTTCCGTCTGATAGTAAGGATTACTCTCATCAGTACCTTCTACAGGCTTACCATCCTCATCGACAAAACGGAAGTATATTTTAGTCTGTCCTTTATGTCCGGTAATCGCATTCAAAGTCTCATGGATAGCACGAATCTTCAGTTTGATGGTTCCATTTGTAGCACCGTTACATACCGGCTTTTCCTGAATCACCTGAACCTTGGCTGGCGCTAGATACATACGGATATCATCTACGGCATAGTCGGCACCTTGAGTATTGTTACAGTAATTATCAATCTCCAGTCGGAAATCTGAATACTGCTCTACATTTGACTCTTTTTGCAAAGTAATCTTACCATATACCTGATACCAAGTCGCCGATTTCAAATTTTCTACATTAGTACTGAAATCACCAGATGAAAAACTATGTATCAGGTGTTTATCAACAATATCACCATTGATATTTCTGTTAACACCAAATAGTTTAAACATAATCTGTGGCTTAGTCTTGTCAGTCATGTTTGCAATACCCGCAATGAAGATAAGCTGCTGTCCAGTACAAAGATCTGCAGTGAAATCTGATGCCGCGATTTTTCTACTTTCATCAGATGCATCTACATAGAGAAAATGGCCATACTGAGAACCATTGGTCATCTCATACGTCTTATCATATAACTTTCCACCATCCCACCAAAGATATCCGTTGTTTGGTGAAGAACCTGCACCAGAAATACCAGGAACATTTGCAGACTTATACAAGCAATAATCTCCATGAAGTGGAGAATGACCAATAGTCTTCAAACCAAGATAATTAGTTGCATCATAGTCAATCAAATCACGATATACGAAACTATAAGCACGGCGATCCCATTTAGATGGTAATCGGTCCTGGTTGTTATCTGGAGTTGTAGGAGCAGCAACAGTCTGCTCTACATCATCATCATCAAATGTAATTGGCTTGGTAGCCATTTTATAATGCTCGTCAAGATAACTAATAAGTCTGTTATTCAATCCTGCTTTAACAATCTGTGCTTTAGTCATCGGATGATTGTTCATGAATCGAACATCAAAGTTGGCAATAGGACAACGATTTCCGTTGTCATCCATAGCATATGCAACTATGAATACAGGATCACCATATTCAAATGTAAAATCCTTATTAGACCCTATCATAGATGCAGGCATCCAGCTGCCGTTAAGCTTATCCATCGTCAAATTAAAGAAACGACTACTCTCGTTCCCATAATCATTTAACTTTTTGCAATAGTTCTTGGTCTTGTCGTATGCCCACCATTCTATCTTAGTAGTCTTACATAATTTTGTTTCATCGAAATCTGATTTTACGAGTTTATCCTTTTCATCAGCATAATATATTCGATGCGTGAAACCCTCGATGTTAGTACCCTCTGGAGTAGTACTTGTCGTATATATACCATTTACCAATGGATGGAAATAATATTTCGTAGCATCGGACAAATCCAGTCGAAGAGTCACAATAGAACTATTATCTTTCATACCGACAGTCAAATACTTTCCATCCTCATAGGTTCTATAATCTGCTCTTTTTGGATTATTGCCAATAGCCGTATTCATAATATCGTCTGCTAACTGCTTGGCAGAACGGATATGGAAAATATATCGGATAGAGAGCGTTGGCTCATGCACAAGATAAGTTTTTGTAGCATCCAGCCCATCAATATAGCGGCTTACATCACAGGCAATATCTTCACCAGCCCATCCTTCAGAAGAAGCTCCTGCTGGTGCAGTATATGTAACACCAATATTACTGCTTGTCGGAGGTGCAGTAAGTTTGTAAGCAAACAATCCATAGTCGTTACCTCCTGATTTTATATGATTCAGAAAAGTTGTGCCAGTTTCTGTGTTAGGAGTTAAATTATCACTAGCTATATCTTTTGTAAAATTATACCATCTGAAATATCCTTGTGGTTCAAGAGGGTCACTGCTACCTTTATAATCATCGAAAGGCAGCACTAACTCTACTTTCTCGTTAGCTTCCTTCACATAGACATAGTACTCCCACTCAGCTGTCTGCTGCATACCATTTTTTAATTCAGTATTAGCATGGCCTACATAATGATTGAAAGGCATGCTATACTTATCCAAAAGCTGAACATTAACCTTTGCCTTCAAAGTAGGCTCAGTTGTGACGAAACCATACTCTGTGGTTGGCGTTTCATTAGAGATGACACAAGAAATGTCAACATTATTAGCATCGAGATCTGCTGGAACTACGAAATTAGCATTCAGAAGCTGA
>OCLF01000441.1_pt1 | contig 12529 bp, 10 predicted proteins | sample 1502881 | NCBI WGS metagenome assembly OCLF01 (sample SAMN03418267, study PRJEB22391) | human gut metagenome | biome: human-gut; feature: organic feature; material: feces | host: Homo sapiens | place: Tanzania | collected 2013-01
TTAAAGGCACTGACAGTTTTTGCAATGCCTATGATTTTGGGCAGCTTTTTTCAACAAGTATATAATATGGCTGATTCAATCATCGTTGGCCAGTTTGTAGGCTCCTCTGCACTTGCGGCAGTTGGAGCCTGTGCTGCGCTTACGAATGTGTTCATATGTATAGCTCTTGGAGCCGGTGTAGGGGCAGGTGTACTTGTGAGCCGTTATTTCGGCGCCAGGGAATACAGCAAAATGAAAACGATAGTATCAACATCACTGATTAGCTTTCTGGTTTTAAGCGTACTATTGGGTATTTTTGGCTTTTGCTTTTCACATTCAATGATGAGCATGCTACAGACACCTGCAGATATACTGGATGAGGCAGTGCTGTATCTTCGCGTATATTTTGTGGGATTTCCTTTTTTGTTTATGTACAATATACTTTCAACAATGTTTACATCGATTGGTGAGTCCAGGATTCCGTTGGGACTTTTGATATTTTCATCTGTGTTAAACATATTTATGGATCTTTGGATGGTGGCAGGTCTGGGCCTTGGTGTGTTCGGTGCTGCCCTTGCAACTCTCATTGCACAGGGAATATCTGCGGTGTTTTCACTTTTGATTTTCTTTAGCAGGATGCGCCGGTATAAAAGTTGCTTTGAATGGTTTGACAGGCATGAGCTTCGTTCCATGCTTCGGATTGCTGTGCCTTCGGTTCTCCAGCAGTCTACCGTGTCAATTGGCATGATGATAGTACAGGCAGTTGTGAATCCGTTCGGTACACAGGCGCTTGCAGGATATTCGGCAACGATGAGGGTAGAGAATGTATTTTCACTGATATTTGTATCCATTGGAAATGCGGTTTCACCGTTTGTTTCCCAGAATCTCGGCGCGAAGAAGACAGAACGTATCAAAAAAGGCTATCACGCTGCGCTGGTTTTAGACCTGTGCTTTGCGGTGCTTGCTTTTATAGTCATAGAAACACTGCATACTCAGATTTCCTCATTATTCCTGGGTAAAGACGGAACAGCCCTGGCATATCAGGTATCCGGGGATTATATGAGATGGATTGGTTTCTTTTTCATTTTCATGGGCATCAAGATGGCCACCGATGGAGTGCTTCGTGGACTTGGCATCATGCGTCCGTTTCTCGCTGCCAATATGGTAAATCTTGCAATCCGCCTGTCGGTTGCCTTAATCTGTGCACCGCGTTTCGGCATTGCATTTGTATGGCTTGCTGTACCGGCCGGCTGGTTTGCCAATTTCCTGATTTCCTATGTGGCACTCAGAAAATCGTGGCCGGCGGAATAGAAGATACTGCTTAAAATTTACTTTTTCAAGTCAGCGTCTGAGGCTGCTATAGTGCAGGGAGTAAGGTTAAAATGAAATAAATCCTGTGATTTGGAACGTACCAGATCACAGGATTTTTTTGTACAGAGAACGGAGAGGATTAATTCTTATAAAGAAAACTCTATACATCTATAAAATTGATAATTAGCGCTGCACGCGTCCTGCACCGTCACTATTGATCATTGCAAGCACTTCAGATTCACTGACATAGTTCAGGTCGCCGGGAATTGTATGTTTGATTGCGGCGGCTGCAAGACCGAATTCCAACGCTTTTTGTGCTCCCATATCTGCAAGGATTCCGTGAAGAAAACCGGAAGCAAAGGAATCACCACCGCCTACACGGTCAACAATGTGAAGCAAATACTCACGGCCCTTGTAAAAATCGTCTGTGGTGCAGACTGCTCCTGACCAGCCGTTATCAGAGGCGCTGAGATTCCTTCTTAATGTGGTGATCAGATGAGTGAAATGATAGTGGTTCAATACATGACGCATATGTTCTTCATCCACACAGATGCTGTAATCGCCATCAATAAAATCAGTACCTTCTTCAGCGTAGCCGAGGCATTTTGCAGCGTCACGGGCATTTCCAAAGCAGATATCCACATATTCCATCATTTCAGAGAGCATTTTCTGCTTCCCTTCGACATCGGATGTCCACAATTTGGAACGGTAGTTCAGATCAAAAGATACAGTTACGTGATACTCCTTTGCTTTTTTGAGGGCAGCAAAGGTCAGTTCCTTTGCTTCTTCGCTGAGTACCGGAGTGATACCGGATACATGGAATAGGTCAGCATCCTTGAAAATTTCATCAAAATCGAATTCTTCAGCTGAGGCTTTGGTAACAGCAGAGCCTGCACGGTCATAAACTACGCTGGAAGGGCGGATCGAAGCACCGTTTTCCAGGAAATAGATGCCGAGTCTTTCACCACCTCTGGCAATGCAGCTACAGTCTACATTCAGCCTTCTTAAAGCACCGATGGCTGCATCTCCAATGGCATTTTCCGGAACCTTTGATAAGAAAATAGCGTGGTGTCCGAACTGTGCCAGAGAAGCAGCTACATTTGCCTCGGCACCGCCATAATTGATCTCGAAATCGGTTGCCTGTGCAAAGCGCTGGTATCCCGGAGGGGAAAGTCTCAGCATGATTTCACCTAGGGTTACAACTTTTGCCATCTTTATACCTCCCTGATTGAGTGAACCAGTTCAACCGCTTCCTTTGTAAGAGCTGTGATGCGCTCAAAGTCACCGGATTTGATAAGATCGCTTTTTACCATCCAGCTTCCGCCACATGCGAAGATTTTATCATAGCTAAGGTAATCAGGAAGAGTAGCGGCACTGATTCCACCGGTTGGCATGAACTGCATCATGTTATATGGAGCGGCAAGCGCTTTGATCATTGGAAGTCCACCTGATGGCTCTGCAGGGAAAAACTTTACCAGACGAAGGCCAAGCTTGTAAGCCTGTGCAAGCTCACTTGGTGATACGACTCCGGGTGTTACAGGGATGCCTCTTTCGATACCGTAGGCTACGATTTCAGGATCAAGTCCCGGAGTTACGATGAATTTTGCACCGGCAGCGATGGCACTGTCTACCTGCTTGGTTGTGAGGACGGTACCTGCACCGACTACCATCTCAGGACATGTTTCGGTCATGATGCGGATGGATTCAGCAGCTGCCTCTGTACGGAAGGTTACCTCCGCACAGGCAAGCCCACCTTCACAGAGAGCCTTTGCAAGTGGCGCAGCATCTTTTGCATCGTCCAGTACAACAACCGGTACAACACCGAACTGACCGAGTTTTTTTAAGGTTGAATTCATAATTAAAGTTGTATTCATAATTTAAGTCTCCTTTTTCATAAATCAGACAGTAAACTATAGAAGTCCTTTCATTACTGCGTAGGCTCCATTTTCGCGGATCTGGGTCAGATAGTTGCATACAGCAGCTTCAAATCCCGGGATCTGAGTCAGATCTTCACCCCAGAAGGCTGTGTTTGTGCATACTGCGTGAACCAGGTCTGCAGCAGAAGCATCCTTGTGTGCAACGTAGAATTCCAGAACTGCCTTGTCATCCTTGACTGTGTATTCGTTGCCGGCTCTCTTCGCTGTAAGTCCTTCCTCTGTGAGGGCATATCCATTGTAGAATGCGATATAGAACGCGAAAGATGCAGTGATGCATGCCGGAAGTTCACCTTTACGCTCAACATAGCCCTTCAGTGAAGGCATAACACGTGCTTTCCATTTAGAGGTTGAGTTAAGGGAAATGGCAAGCAACGCGTGGTCGATGAATGGGTTTTTGAAACGTTCTGTTACGGCTGCGGCAAATTCCTCAAGCTCGGCTTTTGGAAGATTCAGTGTCGGAATGATTTCATCGTAAATGGTTTTGTTCATGAAGCCACAGATCACATCATCATGCATGCAGTCTCTTACGATATCCTGTCCTGCAAGGTAAGCACCGAGTACAAAAGATGTATGGGCACCGTTTAGGATGCGGACCTTTCTCTGCTTGTATGGTTTGTGGTTGTCTGTGATCAGGATTGGAAGATTAGCCTTGTCAACCGGGAATTCGTCCTTGATGGACTGTGGACCTTCGATAACCCAGAAACCGAAGATTTCTCCTGTGTCGATCAGGTTATCCTCGTATCCAAGCTCCTCACAGATAGAAGCAGCTTCCGCTCTTGGGTATCCGGTTACGATACGGTCTACTAAGGTTGAACAGAAGATATTCTCTTCCTTGATCCAGTTTGTGAAATCCTCGCCGAGCTCCCACTGCTTAGCATACTGTAATACGCATTTTTCCAGTTCCTTTCCGTTGTCATCGATCAGCTCGCAAGAGAGAATGATGAATCCCTTTCCGGCTTCTTTTCCGAATTTCTGGAAACGACGGTACATGAATTGTGTCAGTTTTCCCGGGTAGCTGTCAGCCGGAACATCTGTGAACTGGCAGGCAGGATCATAGGTGATTCCTGCTTCTGTTGTGTTGCAGGCGATGAAACGAAGATCCGGGTTATCTGCACATGCAAGAACGGCTTCAAAATCCTGATAAGGATTCAGACAGCGGCTTACGCAGGAAATCACACGTTTTTTGTTGATTTTTTGTCCATCCTTAAATCCGCGGAGGAATAAAGTGTAAAGACCCTCCTGTTCATTGATCATATCAGCAAGTCCCGGAGCAATCGGCTGGCAGAGAACAACCTTTGAGTTGAAACCCGCTTTTTCATTTAATTCATCGATAAAGTAATCTACGAATGCACGGAGAAAGTTTCCCTCACCAAACTGAAGAACACGTTCCGGTGCTGATTCAAGAAGATATCCGTCATATCCTTGTTCTTTTAAAGTAGCGTAAGATAATTTTTTCATATTGATTCCTTTTCCTTTCGTAAAAACGTTTCTATATTTATAAGGTAACACCCTGTTTAAAAATTGCCATGTCATGGAACCCGGCTTCCTCGGATTTGGATTTTCTGCCGGAAGCAACCTCTATGACAAAGTCCAAAAGCTTGTCGGAAAGCTCATCCAGAGGAGTATCCTCTACCATAACGCCGCAGTTAAAATCAATCCAGTTATGTTTCTTCTTTGCAAGCAGGTTGTTAGTCGAAATCTTAACGGTAGGAACCGGGCTTGCAAATGGTGTTCCACGTCCGGTTGTAAAAAGGACAATGTGTGCACCTGATGCAGCAAGTGCGGTAGAGGCAACAAGGTCATTTCCCGGAGCACTTAAAAGGTTTAATCCCTTTTCTTTTACCGGCTCCCCATAGGAAAGAACGCCCATAACCGGTGCGCTTCCGGATTTCTGTGTACATCCGAGGGATTTGTCCTCAAGGCTTGAGATACCGCCCTTTTTATTTCCAGGAGAAGGATTTTCATAAATCGTCTGGTTATGACTCTTGAAGTAGTTCTTGAAGTCATTGACCAAAGACACGGTCTGATTAAATAATTCTTCTGTCTCACAGCGGTTCATCAAAGAAACCTCAGCACCGAACATCTCCGGAACTTCGGTAAGGATGGTGGAGCCTCCCATGGAAATCAGCTTATCGGAAAATGCACCGACAGTAGGGTTAGCTGTGATACCGGATAATCCGTCAGAGCCACCGCATTTCATACCGATTACCAGCTCACAGGCGCTGATTGGTTCGCGCTTAAAAGTAGAAGCGTAGGCAATCAGTTCCTTTACAACTTCAATTCCGTCATTGATTTCATCTTCACATTCCTGTGCAACAAGGAAGCGTACACGGTCGCTGTCATAATCACCGATGAATTTTTTCAGCTCGTCGATATTGCTGTTTTCACAGCCAAGTCCGAGAACCAGGACACCACCTGCATTCGGGTGATTTACAAGATCGGCAAGGATCTGGCGGGTATTATCCTGGTCATCCCCCATCTGTGAACATCCGTATGGATGTGGGAATGCACAGATACCGTCGATCTGATCTATCATATATTTCTGAGAGGCTCGTTCGATTGCTGTTGCGACATTGTTGACACAGCCTACAGTAGGAATAATCCAGATTTCGTTACGCACACCTGCACGTCCGTCTTTTCTCCGATAGCCCTGGAAGAACTTTGGTTCTCTTTTCGGGAGTTCGGCGACATTCTTATTATAAGTATAGGTAAGAAGCTCACCGAGTCCTGTTTTTAAGTTATGAGTGTGAATCCATGAACCGGCAGGAATATCTGCGGTTGCATGTCCGATTGGATTTCCATATTTAATAATGGAATCACCGGCTTTCAAATTTTTCAGTGCGAACTTGTGTCCCTGCATGATGTCTTCTCTTAATGTAACAATTACGTCATCAAGTTCAGCTACAGTGCCTTTTGCCAGTGGCTGAAGGGCGACTGCTACGTTATCCAATGAATTGATTTGTATAAAAGCTTTCATTGAATCTACAAACCTCCTTTGTAGTGAAATGTTGAAAATGTAAGAGCTTACATTTAAATTACATCCAATTGTGTGATACGTCAATAGAAAATAAAGAAAAAAAGAAAGAATGGTAAAAATGTACAAAAAACGGGGTAAAATTTTGGCCATAATGCGAACGAGGTATGGCTTGATTTAGTGAAAGAATTGACATATACTAAAAATACAATGTAAGGGCTTACATACCAGAAGGAAATTCAGTAGAAACTGAAAGGGGAACAAAGACGATGATAAAATGGAAACAAATTGTCAGCACTATGCTTTGCGCGGGTATGGTTACTATACTGGCGGCCGGATGTGGAAGCAGTGATGGTGTAACATCTAAATCTAATAAGAAGAGAATCATTCGAGTTGCGCTTTCACAGTCCGAGGAGCATCCGGAATATAAAGGACTTGTGGAGTTTAAGAACTACATTGAATCAGAACTCGGTGATAAATATGAAGTACAGATTTTTCCGAATGAGCTTCTTGGGGGTCAGACAAAGGCAATCGAGCTAACGCAGACAGGAGCAATTGACTTTACCGTAGCAGGTACTCCAAACCTGGAAATCTTTGCTGATGTATATGAAGTGTTCAGTATGCCATATCTGTTTACATCAGAGGAAGCATACTTTGCAGCAATGAATGATACTGATTATATGAACAAGGTTTACGCTTCAACGGAAGAAACCGGTCTTCAGGTTGTAACCTGGTATAACGTAGGAACAAGAAACTTCTATGCGAAAAAACCAATAAATACTCCGGATGATTTGAAGGGCATGAAAATCCGTGTACAGCAGAGTCCGGCAAGTATCAAGATGGCAAAAGCATTTGGTGCGGCAGCATCACCAATGAGCTTCGGTGAGGTATACACAGCAATCCAGCAGGGTGTTATCGATGGAGCTGAGAATAACGAGCTTGCACTCACTGATAACAAGCATGGTGAGGTAGCAAAATATTTTACTTATTCAAAGCACCAGATGATCCCGGATGTCATGATTGCAAACTATAAATTCCTGAATGGGTTAAGTGACAGCGAGAGGGAAGTATTTGAAAAGGCTGCGCAGCTTTCTACGGAAACAGAGCTTGAAGAGTGGGATAATGATGTGAAGGCAGCGAAGAAAACTGCAGAAGAGGATATGGGCGTAACCTTTATCGAGCCGGATTTAAACGAGTTCAAGGATAAAGTAAAAAATGTACAGGAAGAAATGCTTGAGGATAATCCAAACATCCGTGATCTGTACGACCATATCCAGAAATACAATGAACAGTATGCCAAGGAGGAGGAATAATGGAAACATTACACAAAATCAGAAAAGGTCTGAATGCGGTTGTTTCAACAATCTGCGTGATTTTATTTGCAGTGATGGTGATTGTCGGAACCTATCAGATCGTAACCAGATTCATTTTTAACAGTCCAAGTACTGTATCCGAAGAGCTTCTGACCTATACCTTTGCATGGATGGCAATGTTCTCCAGTGCATACGTGTTTGGTAAACGCGACCATATGAGAATGACTTTTGTCGTAGACAAGCTCCCGAAGGCACAGAGAAGAATTCTCGAGATCGTGATTGAGCTTCTTGTGATCGCATTTGCAGTTATTGTATTGATCTACGGTGGATTTACAATTATGGGACTCACAATGACGCAAAAGACAGCATCTCTTGGTGTTATGATGGGCGTAATCTACGCAGTTGTTCCAATTTGTGGTATCCTGATTGCTATTTACGGAGTGCTGAACCTAGCAGACCTGTGCAAGGGATATGAGAATCCTGAAAACAAGGAGGGAAAATAAATGAATATTGCATTAATATCCGGACTGATTATTTTAGTCCTCTTAATTGTCATGCTGATCATAGGCGTACCGATTGCGATTGCCATCGGAGTGTCATCCGTTTGTGCAATTCTGCCGATTATGAGCCTTGATGTAGCCGTACTTACAGGATGCCAGAGAATTTTTTCCGGTATCTCCGTATTCAGCCTGCTTGCAATTCCGTTCTTCATCCTTGCAGGTAATATTATGAACAAGGGTGGAATTGCCGTAAGACTTATCAACCTTGCAAAGCTGATCACCGGCCGTGCACCGGGAGCACTTGCACAGACAAATATTCTGGCCAATATGCTGTTCGGTTCAATTTCCGGTTCCGGTACTGCAGCAGCATCTGCAATGGGCTCCATCATTGGACCGATTGAAAAAGAAGAAGGATATGATCCGAACTTCTCTGCAGCAGTCAATATTGCAACCGCACCGACAGGACTTTTGATCCCGCCTAGTAACGTTATGATCACATACTCACTGGTAAGTGGTGGCACATCGGTGGCAGCTCTGTTTATGGCAGGGTATATTCCGGGAGCTTTATGGGGACTTGCATGTATGCTGGTTGTTTACATCATTGCAAAGAGAAAAGGGTATCGTGCAAAATCTGTATTTACAGCAAAAGAAGCAGGAAAGATTATCATTCAGGCTCTGCCATGTCTTCTTCTGATTGTAATTGTAATCGGTGGAATCATCTTTGGTGTGTTCACTGCAACGGAAGGCTCTGTTGTAGCCGTTGTATACAGCCTGTGCCTGTCACTTTTTGTATACCGCTCCATCTCAATCAAAGAAATTCCGCAGATTTTGAAGGAAAGTGCGGAAATGACAGGAATCATCATTTTCCTGATCGGTGTATCCAGCATCATGTCATGGGTTATGGCATTTACTAATATCCCGACACTTGTATCAACAGCACTGCTTTCTGTCAGCAGCAATAAGATCGTAATCTTACTTTTGATCAATATTATACTGCTGATCGTTGGAACCTTTATGGATATGACACCTGCATGCCTTATTTTTACACCAATCTTCCTTCCGGTATGTACAGCGCTGGGAATGGATACAATTCACTTTGGTATCATGATGATTTTCAACCTGTGTATCGGAACCATTACACCACCGGTTGGTACGACACTGTTTGTTGGTGTTAAGGTTGGAAAGGTTCAGATTGAAACCGTATTTAAACAGCTTCTTGTATATTTTGCAGTAATCTTTGTTGTACTGATGCTCGTTACCTACATTCCATCGCTTTGTTTATGGTTACCAAAAATGATGGGATATATCTAATTAATAGAAGAAAAGGAGATTTAAATCATGAAACCATTTATGGATAAAGACTTTTTACTTTCAACAGAAGCATCTCAGAAATTATTTCATGAGTATGCAGAAAAGATGCCAATCATAGATTATCATTGCCATATCAATCCGCAGGAGATAGCAGAAGACCGTAAATTTGAGAATATCACACAGGTTTGGCTAGGTGGCGATCATTACAAATGGCGTCAGATGCGTTCCAATGGCGTGGACGAATATTATATCACAGGTGGTGCAAGTGACCGTGAGAAATTCCAGAAATGGGCAGAAACACTTGGAAAAGCAATCGGCAATCCGCTTTACCACTGGAGCCATTTGGAGCTGCAGAGATATTTCGGCTACAATGGTTATCTGAATGGTGACACAGCAGAGGAGGTATGGAATCTGTGCAACGCGAAGCTGCAGGAAGATGATATGTCAGTAAGAAATATTATCCGTAAATCCAATGTCAGGCTGATTTGTACCACAGATGATCCGATAGATGACCTGAAATGGCACAAAATCCTTGCAGAGGATGACAGCTTTGAAGTAAAGGTACTTCCGGCATGGCGCCCGGACAAGGCAATGAACCTGGAAAAGCCGGAATATCCGGAATATATGAATAAGCTTTCGGAAGTAAGCGGTGTGGGAATCGAGAGTTTTGCAGATTTGAAGCTGGCACTTTCTATGAGAATGGATTATTTTGCTGAAATTGGATGCTGTGTATCTGACCATGCGCTGGAATATGTAATGTATGCACCGGCTGCCGAAGAGAAAGTGGATGTAATCTTTAAGAAAGCTTTAAATGGAGAAAAGATCACAAGAGAAGAAGAAATGATTTTTAAAACTGCATATATGCAGTTTGTAGGAAAAGAATACCATAAGAGAAACTGGGTAATGCAGATTCATTATGGATGCAAGAGAGATAACAATGCGTTCATGTACGAGCAGCTTGGACCGGATACAGGATATGACTGCATCAACAACTATGCACCGAGTGCACAGACCGCGGATTTCCTTAATTCTCTGATTGCAACAGATGAGCTTCCGAAGACAATCCTTTACTCTTTGAACCCAAATGACAATGAAGCAATCGGAACCATCCTTGGCTGTTTCCAGGGAACAGAAGCAGCTGGAAAGATACAGCAGGGAAGTGCCTGGTGGTTCAATGATCACAAGACCGGCATGATTGCACAGATGACATCTCTTGCAAATCTTGGACTTCTTTCCAATTTTGTAGGTATGCTGACAGATTCGAGAAGCTTCCTGTCCTATACCAGACATGAATATTTCCGCAGAATCCTCTGTGAACTGATCGGTGGATGGGTTGAGAACGGAGAATATCCGGCAGATTATAAGACTCTGGAAGAAATCATTTGCGGAATTTCGTACAATAACGCTGTGAATTATTTTGGATTTGACCTGTAAAACTATAGATGATAAAATAAATAACACAGCTGGCGGAAAGCATATCAGACAAAAGCTGCCTGATATGCTTTTTCGCTTAAAAGGGATATTTCCGGATGGCTCATTTTAGGAGAAAAACAGTGAACATATACGATATAGCAAAACTTGCAAACGTGTCGATTGCAACCGTGTCCAGAGTCGTAAACGACAGTCCGAAGGTCAGTCAGAAGACGAAAGAAAAAGTGCTTGCCGTGATGAAGGAAAATGAATATCAGCCGAATGCATTTGCAAGAGGACTGGGACTGGGGACGATGAAGACAGTCGGAATCATCTGTCCGAATATTTCAGATACTTATATGGCAAAGGCAGTCTCTTATCTGGAGAGCAGCCTGCATGATCACGGATATGATTGTATCCTTGGCTGCAGCGGGTTCAAGCAGGAAGAAAAAGAAAGCTATGTAAAGATGCTTCTTTCTAAGAAAATTGATACATTGGTGCTGGTGGGTTCGACCTATGCGGGTAACGGAAGAGATGAATTTGATACGGATTATATTAGGGAAGCGGCAGAACAGACACCGGTATTTATGATTAATGCAAAAGTAACCGGAGACAATATTTATTGTACCTATGCGGATGACTTCCATGCCACCTATGAAGTGACGAAAGCGTTTCTGCGTAGAGGAAAAGAGAAGATTCTTTTTATGTATGATTCAGAGTCTTTCAGTGCGAACCAGAAGATGGCAGGATATGAGGCCGCGCTTCAAGATGCAGGTTATCCGATCCGCGGAGAGCTGAAATTCAAGACGAAAAATGAAATCGAATATACAAGGAACATGCTGCTGGAGTATAACCGCATGCTGGATTTTGACAGTGTGCTCGCCACAGAGGATGGAATTGCGATTGGTGCAATCAAGTATGCGAAAATAAAAGGTCTTTCGATTCCGGAGGACTTGGCAATCACGGGGTATAATAATTCCATTCTGGCGATTGGCTGTGAACCGGAACTGACTTCGGTGGACAGTAAGATTGGTGTAATGTGTAAGAATACGGTAGAACGTATGGTAGAGCTACTGGAAAATGAAACACAGATTGAAAAAAATGTGTGTGTTTCGTGCGAAATCATGCGCAGATGTACAACGGATTTTTAACAGATTTACTTTTTTGTGTTGCAAAGTGGACATTTCCATAATTGAATAAAGATAGAAAAGAGTGCAAATTACATTGAGTAATAGGCAAAAGAACAGCCATACTAATAAAGGGAGGTGTTTATATGGCAACTTCTAGTATCACGAAAAATTTTATTATATCAGGTCAGAAACAGGTGGAGATGTTTGCCGAAGCGGTTGAAGCATCTGCCAACGATAGAACACCTCGTGTACCAATCAATGTTACCTATTTACAAGGGGCAGATGATATTATAAAATTCATGGAGAAAAGGTCTTCTATGATTTAATATTTTATCATAGAAGACCTTTTATGTTGTATAATTTGCAAAGTTTTACAGGCTCTATAATTCAAGCTTCAGATAAATCTCATCCCTCTCATCCTGCTCAATCCCCAGATAATGCTGGGTAATCTCATATGATGAGTGATTGTAAACATCCATGAGCAGAGCGGGAGGTGTGCCATTCTTCCAGGCATGATAGCCAAAGGTCTTTCTCAGCGAATGACAGCTGATGTGCTCATCCTGCACAGTTCTGCCGGCGGCAGTCTTTACAATACGATATGCCTGAGTCCTGCTTATCGGCTGATATCTGCTGGTGTTCTTGGTGAAAATAAATTCATGGTCAT
>OCLF01000442.1_pt1 | contig 12483 bp, 6 predicted proteins | sample 1502881 | NCBI WGS metagenome assembly OCLF01 (sample SAMN03418267, study PRJEB22391) | human gut metagenome | biome: human-gut; feature: organic feature; material: feces | host: Homo sapiens | place: Tanzania | collected 2013-01
ATGTAGATAACATTAAAGTTACTATAGATGATAATGAACAAAATGTTTATCGTTGTTATTTTCTTGGAGAACAAGAAGGTGAAGAAATAGAAAATAAATGGAAAGTTGGAGACCAAGCTCAAGCTAAAAGTTTTAATGTAAAGAAAGGAACTTATCATAAAACTGGTAATCATTATCTTTGGAGACTTGTAGTTGGTGTTAGTACTGATACTGTAACTATTGATGGTAAGAAATATCATTACGTAGATTTAAGTCAATTAATATTTGATACTGGTTCTGATGCTCCTGCTCCAGGTGATGTACTTAATCAACTTGGTCATAGAGGCGATGATTTACAACGTCAAACAGCTATAGTTCTTAACGCTGTTGATAATTATGCTCCAAGTATTACTCTTTATGCTGGAATTACTGATTTCACATTATTGAATAAAGAGTATGTTGAGTATGGTGTTTATCAAGGTAAAGCTTTCTTCAATGTATATGGTGATATGTATATTGGAGATAAAGGTACTAATCCTACAACTTATATTAAATTTAAAAATGGTAAGCTTGACATTAAAGCCAATCTTACAATAGGTTCTAGTATTGATGGTAAAGACCTTGATAAATACATTAAAGAAAACGGTGGTGTTGATGAAAAGACTGTAATAAGTCTTATTAATAATTCTCAAGTTATTAAAGACCTTCAGAATCAAGCTGATGGTGCTATTGAAACTTGGTTTTATGAAGGAGAACCTACTCTTAAAAATCTTCCTGCTGTAGATTGGACTACTAATGAACTTAAGAAAATTCATGTAGGAGATTTGTATTATGACCAAATTACTGGTTTTGCTTATCGTTTTACTAGATACAATGATGGTGTTACTCCTTATGCTTGGAATCGTATAAAGGATAATGATATTGTAAAAGCTCTTGAAGCTGCTAATAAAGCTCAAGCTACAGCTGATAGTAAAATGAAAATTTTCTATGGTGAAGCTAAACCTACAGATTATCAAGCTGGTGATATGTGGGTTAATGCTACTCTTGCTGGTAAGTTTAATAATGATATAGCTAGAAGTACTACTGATAGTAAAACATTTAATGCTGACCATTGGGTTCTTGCGTCTCGTTATTCTGAAGCTATTCAAAGTCTTCTTAATTGGAGTAATCAATATACTACAAAATTTGAAGACCTTACTAAGATAGTTAAAGAACAAAAAGACCAAAGTATTAGTAATTGGTTTTATGATTATGAACCTACTGATAGTAACGCTCCTGCTAACTTATGGAATACTGAAGAACTACGTAGCGAACATATAGGTGATATATTCTATGATACTAAGAATAATCATTCTTATCGTTGGACTGGTTCTGCTTGGTCTATGATTAAAGATGCAGACTTCGATAAAGCTATGGAAAAAGCTAAAGATGCTGAAGACCTTGCAGATAAGAAAAGACAAATATTCTATTCTGATACTACTCCTACTGGTGGTGACCGTGGAGACCTTTGGATGAAACAAGTTGGAACTAAAACTGAAGTTTGGGTATTTGATGGAACTAATTGGGTTAAGTCTAACGATAAAGCTTTAGCTGATTATAGTGAGGCTATTAATAAAGAACTTCAAGGTATTAAAGGTCAACTTGATGGCAAGGCTGAAACTTGGTATCAAGCAGATGACCCTAGTACTAGTTGGACAAATAAAACTTCTCATGAAGGCGATATTTGGTATAATATTACTGATGGTACTACACAATATTGGAATGGAAAAGCTTGGGAAAAAATGGATATTCCTAAAGATGTGTTTGATACTATTGACGGTAAATCTTCTATATTTGTAGATTCCTATGATGATGCAAAAGCAGGTAAAGGCGTTATATCTAATGGATATAATGAAAGAGATATTTGGATTCTTCCTGCTGATGCTATAGTAAATGGCGTACAATATTATAAAGGAGATATTCTTACAGCTACTGCTGATGGCACTGTGTTCAATGAAAAGTATTGGACTAAGAAAGTTCGTTATGTTGGAGATAAAGAGCTTAATAATGCTATAGATAAAGTAAATAAAAAAATTGGTGAACTTAGTGCTACAACTCTTCCTGGTCTTGATGATAAATTTAATGAGTTTGCTAAGGATGGAGTAATTGATTCTTCTGAGAAAGCTAGACTTACTGATTTACTCAATCAAGCTAATAATGATGTTTTAGCAGCTAATGACCAAATTATTAGTGTTACAAAGTCTGATTATCTTAAAGACGATAATGTAAATAAAGGTAAACTTATAGAAGCTCAAAAAACTTTGAGTGCTGCTTGGACTGAATATAAGACTTTAATTAATACTCTCATTACTAGTAAAAATCCTATTACTAAAAATAATATAGCTGAAGCTAGTAGCAAATATACAAATCTTCAAAATTCTATTAAAGCAGTTAAGCAATATCTTGCTGCTTGTCAAGCTGATATGCTTTCTAATATAGGAATTGATATTAATTCTTATAAATATCTTAAAGAAGCATTTAAAGGTAAAACTGAAGTTAATGGAGGTCTTGTTGTTACTAATGTTCTTCAACTTAGACAAACATCTGATGTTAATTCTCCTATTACTGCTGGTATTAGTGGTCTTCAAGGTAAAGCCAATGAAAATGGTGTTGTAGATAAGGATACTTATGATATAACAGCTATTGCTGCTTGGTTTGGTGGACCTATGGTAGATAAGGACATATTTACCGATGAACAAATTAAAAATAAAGTAGCAGGAACTGATTATGCTAGAAGTTTATTTCGTCACGACGGTAGTGGTTATCTTGCTAGTGGTGCTATTTATTGGGGAACTGATGGTATTCTTCACGGAAATCCAAATAGTTTTATTCTTCAAGGAACTACTCTTGCTACTATGTTTAGTTATATAAGACTGTTCTATTTACATTATGCTAATACAAGTGATGAAGAAATTGCAGGAGTAGATTATATTACTCCTACTAAAACTTTTTCTAGATTAGATATTCTTACACAAGGTGGTACTGAAGCAGGTTTAAAGCTTCCTACTGGTTTGTTTATTGGTAGTTCTACTACTGGAGGTTCATTTCAAGTAGGTAATGTTATTATTAGAACAAAAGAAGGAGACCCTAATATACTTGAGATAGTTAGTGCTACTGATGGTAAAAAAGCTCATCTTGGAGTACAAGGAGGAGTTAGTGCTTATGGTACATACACATCTTCTACGGGGGGTGGAGGTGGACTAAATGCTTCAGTAATTGCTTACGCTAATGCTATTGTTTTAACAACTGAACAATTAAACCAAGTTGCTAGTGCTTATTCTATTTCTGCTCTTAGTAAAAGAATAGATAATATTGCAACTGAACTTGGTGGTCTGAATCTTTCTTGGACTAACATTACTAATAAGCCAACAACTTTTACACCTAGTGCTCATACACATAAATGGATAGATATTACAGATAGAATTACAAAAGTAAGTCAGCTTACTAATGATGTAGGTTATTTGACAAGTCATCAAAGTCTTGCAGATTACGCTAAGAAAAGTGAGATACCTACAAAAGTTTCTCAACTTAAAAATGATTCGGGTTATCTGACTGCTCATCAATCTTTAGTTAATTACTATACTAAAACTGAAATAGATGCAAAGGGATATACTACAAATAAAGGTACTGTGACATCTGTAGGACTTACACTTCCTACAGGTTTAACTTGTGCAACAAAGAGTATTACAACTAGTGGTACATTTGCTATTACTTTTACTTCTGGTTATTCTATTCCAACAACGACAAAGCAGACTGCCTGGGATAGTGCAGTATCAGTAAAACATAGTCATACTAATAAATCTGTATTGGACGGTATTTCATCTACAAAGATAACTCATTGGGATAGCGTCTATAATTGGTATTCTTTAATGACTACTGATGAGGAGACTGCTGACGGCATAATCAACAAGTGGAATGAGGTAGTGAACTTCCTTGCTAATATAGAACAAACAGATACATTAAGTGGAATTATAGATAGTATTAATACTTCTATTTCAAACGAAGTATCAAGAGCTAAAAAAGCTGAAGAAACTAATGCTTCTAACATATCTGCTAATAAAACAAGTATTACTACTTTACAAGGTTACTTTACAAATGGTTCTGCTAAAAAGGCTTTACAGCTTACAACTGCTTGTAAACTTTGGGGTAATAATTTTAATGGAACTACAGATATTAACGGTAGTATAGTTTTACCTAGTGGAAAGTATATTTCTATTGGTAATATTAAATTAGAATATGATGAAACTAACAAAGCATTGAAGATTACAAACACCGTTACAAATGAAGTAGCTAATGTTTATGTCAGTGGTGGTGTATCTGCTTATGGGGTTTCTACTACATCTTCTTCAGGAGGAGGTTTAAATGCTTCAGTAAAAAGTTATGATACTGCTATCACTCTTTTAACTGAAGAACTTACAGAAGTAGCTTCTGCTTATTCCATTGCTGCTCTTAGTAAGCGTATTGATAATATTAGTGACGAACTTGGCGGTCTTAATTTGAGTTGGAATAATATTACTGATAAACCTAGTGCATTTGTTCCTACTGCTCATACTCACAAATGGAGTGAAATTAGTGACCATCCTACTAAAGTATCTGCATTTACAAACGATAAAGGATATTTAACTACACATCAAAGTCTTGATGGTTATGTAAATACTCTTACTCAGCCAACAGGAAGTAATGTATTTGTTACTGCTATATCAAAAAGTGGTAAGACTATAACATATACAAAGAGTTATACTAAGAAAGGTGCTACTGCTGCAACTCATTCTGGTTGGACAAATGCTGCTACTGATGGAACTATTATTCCTGATATGAGTTTTATTACTTATTGGAATGGTGCTTTTAATAGTGATGGTAATTCTAATCTTAAGTATTGTATTAAAGGTGCTTTTGGAAACTTTGCTATTAAGAATAGTCTTGCGTTTAGTGAATTGGCTTCTAAGCCAACTACTATTGCAGGTTATGGTATTACTGATGCTAAAATTACTAATGGTGTTATTACTTTAGGTTCTGTAAGTATAACTCCTTTAACTAGTCATCAGAGTTTGGCAGCATATGCTAAATCTACTGATATTCATAATACTAAAGTCACTATAAAACAAGCTGGAACAGAAAAAGGTAGTTTTACTCTTAATCAAACTGATGCTGTTACTATAGAGCTTACAGATAATAATACAAGATATAGTGTTGCTACTGCTACTACTTTAGGTCTTATTAAAATAGGATTTGCTAATGATGGTAGAAATTATGCAATACAACTTGATACAAATAATAAAGCATACGTAAATGTTCCTTGGACTGATACAAATACTTGGAGACCAGTTGAAAATGTTCTTACTAGTACTAGTACAAGTAATTCTCTTAGTGCTGCTCAAGGAAAGGTATTAAATGATAAGTTTACTAGTTATTATACTAAGAATGAAATAAATAGTAAAGTTACAGCACTACAGAATAATATAAATACTGTAAATAATAAACTTGCTAAGTATCTACCTTTAACAGGTGGAACATTAAGTGGTGATTTGATTATTGGAGCTATTAGACTTCATTATGATAAAGATAATCAAGCTTTAGCCATTAGTAATACAATTACTGACACAAACGCAAACGTTTATACAACTGGTGGAATAACAGCTTACGGTGTTGGTAGTGTATCTGGAGGAGGAGGTTTGAACGCTTCTGTTCTTAATTACGAATCGGCTATTAAATTAACAAGTGCAGGATATAATGAACTTTCACAATTAGCAACTGCTTGGTCTATCGCACAACTTAATAGTCGCATTGTTAGTCTTGAAGGTGGTTCTGCTCTTGATGTTGTTACTAGTGGTACAGGCAATGCTGTAACTGCAATTAGTAAAAATGGTACTACTATTAATGTGACTAAAGGAACAAATTTCCTTACTGCTCATCAAAGTTTAGCTAATTATCTTACAAAGACTGATGCTTCAAATACCTATCTTACAAAGACTGACGCTAGTAGCATATATCAACCAAAAGGTAATTATCTTACAGCTCATCAGAGCTTCACTGATTTGTGTGCAACGCTTTCTGCTGGAGATTCCGTATTTGTAGATGATACTGAATTTGTTACATCTATAGCAGATGCGAATGGATTTAGCAATACAAACGCATTAAATAAACCATATAAAAGAAAAGCTAGTGAGTTATGGAAATATATTAAAAATAAAGCTGATAGCTTATATCAATCTGTAGGAACGTATGCGTTTTCTAACGTAAACAATGGTGCTGCTAAATGGTTATTAGGTTCTTATACAGATAATGGTGGACAACAAAATCCAAATTATTTTGGTACTAATAAAATTGGTGCTTTAATGATGAATACTAATGTTGACGGTAGCACTGGTTTTAAAGATTGGATTATTCTTGATTGTTATTCAGGAAATGATGCAGGTGGTGCTGTAGCTATAGGAGTTAATAGACAAACACTAGGTGCTTATATTATGCGAAGCGATTCAAGTAGAAAAACTTGGAGCGATAAAGCAACACTAATAGGTACTCATAATTACAAAAATTATGTATATAGTACTAGTGATATTGATACAAAGTTATCAACTTATGCTACTCAATCTTGGGTTACAGGAAAAGGTTATATTACTTCTTCTAGTTCTATATCAGGTAATGCTGCAACAGCAACAAATGCAGATAAAGTAGATGGTTATCACGCTTATCAATTATTTCGAGATTTAGGATGGTGGAATAGTAGTGAAACCCATAATGCTAATGATATAGAAGGTAATGCTTCAGTATTTGCGTATAGTATTCATTCTAATGTTCCAGTAACTGGAGTACTTACTACATTTAGCGGAAGAAATAATGCGTATAATTGGCAAATATCTAAATCGTATAATGATAGAAGATTATATTTTAGATATCGCAATGGAGATACTAAAACTTGGTCAGATTGGCTACAGTTGGTTGATGAAAGTGATTTAAAGTGGAGTAGTATTTCTAATAAACCTACAGCTCTTAGTCAGTTCACTAATGATAGCGGTTATATAACTTCTACAGCAAGTATAACAGGTAACGCTGGTAGTGCAACTAAGTTGCAGACATCTCGTAAACTTTGGAATAATAATTTTAATGGTACGGGAGATATTGGTGGTACTATACTTCCATCTGCTACACATACGTATAATCTTGGTAGTACAACATATATGTTTGAGAGAACATATACTAGATATATAGAAACGGATAGTGGTTATGACCTTAGAGTTATTTGTGCAGGTAATGAGCTAATAAGATTAGGTTCTAGTGACAATGTAGTATATTTTAATAGTCAAGAATTAAGTATAAAGAATGATGTCAGTAGTGGTTGTTCTATGTCAATATCAGAGATTAGAGATAGCGAATTAAATTACGGTCAAATTAATGTTGTAGATACTAACGGCTCAAGACCTAAAGGTCGTCATTTAGTGTTACAATATGAACAAGGAAATGTAGGTATAGGAGTAAAATATCCTTCAGAGAAACTTGAAATTAATGGAAATGTGTTAGTTAATGTTTCTAATACTTCTAATGATAGAGGTCTTAAAATTAAAGCTAATAATAGAAATTTAATATTTGGTGTTGGAACTTCAGCTAAAATAGGAGTATATAGTTATAGTGATAGTAAATGGCTGTTTTATACTGATACTTCTACATTTTATACTAGTGGTGGCATTTTAGCTACAGGCGGTATTACTGCTTATTCATCTTCTGATATTAGATTAAAACAGAACTTATATAAACTAGACTATTTAAATATAATAAAAGATATGGGAGGTAGTTATGGTTTTACTTGGAGAAAAGATAATAAACATAGTATTGGTTGGATTGCTCAACACGTATTAAATAATCCTTATATGCGTGATATTGTAGAAACTGATAAAGATGGTTATTATAAAATTAATTATTGGTCTCCAAAACTTATAGCTACTGCTTTTGGTGCTATTGAACAAGTTGATGATGAAGTATCAAAATTAAAAGCTAGAGTAATATATCTTGAAAATGAAGTTGAGCGATTATCTAATGATAATAGAAAACTAGAAAGTAATAACAATCTTCTAGTAAGTAAAGTAAATAGCGATAAATAACATATTGTATAACAATTAAAATTAAAGATTATGGCAACGAATTTAAAGATTAATTCTAAGAGTGAGCAGACTACTGCTACTTACACAAAAGATGATTATCGTGTTGAGATTACTTATAATGTAAATCCAACAACTAATGTTATTAAAGATATTAATATGTCTATTTATGATAATATTAGCGGAAATTATATTGGTAATGTTAATGCTAATAATAATGGTAATGACTTACTGACTTATAACATTAGTGGAGTTCTTCAAAGTAAACTTACTGATGTAGTTAATCTTATTGAAGAAGTTAGTCTTGCTATTGCATCAACTGTTGCAAGTGAACAATAACTAGAAACGCAGGGTAGTTTAATAGACTATCCTGCTTAACTTTTTAATATTAATAATATGAAACGATTTATATTATGGCTAGCTAAAGTATTTAATGTAAGTACTGAAACAATAGTAACTAAAGAAGTTATTAAAGAAGTAGAGAAAGTTAAATATTTAACTACTGGTGAAATCAAAGGTGATGTTTCTATAGATGGTAATCTTCTTATTAATGGAAGTTTAACTGTTACTGGTGGAATAACTTGTTATAAGGAAGGAGGTAATTATGAGTTTAAGTAATGGAAAAATAACTGCTCCAGTTAGTATAGATGATGTTAAGAATTGCTTTGGACTTAGTAGTAATGATTTGGGTACTTTGATTAAGAATGCTAATATAAACGTTTGGGCTAAATATAAACCTACTGTATATCCCTCTCCATTTCCTGATGATTGGTATAGAGGAGGAGATGGAAATTATGGTTTAAACATTACAGTAGATAATAAAGTATCTACTGTGTCAAATCTTGTTGCACAATATAGTAAAACTAATAATGGATATAGTAATCTTTATAAACGTCCTACTGGTGGTAGTTCTGCTCCTTATAGAATGGGTGATTTTAGAGGTTATAATCATGTAGCTAATCCAGAACTTAGTGATTATCTTGCTGTTACTCAACTTACAAGAGAATCTGCACATCAATTAGCTGTAGCATATAATGTTATAACTACAGATGGTGACCAAGTATCTTATACTCAAATTAGTGCTTATAGTGGTTTTAGGTTTGGGTTTATCATTATGAATGGAAGTAATCTTGCTACTATATTAACAGCAGTAAATACCATAAATAATGGTGATTATAAAGTTACTCTTCCAGCTAATAGATTACAATTAGGAATATATCAAGTTTATCCTATGTTTTGTTCTGCTGATTATTCTAGTAGCGATACATTAAAACAGATGAATCTTTATGCTGTTCCTAATCTTACTGGAGGAAAAACTTTACAAATAATTAGTCAATCTAATGTTGTAATGAATTATTTTGAAAGTATAAATGCTAAACAAGTTGGTAGTAGAATTAGTGTTAAATTAAAAACAAAATCAAATGCTCCTGCTCTTACTGCTACAGTTTATTGTGTTTATTCTACTACAGACCCTTCTAAAGGTCAAAGTTTATCTACTGGAGAAAGTTATGAAAATCTAACTTTAGCTGCTGGTGGTGCAACAGCTTCTACATTTTTTAGTATAGATGCTAGTAAATCTTATCATATTTATGTATTGTGTCGACAACAATGGATAATTAAAGGTCTTATGCCACTTCAAGATATAATAGATTTTTAAATAATGTTGTTACTATTTATATGAATGAATAATTTTCTTATATTTGCATCGCAAATAAGTAATAAAATTAATAATAAAATTATGATTAAAGTAAAACAAATTAATGCTGTTAGTGCATATAATGTACTCAAGCAAATTAAGACTAAAGAACTTCCTGCTGAAGTAGCTATTGCTATTTGGAAGAATGTAAAGAATCTCAAAGGTATTGCAACTTCTTATGAAGAAGCTATTAAAGATTCTAAAGAGTCTCTTAAAGGAGATAACGATGAAGAAATGGGTAAGCTTCTTGAAGAACTTCAGAAGAAAGAAACTGATGAAGCTGCTGGTAAGTATACTTTTACTCGTACTGATACTGAGAATCGTATTAAGGTAACTGAGTATTATTCTAATGTTCAGTCTAAACTTACTAAGTTTATTAAAGAACTTGATAATAAAGAAGTAGAAGTAGATTATATTACTATCAAAGAAGATGATTTGATTAAAGCTCTGATTGGTACTGATTTTAATATTGGTGTACTTGAGCTTATTGATTTCTTGTTTGAAGATACTACTAAAGCAGATAATAAAGAAAATAAGTAAAACATTAGAGCCGCCCAGTAAAAGATGTTATTGGTAGAACTTTCACTAATCATACCTTTTACGGGGCGGCTTTCATATTAATAATTCAAATAATACTATTATGAGTTCACTTGCTCAACTTACTAGTGAAATTTTACATGGAGTAGGTCAACCTAATAATCATACTCTACGTGAAAGAGTTCGTAATGCTATAATTCATACTCGTAATGAACTTATACGTAGAAGTTATGAAAATCATTTTTATGTTGATAAAATTCATACTCAACGTTTTAAAGTTTCACTTATTACAGTTAATGATGGTGATGTAGAACTACCTGAAGATTATGAAGGAGTTCCACTTGATAAAATTAAAAGAACTCTAGATAAAGTTCCAAGACCTATTAGACTTACTAATAATCTTCCTTTTGATAGAGTTAGTTCTGTAGGATATAAAACTAATAGAGAGTTTCCTTATATTAAAGAAACTACTGCTAGATTTAAAGGAAGTGTTCCTGGACTTTGTGGTGCTATTAGTTATGACTATATTAATGAATATCTTTATCTATTTCCAGCTAGTAAAGATAGAATTGTTCCAGTAGATGCTATTGTTATAGAATCTGCTTTTGAACATCCTAATCAAATATTAGGTATTAATGGAGACCTTACTGTTGAGAATCGTCTTTATGACGACAACGAGTGGTTACTTAGTGAAGATATGATTGGACAAATTAAAGAAATAATATATAAAAGGGAACTATTAAATCAACATCAAGAAACAGATGAAGTTCCTAATAATATAAAATATAATTAATGTATGACTGCTGTAAGACTTAATCCAATAAATATGAGTAGATATCATCAAGATATGAAAGATGCTTTTACTCTTGAATTAGAAAGAGCTAGATTAACTTATGATGAACTAGCTGGTAACATAGTTGAAAAACGTTCTAAGATTGTTCCTTATGTTGATAATTTTGCTCTTCCTGTAATTGACTATCCAGAGTTTCAACAGAATAAGTATATAAATGGTCGTCTTGAAAATGCTGCAAAAGGTATATATGAAGATAAACGTAATGACCTTGAACATAAACATTTATGTTTTAGACTTGTTGCTTATGCTGTTGATTTACGAAAGATGAGTGAACTAGAACAAAAGATTAAACTTTATGAGAAATGTATTGCTCTAAATTATGCTGAGTATAGAAATATAGTTGGTATATTTTATAATAAAGTACACGATGCTCTTATTCTTAAAGCTCATGGTTATCGTCTCGAAGGTAAACTAGGTTATGTATGTATTAATAGAGTTCTTAATACTGGTTGCAAGATTTGTGATTTTGTTGCTACTGCTAAATACAAGAAAGAACTTGAAGCTAAAGGTATTAGAATTTGGAATAGAGAAGAAGCTGAATTTGCTAAAGCTAATGGCTTAGAATATGATGCAGTTGACCCTAGGATTTACAAAGCTGATGAAAGTTGGTATGAACTTGCTCTTTGTAATTGTACTATGACTAGAGCTTATGGATATAAGCTAAGTATGATAGATTATCGTTCTGTAAAAGTACGACAATATACTAATGAAGGTTTGATTGAACTTACTGGTGGCGATAAAGAAAAGATATGTCATTTACCTGTATCTTTAAAGATTAAACTAACTCTGTGTTTACAAGTAGATAAATTAATGTATAATAAATTTGTTAGAAATGAAGCTCAAACAAAATGTGGATATGAAGCGCATCGTTGGAAAAGTTGATAATGACTTTAACCTTAGTGAAAGTGATTGGATTCCTCGTGCTGCTGCTTGGATAATTGATGCTCTTAGTCAAATGAAATGTCTTCCTATGGCTAAGAAAAATAGAAGACTTCAAATAGTTAATCGTATAGGTATATGTCCTTGTCAGTTAAATATTACTGACATTAAAGTATTTGATGATTATGGTTGTGAAATAAAGCAACTTGAAACTAATAATAGTTGTTGTAATTCAGGATTTGGTTCTAAAAGTAATGTGGAACCTAGTCCTGAAATTGCTGTTATAGATGATACCAATAAAACTGGTCGTAATTTTATGAGGGTTGCAACTATTAGAAGAGCTGATGATACTCGTAACTTTGTAATAACTAATAATGGACATATTGAACTCAACTTTGATACTGATT
>OCLF01000445.1_pt1 | contig 12436 bp, 8 predicted proteins | sample 1502881 | NCBI WGS metagenome assembly OCLF01 (sample SAMN03418267, study PRJEB22391) | human gut metagenome | biome: human-gut; feature: organic feature; material: feces | host: Homo sapiens | place: Tanzania | collected 2013-01
TGTTTGCAGGAACGGATATAGACATAGATGAGAAAGAAGAGGTGATTGATATGTGCAAGGCGTGGGAAGAGCAGAAAAATGAAGGCAGAGAAGAAGGCAGAGAATTAGGAGAAAGGCAAAAGATAATCTCTCAAGTTGTAAAAAAATTACAAAAGGATAAGAGTGTTGCAGAGATAGCAGACGACCTGGAAGAAAAAGAGCGGGTTATCGATCCAATATACGAAGCAGCATTGTCCATGAAGCCAAATTATGATGTTGAGAAAATCTATGAGATTCTTGAGAAAAATAAGAAGCTGGCATAGCAGCTGTAGTTGAAAATTAAAAATAATTGATAGGAAGCAGTCTTTGGGCGAGAGCCCGGAGGCTGCTTCCTCTTTTGTTGACAGTAGGATGGGGCTTAATTCTCTACGAACGGCTGGCGAATATACTCTCGGGTGAGCGAATAGCGAAGCTGCTTAGATACTGTTGAATTATGCGCATGAAACACAGAAATGCTCTGCCACTGGGATGTAATATATCGTTGCTGTTCAAGCGCAAGCTTGACACCACGCTGTCAAGCTATGCGCCAATGCGTCAACTATTGTCAGATTACAGCCCACTGCCTCGTAGAGGCAATTTTAATGGGCTGTAATCGTTACTGGTCACACTGATGGTGTGAGCAGTAATGGGCAAGGAGAACCGCGCCATGGACGGCGCGTTTCGACGGTTTCGTCAAGCATAGAAAATCTATAAGGCATAATTCCTACAGTATCTTGGCAGTGTAGCGTAGCTCTCACGAGAGTGTATGCGTTAGCCGGTCACACCCCCCTACGCTGTGGCGGAATACAGCCCCAAAGATTAAATTTTTGAAAAAATATGATTTAAATGCAATAAATCGGTTGAAATTTGTTTGAAACTGCTAAAAAAGGCGAAAAAAGTTGTGTGCCAATAGTATTATTGTACTAGAAAAAACTTGCAATATGCTTCAATTTATGGTACAATGAGCGCATACAAACCAAAGAGATGCTGATAGGGCACAGCTCTTTGCACAAAAACCATGTTATAATGAAAAGGAGAAAAGAACTATGGTAAAGAATGTATTTAAAAAGTTAGGAAAGAAACAGAAGAACAACAAAGGTTTCTCTCTTGTAGAGCTTATTGTTGTAATCGCCATCATGGCAGTGCTTGTTGGTGTACTTGCTCCACAGCTTATGAAGTATGTTGAAAAGTCAAGAGAAGCTACAGATATTCAGAACTGCGATAGTATTGCATCAGCATTAAAAGCTTATTATGCTGATAAAGAGGATCAGACAGATAATGTTACAATTAATGTTACAAGTACTGGCGTGTCAGAAACTGATGATCCTGCAGTTAAAGATGCAGGAATGGTTAAAACTAAATTGAAAGGTAAGAATTGGACAAATATAGCTATTACATATAAACCAGCAGATGGAAGTATTGAATATAAGACTACTGAAGCGGCGAATAAGCCTTATTATAAAGTAGAGGATAACAAATTTGTAAAACAGTAGAAATTAAGGACCACCAACCATGACCACAGAACTGATACCCATCTACATCTTAATATTTGCATTCGGTATAGTTATAGGCAGCTTCCTAAATGTCTGTATCTACCGCATACCGCAGCATGAGACAGTGGTGACCGAAAGGTCCCACTGCATGAGATGCGGGTATCAGCTCGCGTGGTACGATATGGTGCCGGTTTTCAGCTGGCTGTTTCTTCGTGGCAGATGCCGCAAGTGCAAAGAACCGATATCACCTCAATACCCTATTATTGAGGCGCTAAACGGTATATTATACATAGTAGTTTTTGCAGTAAATGGACTTGAGCTTACGAGTATCATCTACTGCTTTCTTACATCTGCACTCATAGTTCTGAGTGTGATAGACTGGAGAACATATGAAATTCCATTCGGAATCAATATATTTATACTGGTGCTTGGAATCCTGCATGTGTTTATAGACCGTGACAACTGGTCTGAATATGTGATAGGATTCTTTTGCGTCAGCATATTTCTTGAAATCCTCCTTCTTGTGAGTGGGGGAAGGGCCATAGGCGGCGGTGACGTCAAGCTCATGGCATGTGCGGGCCTTGCGATAGGCTGGCAGAATATTACATTAGCATTTTTCCTGGGATGCATCATAGGTTCCGTGATACATCTGATTCGTATGAAAGTAACAAACGCAGGCAACAGGCTTGCGATGGGACCATACTTGGCAGCCGGAATATTTATTTCGATGCTATGGGGTGAGAAAATGATATCGGCATATTTAACACTCGCAGGCTTTTAAAAAGTATGTTATAATATAGCGTGCTTAGCGTAAAGACAGGCAGTACAGCCGGTTTTAAGCCAAAAGCAGAGCAAAGCACAGATATACCGAAATATATATAGAATGTTTTACAAACGTATGCAGTGTAAAACAAAGATAAACATGGAGGATTAGGTTATGGCAAACAGGGTACTCGGTATTGAAATAGGGGAGAACCTTACCAGAGTAGTTGAGATTGATTACAAAGCAAAAAATCCTAAGATTTACAATATGTTCGGCTTTCCGACACCACCTGGGATGATTAATGATGGGGTGGTACAGCCGGATGGGATGTTTCGTTCTATCTTATATAGTAAGCTTAAGGAAAAGAAGATTGCCACCAAGAAAGCTGTTTTTGTTTTAAATTCAGCGCGCATAGCAAGCAGAGATATTGAGCTTCCGCTTGTTAAGGAAAAGCAGCTTAAGGAAATGATTGCAATGAATGCATCGGATTATTTTCCGGTGGATTTGAGCCAGTACAAGCTGGTACATCAGATTATAGAGAAAATTGACAGACCGGAAGAAAAGAAATTACGTCTTTCGGTTATTGCTGTGCCTAACGATCTTATTTTGTCGTATGGTGCTCTTGCGGCTGATTGCAGGCTGCAACTTGTAGCACTTGATTATAGTGGAAATGCCATCAAGCAGCTCATGAGAAGAGAGATTCCGGGAGATGTGAAGGTGACTGTCAAGGTGGATGAGGTTTCTACCACACTGACTATCATGGATGGAAGCATGGTAAAGCTGCAGCGCAATGTCAACTATGGACTTGCTGATGCTATAGAGGAGATTCAGGATAGTGAGCTTTTCGGAGAGTATCTGTCATTTACCGATGCTGTCGATGTGGCGCGCAGAAAGACCTGCCTTGCAATAAAGCCTGATGGTACAGTGCCGGATGAACCGGCAGGCAGTGTCATGGATCCTATGGGGCATGAGATTGATTCAGAGCGCTTTAAGAAGCTCCGTCTGAATGTGTCATATGCACTTTCCAATCTGATAAGCAGTCTCGGACGAGTGATAGACTACTATCAGTCGAGAAACTCAGATACTCCTATCGAGAGAATTTTCCTTATTGGCTTAGGTGCTGATTTCAGCGGACTCTCAAAGCTTTTGACCAATGAGTTGAATGTCAAGGTGGTTCCGCTTCAGCAGTTTGACGGCATACATGTGGCAAAGAACATCAACCTCGCAGAGGCAAAGCTTGCAGAGTATTTCAACTGTGTCGGATGTTCACTGAGCCCGCTTGATATATTAGACAGTAAGAAAAACAAGGGAATCGGTGCTCCGATTATGGCAGGAACAGCTGCAGGTGCTATGCCATCCGGCGGCGCACAGGCAGGCATGCAGGGAAATCCACCTGTTGGCCCGGATGGGAAGCCTCTTCCTGTACCGGCAGGGGAGGAAGCTGAAAAGCCTGTTTCTTTTGCAGTGCAGCTTCTCATTTTTGGCTTGTGTGTGGTAGTTGCAGTTGGTATCACGGCATACAGCATTTTTTCAAATCTTGTTTTAACTTCAGACAATATGACGCTTAAAGCGCGTGTTTCTGATTTGTCATATGCACAGAATATATATGATGTGTACAACCAGACCAAGAAGGACTATGAGTGGACCAAGCTTCTTGAGAGCGCCTCATCCAACAAGAATGATGAGATAACAGACTTCGTGGATGAGCTGGAGCAGAAGCTTCCGTCAGAGGCCAAGCTTGTGAATATGTCTGTTACGACTGATGGTGTTTCGATGACCATCAAGACAGGCAGCAAGGATATAGCGGCTGATGTGATTGCACAGCTTCGTACATTTGAGAGTATCATGGTATCCAATGTGTCAACCATCACGGAGGAGGTTGATGAGACCGGTGCCGCAAAGGTTCAGTTTACAGTAGATTGCACATATGTAAAGGCAGACGATAGCGCTGCTTCTGAATCACCTGATACATCAGGGGATGCGTCATCACAGGCACAGACGGATAGCAATTCATCATCAGATACAGACAGTACAAATCAGTAGGGGGTGTTAGGATGTCAACGAGAGATAAAAAGTTACTTATTATATTAGCGGGTGTTGCCATTTTAGCACTGACATATTTTTTTATTTTTATACCACAGTCCAATAAGAGGGATTCACTCAAGAGTGAAAATATGAACCTGAAGTCACAGTACAATCAGCTTTCAGCCCTTGCGGCAAAGGCTGATGACTACACAGAGAAGACAAAGGATATGTCTGATGCTATGCAGCAGGTATATGACAATTTTCCTTCATATTTACAGATAGAAAACGGCATCATGGATGCGGTTGCTATCGAGAAATCTACCAATACAAATATTACAGAGCTTACAGTCGGCTCACCGACAGCTATTGATGTGAATAATCCGACCGGCGATGCAGGTACAGCTTCTTCGTCAGGAAGCAGTACAGACAGCAGTACCACGGATAGCAGCAATGCAGACAGTTCACAGGCTGCAGATAGCAACAGCTCTCAGTCACAGACAGGCGACGGCAGTGCAGCTGATGGCAGTACATCAACAGGCTCTGCAAAGTCTACGGTTACAGGCTATCAGCTTTATGATGTCGGCACAGTTATGGCATTCAAGACAGAGTATCATGGTCTTAAGGCTATGCTTGGAGAGGTGATTGGTTCATCACAGAAGAAGACCATCAGCACACTCAATGTGAGCTTTGATGATTCTACAGGCAAGCTGACAGGCGAGATGCTTGTGGATTCATATTTCCTGTATGGACTTGATAAGCCATATGAGGCACCATACATACCTGCAGTACCACATGGTACAAATAATCTGTTCGGTACAACAAACTAACTGATTATTATAATATTAGATTATTAGATTACAGGGTTATTAATACAGTAAGTGATAAATATTAAATGTTAGATTATTGAGTTATGAGATAACAAAATACAAGAGGGGAGGAAGCAGATTTGAGAAAGCTAAAAAACGATGATCGAGGAGTAACACTTGTGGAGATTATTGTGTCGATTGCTATTCTCGCAATAATCGTGCTTCCTTTTTTGAATGCATTTGTTACTGCTACAAAGACCAATGTAAAGGCTAAAAACGAGATGAATGCCACGCATCTGGCAACAAACATTATGGAGGGTATCGAGAAGAACTCCATGAAGACACTGGCATATCAGTTCAACTATCCGTCGGAGGGCTTTGATGTGGCGGACGGCTTTAATATATCAGATGGAAGCAGTGCATGTGAGCTTCTTAAGAAATCGGATAAGTTTGATAATGTAAAGAGGCTTGAGGATATCAGTGCTGAGATTGTAAACAAGGATGATGTCATTACTAGCTGTATCCACAAGACTGATGCATCAGCCCAAATAGGCGATACATCGCTTTGGAATTTCAGGGAGTCGGATGCGCACAAGTATTATTTCTATATGTCAGGCGTGCAGTCAGGCACAAAGAAATACAATGCTCTTGTGACGGTGGATGCAAAATCTGACGCATCAAATATAGATTCAACAACCGGAAAACCGAACAATAAGGTTACAGGGTACAACATGGACGAGGTGGCAGACATGTCGGCCATGGACGCAAACTTCGACTGCATGAGTGCAGATAAGTATTCTGCTACAAATATTATATCTGCATTTAATAATATGCCGGGTGTCAGTGGAATCACTCAGCAGGATATCAAAAGAACTATCACCATAGATATAGAAAAGTATGGAGCTACGGGGAATAAGGCTACCAAGGTTACGGTGTCGTATTCATATTCTATAAATAAGAATGGAGTAAGAAAGACTTTCCCGGATCCGACCAGTGCGCTGAAGGATGATTATACCATGGTGATTTACGACAATTCTTCAGATACTGTGAACCATAATCTGAGAAATGTCTATCTGTTTTACAATCCATGGTACACATCTACAGGAGCACTTTACAATACCTGTAATGATGTCATTATAATCAATAATAAGGACAAGCTGGACTGCACGGTAAACATTGTAAAGCAAAAGACTATATCGGATCAGTCAGAGCTGAGCACGAAGGAGAGTACATATAAGACATATGTGAAGGTAAGTGAGCCGGGAAACCGTACAGGCCATGCGTATACTCATATAGCCACCAATCTGAATGTGAATATGGGTGACACGGATAATCCACTACAGCCGGATCAAGCTATATATGGCTTCAATAACAATGTAATTCAGAATGATGTAAAGGCTATTGTCGATATAAAGAACCTGACAAGAAACAAGGCATCTGAAAGGCTGTATGATGTGAAGGTGGCTGTATACGAGAGCAAGGCTTCACTGGATGATATATTTAATGATAAAGATCCGGTTGTTACGATGACCGGAAGCATGGGGTATTAATTATGAAGCGTAACGATAACCGTGGTGCTTCCTTTGTGATGGTTGTAGTTGCAATGGCTATAGTGGCTGTTTTAGCTGTGACTGTGCTGTGGATAGCGCTTATGAACCTCCAGATGAAGGTGACGGACGAAAAAAATACAGATAACTTTTACTCGGCAGAGGGGGTGCTGGATCAGATATGTACCGGTCTGCAGGGAGATATTTCCAAGGCTTACTCAGCAGGATATACCAAGGTTATGGAAAATTACTCTGACAGCAGCATAAATGAGGCCGGCAGACAGAGCAACTTTGCGCAGGAGTATTTAAAGAGCTTAAAGGGAAGCCTTGAGTCTGACAGCACCGGTATGACATTTAATAGGGGAAAGCTTATACAATATGTAGACCCGAAGCTTCTTGAGAAAAAAGACAATCAGCCATATGCTATTATCAAATCGACCAATGCCGATGAAAATGGCAATGGACAGCTCAAGGTGTACCAAAACCGTGTCGTGCTGAATGGTCTAAGGGTAGAGTATACCGATGAAAAGGGATTTAAATCAATAATAGAGACAGATATTTCTCTGGGAGTTCCATCCATGAGCTTTACAGCATCGGGAGGAGTTCCGGAGCTTTTTACATATTCTCTTGTGGGAAATGAAGGGCTGGAAATTACATCAGGAATTAATAAAGTGAATCTATCCGGTAATCTCTATGCAGGCTGTGAAAATGCGGCAGTCACAGGACCTTCTACTACGAGTGTTACCATTCCAAACAATGCCACACTTGATGTAAAGGATACCAGCTATATGATTGCAGAGGGCGATATAGAGGTGGGAGACTTTTCCGGAAAAGATACTGGTACAATAAAAAAGAACATGGCAGGTGTACACAATAACAGTACACTTTCTGTTGATGCACAGTGTCAGCTGTGGACAAGCAACATAAATGTAAATGGTGCAACAGTCAAGCTGGATGGCATGACATATGTGGCAGATGACATGACCTTAAAGGGGACAGGCTCAAATGTCACACTTGGAAAGAATAATAAGAATAACAATGCGAAGTACGTCGGCTTTGGCAATGGAGGCGCTGACAAGGAAAATCCTGTCGCAGGTGATAGCTCTGCTATTATCATAAACGGCAGGGAGGCATCGCTTGATATGTCAAATATCAGGGAGCTTATGTTGGCAGGAACCGCATATATCAATACACAGGCTATTGTAAACTCAAGTGGTGTGGGTACAGAAAACAGCAATGTGGCTATGGGTGAGTCAATCTCTGTAAAGGGTGACCAGATAGCATACCTTGTGCCGCCTGAGTGCATAGGTACAAGTGGAGATGGGGCGGATACCAAATCGCTTTACAACAAGAATCCACTCTCCTATAAGGAGTACAAGGATATTACGGCAACCGGACAGGATCAGACAAAGTATACTGAAGTTAATGCCAATGTGGTCAGCACAAAGACAGGCAAGGCTCTCTCGGCATATCTGCCGGAGACAAAGACAATCGACAAGTGTATAAAGAAGGTTTTTGTCCCTTCTACTGATAATAAAGATGATGGACTTGTATACTATTATGTCAATCTGCCAACGAATAAGGCAGCTGAGTATTACAGTGACTATTTTGGGGCAGACAGTGACAAGCTCAATAGATACACTAAGTTCTATACTGACAGCATACAGGTAAATGAGGCGGCAAGCATCTATACTGCCGGCAATTACAGCATCTATGATGGCAGCAATTTAAACCTTTTGAAGGGCATAGCTGATGGGGTGGACATGGATGCACAGTCAGATGCCCTACAGCGCACATATACTGCATTAAACTCAAAGCTTCTGACGAATTATGCGGATTTACCGGCAAATGCAGCAAGTGTTTCGCTTTTTACAAATATAGTTAACAATACCAATTTGCTGCAAATAGTGCCAAATTCCGGTAATAAACATATATTTGAGACTGAGTATCAGGGGAAAAAATACCAGGCAATTGTCAAAAACGGCAACTACACCTATGATGCAAATGACAAATCACACAATGTGGATATAATTGTTGCTACAGGAGATGTGACACTGGAGGCTGATTTTACAGGTACCATAGTTGCAAAGGGCAGGATAATTGTGAAAAATGATCAGTGCGAGATTGATAATGGTACCCAGGAGGTATTTAAGGCATTGCTTCTTGAAAAGGTAAGTGATGCAGACGATGCACTGCATCTGTATGATGTATTCATGGATGGTGCCAATTATCTGGGTAATGTTTCTGCTTTTTCAAATAAAAAGGAGGCAGATACAAAAATAGATTATGCTACGCTCATTACATACCAGAACTGGACCAAGGAGTAGAAATAATCGGCTTTTAAGCTGCAAAACAGATACGGAATATTTATATTTGACAGATTTTGACGATATATACAAGGGAGGAATCCAATATGTCTGTAAAAGAAAAAAAGAATAATGGTGGTTTCTCTCTGGTAGAGCTTATAGTAGTGATAGCGATATCTGTCGTACTCATAGGTGCGGCAACCATATCCATTCGCTCGGTCATGGGTGTTGAGGTGAAGCAGTGTGCCAGAAATATTGAATCGATAATTAATAAAACAAGAGTCACCACGATGGGAAAGGACAGCGCAGTTCTTGAGATATACAAGGATGCATCAGATGGTGCCTACTATTATAAAACGACTATAAATGGTGTGGTATCTGATCCAAGCAAAATCGGAAAGAGCAGGATTGATGTATACTATTCCATGAAGGATGATTATAGCGACAAGACACAATTGAACAGCTCAGGCAGTATAGTGCTTCAGTTTGACAGAAGCTCGGGTGCACAAAAGCCTGATAATAACGGCAAGTGCTGCAGCCGTATCTGGATTCAAAAAAACAGCACCGAGAAGGTTATCACTATATACAAGGAAACCGGCAAGGTGGTATGTGAGTGATTTACATAGTTTAATGCTTAATATTTTATTTTGACGCAAGGCTGTTATAAGGTTGTATGATGAAATCGGAGAGGAAGATGAACCATGAAACTTTTAAGGCGCATGAACAAATCAAATAATAGGAAAAACAGTGGCTTTACACTTGTTGAGCTTGTCATTGTCATGGCGATAATGGGAATACTGGGTCTGGCTGTTGCAGGCTTTATCGGTACGAGCACGAAGCAGTATAAGTATGCTTCAAAGGACGTAGATTTACAGTATGAGGCACAGCTTACCATGAATCAGATAGGAGACCTGATAATTGATGCGCAAAAGGGGGTCAAGTATGAGCCTGCTACGGTGGCAGCACCGGTGGAGGTGGCATCAGCAGACCCTGAGGCCGGTTATGTTGCAACTGCATCAGCAGAAGAAGGACAGGCAGAAGAAGCATCATCTGAGGAAACCTCATCCGACAGCAAGCTGATTATCTACAACAAGGATTGTACATACAATATCATATACAGACCATCTGAGTACAAAATCTATCTGCGAAAGGATACACTGGATCCTGCAACAGGTGTGGTGAAGGCAGATGGTCAGGGTAAGGAATCTCTTATGGCAGAAAATGTCACAGGCTTTACCCCTGATTTAAGCGAGGCAGAAAGCAAGAACTCTGTCGGAATTGTCGTGGACTTTAAGGCTGGAGACAAGAAGTATACTTCAAAGCAGAACTTCACTATGCGCAATAAGGTACCGACCGGAGCAGATGTGGAGTATGTGGAGCCGGCGGAGCCTGAAGGAATAAGGATATATTATAAAGGCAAGGATGTAACCAACGGAACAGTATACTATGAGATGAAGAAAAACTACCAGAATAAATTAAAGTTTACTGATAAGATTCTGGGTGGAAAGCATGATTCAAAAAATGTAACGTGGGATCATTCCGGAACAAAAAATGGTGGAAACTTTTATACTGATAATAATGATAATGGAAGGGATGTATATAATGTAGAACTGATGAGCAATGAAACTACAGATCAATTTGTCATCACAGTAACATCAATAGACGATTCGTCATTGACAGCAAAGGTAACTGTAAACGTAGCACATCCAATCAATATTCTACATTGTACCGATAATGAATATTTCAGTAGGGGATCGACTCATCATTTGAATATTGATGAATGGGAGTTACAAAATTCTTCATTAAATGGCAAATATCAGATTAAGGATTTTGTATGGCATATAGAGGTAGAGAGTGTCAGCTCAACAGGTGCAACCGAGAATAAAGGAGATATTGCATTTAAAATGGGCGATGATGGCAAGTTGATTAATTATCCGGCTGATGGTGGAGATACGAATGGTATATTTAAATATAGTCCGACTGATTGGATTGTAGGCCCTGTCGGCGATAAAATTGACCCTGAATATTATAAGTATCTGCTATATTCTTTTAATGGTGGTGCTCAGAATAGGAATGTTCGTATTGCACTGGGAGAACAATTTTTGCCAGGAGAAAAGTTAAATGTCAGCGTCTGGCTTGGACTTGAGGATATGCCGGAGTTTAAGTCAAATACAGTTACGTTTTATACATATTATGAAACAGAGTAGTTTTTTACAAAAGGAGCAATCGCAATGGGCAAATTAAGAAAAAAAATAGTGGTTCCGATATCGCTCACACTTACAGGATGTCTCGTTGTGGCAGCTTTTGTGCTGAATGACAGCCTTACAAAGGTCGATGCAAATGTTGCATTCAATGGAATATCTGATATAGTCAGCTCACATGGCAAGGAAAAGCCCTTCAATATAGTGGAGGTAGTGCCTGACAAGAAAATGGCATCCATCGGCTATCTGATTGATGGTCAGGAGCCTGACGATTGGTTTGGAACACTGGCACAGATGTCTGACAAAGAGGGTGCCGGTGTAAAAAAAAGGGCTGACTATATGTCTGGTCTGAAAACAAAGCTTGCGCCTATTACTACAGATAAAAAGGATAACACAAAGCCTCTGTATTATGAGCCGTATGAGGAGAGCTATGTCAGTCTGGGCGATGACTGGAGTGAGCTTGCCCTTGTAGATATGGATAGAATAAACAAGGGTACCACAGGTTATAAGATGACAGAGCAGGCGGAGGGAGATTATAAGTTCAATACCGATTACCAGCTTGCTGTAAATGAAGAGGGACTGCCTACAGGTCATTACAGACAGAATGTTGACCATTATGTTTTCATGCAGGGCGAGGATGAGACAGAAGATGGCTCTGAATCTGTGGATACAGGAAAAAGAGGCTACTATAGTGTTGCTTTTACTGCAGTCAAGCTGCCGGATGGCATGACAAACAAACAGTATCTTGTGCCTTCTGATAATTCACAGAAAGCTGATGGAAATACAGACAGCAGCACAGACAATACGACAGATACAGGCACAGGTGACGATACCGTTGAGAAGCATGTGGTTTATTCTATAAAGAGCGCATATGCCGTTGTTTCTGCTGAGGGCATGCAAAGCATAGCCAAATATGATCCAAAGGCATATATATACAGGACAGATAATTCGGATACCACATCCCCATATGAATTTGTTGCAAGAGCAGACCATATGGCAGCTCTGCCTGAGGCAAATAAGCCGGATTATGAGAAGTATACATACTATACGGTTGAGATGGAGTATGTGCCTGCAGACAAAATCACGGATGATGAGACCTACTATGAGGTGGACACTGAGGTACCCGTAGAGTTCAATTATGATATGTCAGGTGAATACGGAGCTGTGCTTGATACGGCAAATCCATATGTTAGGATTAATGATGGCACTGTAACTGAAAATAAGGATGATACTACCGGAAAGGCTATTTTAAAAGACACAGACGGATATTTTGATAT
>OCLF01000447.1_pt1 | contig 12392 bp, 10 predicted proteins | sample 1502881 | NCBI WGS metagenome assembly OCLF01 (sample SAMN03418267, study PRJEB22391) | human gut metagenome | biome: human-gut; feature: organic feature; material: feces | host: Homo sapiens | place: Tanzania | collected 2013-01
TTTTCGTAGAGTGCGCCCTCCACGTTGATGGGCGTATCGTCAATAAAGACGCATTCCTCAGGGCGAAGGGCGAATTTGTGCAGGAAGGTGCGGTAAATCTGCGGGTCGGGCTTCAGCAGCTTGACTTCTGCGGAGATCAAGGCACCATCCATCAGCTTGCTGGCCTCTGCCCGTGCCCAGTAGATGGGCTGACGAGTGGCGGCGTTGGAAAGCAGATAGAGACGGTAGCCCTTTGCTTTCAGTGCCTGCAAAAGCTCCAGCATTCCCTCCACCGGCACAATGGGGTCATCGAAGGTTCCACATGATTAAATCCCACTTTTCGATCAGCCCACGGGCTGCATCGTGCAGACGCTCCGGCAGGCGGGGCAGAATGTGCTGCTCTGCGATCTCCTCGTCGATGACGCCCCGGTCCAGCATGGTCCACTCCACCGAGCGGAACACCTCGTTGCGGATCAGCTTGCGGTCCTCGCCGGTGAGGGAATAGCGGTCCATAAACAGCTCCGGGTCAAACCGAACCAGAACGTTTCCCATATCGAATACGATATTTTTAATCATGTGGAACCTTCTTTCTGCACAAACCGCTTAGCGCAGTTCCTCGATGTGATAGATATAATCCAGCGAACTCAGTGCCTGAATGATCTCCCGGTGGGTCTTGTACTTTTTCAGCTCTGCGCTGAAGATGGTGAAGGTGATGGTGTACACGCTCAGACCAGAACCCACATACGCCTGATTCGCCTCGATGTCGTCGATTCGCAGACCAAGCTGACGGCTGACGGTAACGAAGTCGCGCAGATAGTTGCTGTTCTTCAGCTCCAGATGGATCTCGAAATGATTGGAGCGGTTGTTCAGATACACCTCAATGGACGGGAACCATGTGAGGATGCACAGGAACAGCACATACACGATGATGCTCAGGGTGTACTGTCCGGCACCGATGACAAAGCCAAGGAAGCCGCAGAACCACAGAGCAGCAGAGGTGGTCAGACCCTTGATCTGGCTCCGGGAGCTGAAGATGATGGAGTTGCCGGAAAGCATAGCTGCGGAGATGATGGTGGCACTGGAAAGAAGCGGGAGACCAATGCGGTATTCCTGCATCAGATACAGGTCCAGGATCATGGCTACGCAGGAGGAGAAGGACACCAGCACAAAGGTACGCAGACCTGCGGAGTGCCGCTTGCTGGAACGCTCGCAGCCGATGATGGAGGTCAGGATGATGACGGTCACAAGGCGGAGCAGGATGGAATAGGTGGTAAGCTCCACCGACCAGCTGCCCAGCATTTTTGCAATGGGATCAGCCAGTGCAAACAAGGATAACTGTTTCAAAATGCTCCCCTCTTTCTTCTGTACAGATTGGGATTGGGAATCCCTGTCATGGCATAGTGTTCTTCAGCGGCTTCGGAGAATGCCTTTTCGTCCTCATAGAAGGGGTCGTCGTGCTTCGGCAGCTCTTCCTGAATGGCTTGGATGCGCTGGATCAGCAGCTCCAGCTCAGTCTTCTGCTCTGCCCCTTCCTCCTCCGGGATCTCAACGATCTCCTCCAGCTTATTGGAGTAGGATTTGGACAGGTAGAGGGACAGCTTTGCACAGGCAGGACCGATCAGCTCATACAGAACGCTGGAAGCCAGAATGACAGTTTCCAGAATATTGCCGGTCTCGCCGCCAAGGGTACGGGCACCCATTGCTGCCAGACCAATGGCAACACCAGCCTGCGGAATCAGGGCAAGACCCAGATAGTTGCGGACCAGCTTGTCCTTACCGGCAATGGCACAGCCGATAAATGCGCCTGCATACTTGCCAATGATACGGACAAGGAAGTAGACCACGCCGATATGCAGCAGAGACACGGAGCCGATACTCTCGGAACTGTTCACCAGTGCACTGAGGTTGAAGTTGACACCGGAGCGGACAAAGAACAGCAGCAGGATGGGCGGGTTAAAGTAGTTCAGCTGCTTAAACAGCCGCTCGTCGTCCGTCAGGTTGATGTAGACCATGCTCATGGACATACAGCCCAGCAGGGGGGACACATCAAACACGGCACAGATGCCGCAGAAGGCAAACAGCAGTGCCACAGAAACGATCAGGCGGTTATCGGTGGAACGCTTGTGCAGCAACAGCTTGAGGAACACGCCGAACAGACCGCCCAGCAGGAACACGGCGATGTTCAGAATGATGGGCTTGACGATGTTGCCGGCCTGAAAAGTGCCGGTCATGGAAGCCAGTGCCACCGAGATGGCAATGCTGTAAGCCAGCAGACCAACCACATCATCCAGTGCCACCACCTGCAGCAGGGTCTCTACAAAGTCGCCCTTGGCATGGGTCTGCCGAATGGTCATAACGGTGGAGGCAGGAGCCGTAGCAGAGGCCAGTGCTGCCAGCACGATGGAGAAGTTCAGCTCCAGACCCAGAATAAAGTAGACCACGATGAACACCAGAATGGAAGCAAGGCAGGCTTCCATGACGGTGATGATCAGAACCTTGGGACCGCTTTTTTTCAGAGTAGAGAACTTGAAGAACTCGCCGGTGCTGAAAGCGATGAATGCCAGCGCAATGTCGGCAATAAAGCCCATGCCGCCCACGATCCGTGCAGGGATCAGGTTGAAGCAATAGGGGCCGATCAGAATACCGGCAACGATATAGGCGGTAACGTTCGGCAGCCGCAGACGCTTGGTGATGCGGGTCATGGCAAAGCCTGAGATCAGCATCAGTGCCACCGATACCACGATAACGGATACGTCAGACGTAATATGAAGCGTCTGAAAAAGTGGTGTTGACACGAAATTTCTCCTTTCCTGTCAAAATGTGTGTTTTCCTTATTTTCTCTTATTTTTCTTCTTATCAGTTTTGATGCAAAAGGGAGTGTGCCGGATCAAAAGGCTGCAAAATCGCTCTTGGTGAACAGACCTGCGGCTCTGGCAGCATTGACATAGGCGTAGTGTACCTCGCCCTTATCCAGAACGGCAGTTTCGCCGCCGCCTGCGGAATCAAGGGTCAGGTCATAGCCCAGATGCTGTGCATAGAGGGTGGTGGTAGTCACCGCACGGGGCAGATGCAGCATGGTGCCCACCAGAAGGACCTTGTGAGCGTCCATTTCCTGCAGGGCTTTCAGAGTGCCGATGGCGTTGCCGTAGGTATCACGGGCAGCTTCATCCAGAATGATACGGCTTTCGTCTACACCCTGCTCCAGCAGCCAGTTTTTCATCACCGAGGCTTCGGTGTACTCTGTCCGCACGTCGCCGCCGCTGAGGATGATCTTTGCATCCGGGTACTTTTCTGCCATTTCCAGACCACGCTCCAGTCTGCTGAGCATACCGGCAGAGGGCGTTCCGTTCTTTTTGGGGGTCTGTCCGTAAATGGTGATTGCATCCGGCACCAAATCCGTCTGGGGCTGGGGTGTATAGGTGGCATGGAGCAGAGTGTCTGCCTGTTCCAGCATGGAGCGTACAGCCTCTGCTGCCTTAGCGTTCACCTGTTCCAGTGCAGCAAGCCGTTCCTGCTCACCCTCTGCGTTTTCCAGAATGTGCATGATGATGGCGGAAACGCCCAGTGCATGGACATCGGTGGTGTCCCGTTCCAGAATGCGGTCCAGCTGAGAAAGTGCAGCTTCGTAATGCTGGTTGATGAGGTAGACCTCTGCCTGCAGGCGGTAGGCATCCAGATGGTCGGGGTTTTCCCGCACCACCGTATCCAGCCCGGAGTAGACCTTGTTCCACTCCCATCTGCGGAATGCGATGACCGAATCCTTCAGCAGCGGGTCTGCCAGATATTCCTCTGCATATTGCGGCACAAGATCTTCCAGCGGCTCACCCCGTCCCTGCTCTTTGGGAATTGGCATGGCACATTCTTCGGTCAGGGTAACGGAAACGGCAGGCTTTTCCTGTTCGGTCAGGGTAACGGAAACGGCAGGCTTTTCCTGTACGGATACACTGGCGGCAGTGCCGGAGCAGCCGGTGACCACCAATGCCGTTGCCAGCACGAATGCCAGCATCCGAAGCTGCCGTGCTAGGTTATGTCCCATAGTTTATCTCCTCGATCTCAGAGTGTAAGTCGTTTTGCAGCAGTTCCGAAAAGAACCGGCGGACGCCGATGGCAAGGGTAGAACCCTTGGCGTTTTGTTCGTCCTTCAAATCGCCCTCCACCCAGTACCGCCCTGTCTGGGGGTCCACCGCAATGCTGTCCATGGGAAAGCCCTTTAACCGGGTGGGGTGGGGCGTTTCCACGATCCAGAACCAGTCTGTGGAGACCTGCGGCCCTGCGGCTTCTTTCCGCTTCCGATCGTTCAGCACCACGCACAGCCCGTTGATGAACCGTGCCTTGAGCCTGCCGCCATACTGGTGCGCCAGCTGCTGATAAAATGCCCGGCGGACGTAAGGCCCCGGCTGAAGCTCTGCCGGCACACCTTCCAGATACAGTCCGGAATCCAGCGAGAAGCTGGGCAGGCCGGAAACAGCATGGTATGCCTCGGCTTTTAACGCTGCATTTTCCAGCGGTGTTGCACCGTTTTCCTCCACAGCCGGGAGCCGGATGCCAAGGTCTGCCGGGGTAACAAGCTCGATGGGCATCCCGGCAAGGATGGCTCGCATATTCCGCAGCTTGCTCTGGTTTCCGGTCCCATAGAACAGTTTCATAGACTTTCTCCTTATAAAAAAGGCAGAGACCCATGCAGTCTCTGCCTTCAGAGGTTACACGCTGGGCTTTTTATCGGTTATACGCCGAATCTCTCGTCCCGATAAGAAGCTAGCAGGGAAGGCCAGTCGGTCTGGATCACATTATATCCACGATCCATCAGAACGCCCCATGCGGCATCCGGTCCCTCGCTGAGAGCCACATCATCGTTGTAGGTGCCGCTCAGTTCATGACCTCTGCCCAGATTGATGCTGTTGACCCAGATGTACAGACCCTGCTCCCGAATCCACTTCAGGTTCTCCGGGTCGATCATCTCGGAATCCGCGGTCTTGGCAATGGCCTCCACGCCAACAATGTTGATGTTGTCGTAGGTCAGAACCTTACGCAGTTCCTCCATGTTGTACACGATGGGCATATACATATACTTGACCGGGCAGTTCTGGAAGAACTCCAGATATTCGTCCTTTACCGGGGTCTTGATGATTGCCTGCTTGACCACATGGGGGTAGTCCTTCAGCAGCTCATGGGTCTCGGCAAGGATCGGCCAAGAACGGTCAATGTTGAACAGCTCGCCGTGGGTGAAATACTTCACCACTTCTTCAAAACGCTGGACGTGCTTTCCGCTGGGCTCGTCGATGCTGTTGTAGAACTCCAGTGCGTCGATCTCTGCGGAGGTCATGGTCTTGACGTTCTGCTTCGTTTTCAGCAGGCGAGGCTCCTGCGTATCGTGGAAGGCATAGATCACGCCGTCGGTGGATTTGGACAGGTCGCACTCGAACATATCCGCACCCATCTTCAGTGCCAGTTCAAGGGAGGGCACAGTGCCCTCGATGATGTTGCCGCCCCATGCGCCGCGATGCACTGCAATGAGAACCTTTTTGGCATCCAGACGCGCATTCAGCAGCTCGTTGATCTGTGCATATTCTTTTTTGCCGACCATATTAAATACCTCATTTCTGAATTATCAGCTTACGCTTTAGTCTTTGCTCTTGTCCACCTTGTTGCCACGACCATAGACCAGATACATGACGACGCCAGAAATGATCATCATCAGCACTGCGTACACGAAGGTCAGAGCAGCGTTGTCTGCGTTGGTTTCGGAGTCGGTCAGAGACTTGATGTACACGCCCAGAGGCTTGTTCAGGGGGTGATACATAAAGACAGACATATCGTAGTCGCCCAGCAAGCCGTTGAAATTCAGGGCAAAGATAGCCAGAACCGTAGGCAGGATGATGGGCAGCTGCACACGCATGAAGGTGTAGAAGGGCTTGGCACCCATATTCCGGGCTGCATCCTCCAGAGAATCATCCAGCGAGAAGAAAGCGGCCTTGGTCATACGCAGGGTGAAGGGAATCTTGATGATGATGTAGCCGATGAGCATGATGACGGAGGTGCCGGTCAGAACCTTGTTGAACATCCAGACGCGCGGGGTGTTGTAGGTGGTGATCAGACCCAGAGCCATCAGAGTGGTGGGCAGCAGCCAAGGGATCAGCAGACCGTATTCCAGTGCGCCGCTCAGACGGTCCTTGCGCTTCTGCAGGATGCGGCAGGCGATCAGAACGATGATTGCCACAAAGGAAGCAGCAATAGCGGAGTAGGCGATACTGACCACGAAGGGCTTGTAGGAGGAAGCCTTCTGGAAGATGGAGATGTAGTTCTCCAGAGTGAAGCTGGACAGGGTCAGGTGCTTGCTTGCGATGGTGGCAGAGTCGGTGAAGGAGAACAGGACGACCAGTGCCACGGGGATCACATAAATGAGGAACAGGAGGTAAGCGTACACATGAGCCAGAACGTTCAGGATGGGGTTGCGGATCTTCTGCTTGACGATGGTGGTCTTGACCTTGGAAACGGACATATAATGACCGCGCTTCTCGATCTGGATCATAATGGTCAGCAGGATGATGGTGGCAACGCCAAGGAACAGAGCCAGCAGTGCTGCCAGCGGGCGGGAGCTGACGTTATTGGCGAAGGTCAGGATCATGGGAGTGATGGTCTGGAAGTCCTGACCGCCAACCAGCAGAGGTGCGGAGGTAGCGGACAGACCGGTGATGAAGGTCAGGATGGTGACAGCCATCAGAGAGGGAGTCAGCACCGGCAGCACCACCTTGGTCAGGATGCGGAACTGGGAGGCGCCCATGTTCTGTGCAGCCTCGACGGTCTGGAAGTCCACCGAACGCATGGCGTTGCGGAGGAAGATCATGTGGTTGGAGGTGCAGGCGAAGGTCATAACGAACAGAACTGCCCAGTAGCCTTCAAACCAGTCAATGGGGAAGCTGGGGATGATCTTGGCGAACAGGGTGGTCAGGATACCGGTCTTGCCGTAGATGAACTTGTAGCCGGAGACCAGAATAATGCCGCCGTAGATCAGGGTGGTCATGTAGCCCAGACGGAGGATGTTGGCACCCTTGATGTCGAAATACTCGGTAATCAGCACCAGACTGATGCCGATAAAGCCGACCGTAATGGACAGGGTGGGTGCAAGGATCAAGCTGTTCCGCAGGCTTCGCATCGCCTTGGTGGAGTGGATCAGTTTTGTGAAGACCTCGGTGGTAAAGTGACCGTTCTGGTAGAACACGCTCACCACGGTGTTGAGGTTGGGGAATACCAGAAATGCGAAAATGAACCATGCGAAGAACACAAAAATTGCAATTCCCCACAGCTTTTCAGGCGTAAATGAGAATTTTTTCTTTTCTTTCATCTCAGAATCACCCCTCGTACTGCATGATGTCAGCAGGGTTGTAGCTCAGCGTCACCGTATCGCCCTTCTTGTACAGGGTCTTGCCGCTGTTCTTCTCGATGACCTTGATGGTCTGGCCGAAGGCACGGACGGTGTACTTGATGTACAGACCGTAGAACTCGTAATCTTCCACCACAGCTTCGGTCTTGAGGGTGTCGGTGGCCATCGTCTCGTTGACGTGCATACGCTCCAGACGGATGTAGCAGTGCTTCTTGGGGTCAACACCCTCCACCTTATCTGCACCGGTGCCGGCGAGGAATTCCGGGGTCAGGCGGTTGATGTCACCGATGAAGTTGCAAACGAACTCGGTTGCGGAGTGGCTGTAAATTTCATCAGGACGACCGATCTGCTCGATCACGCCCTTGTTGAACACTGCGATGCGGTCAGAAAGGGTCAGAGCCTCCTCCTGATCGTGGGTGACGTAAACGGTAGTGATGCCGAAGCGCTTCTGCAGGTCCTTCAGCTCGTTACGCAGCTGAACGCGCAGCTTTGCGTCAAGGTTGGACAGAGGCTCGTCCAAGCAGATGATCTCAGGGTTGGTGACCAGCGCACGGGCGATGGCGACACGCTGCTGCTGACCGCCGGACAGCTCGGAGACCTTCTTCTTCAGCTGCTCCTCGTTCAGATCTACCTTCTTGCCCATCTCAACGACCTTCTTGCGGATTTCCTCCTTGTCCATCTTCTGGACCTGCAGGCCGAAGGCGATGTTCTCGTACACGGTCATGGTGGGGAACAGAGCGTAGCTCTGGAACACCATGCCGATGTTGCGCTTTTCGATGGGGGTGTGGGTGATGTCCTTGCCGCGGACGCTGACAGTACCGGCACTGGGAGAAATGAAGCCGGTGATGGTACGCAGGGTAGTGGTCTTGCCACAGCCGGAGGGTCCAAGGAAGGTGAAAAACTCACCTTCGTGGATGTCAATGTTGATGTCTTTCAGGGCTTTGAAGGAGCCAAAAGTCACTTCGATATGTTCAAGTTTGATCATGCTCTGTACCTCGATGATGAGCAGCTGCGAAAAAAGGTCGGCTCGCTGTACTGTTTCTGCAAACCGACCTTTCCGCATTATTGTAAACGAACGAAACGAATCACGCCGGATTGATTACGGCATATATTCGAGCATGATCTTCTCGCACCATGCGTCGATGTTCTGTGCAACCAGTGCCCAGTCGATCTGCTGTGCGGGCAGCTCTGCGATGGTCTGGTTAAACTCGTTTGCCTTACCAACAGCGTTGGTGTTTGCCGGCAGGGTGGAGAAGACCTCAGCCCACTCGCCCTGAATCTGTGCACTGCCGAACCAGTTGACGAAGCGCTGTGCCTCTTCCTCGTTCTTGGTGCCGTTCACGATGGCAACGCCCTCAACTGCATAGGGAACGCCAACATCGGGAATTGCGTAGCCGGTCTTGACACCGTACTGCTCGTCGCGGGTCTCAACGCCGGAGGACCACATCTGACCGCAGACAACGGTGCTGTTCTCGCTGGCGATCTGTGCGTACAGGTCCACGCCGCTCTCATTGGGCACACCGTGCTTGTAGTACTCGGCGATGGCATCCCAGCCTTCCTGTGCAATGCCCAGATCACCGTTGGGGTCAGCATAGCGGGTCAGGATACCAGTGATGACGTTGCGGACTGTGCCGCCGGCCAGACTGGTCAGGTACTCGTACTTCTTATCGAACTCAGGCTTGGTCCACAGGTCGGGCCAATCGGTGGGAGCCTGATCCTCGGTGAGCTGGTTCTGATCGTAGACAAGCAGAATAGCCTGCTTGACGATTGCATGGTAGTAGCCCTCGTCGTCGTTCAGACCGGCGGGAATCTCGTCTGCCCACTCAGGCACGAAGGGAATCAGGATATTCTCAGCCTTCAGGGACTCCCAGATGATAGCGTTCAGACCGAACACAACGTCAGCAATGGGAGAAGCCTTCTCAGCCAGCAGACGGTTCTGGGTATCAGCAGCACCTGCGCCGACCACCTGAACCTTGAAGCCGTCCTGTGCGGCACGCTCGATCAGCCACTCGTCACGGCCATCGGTATCGGAGTTGGTATAGACGTTCAGGGTAACGCCGGTGCCCTTGTTGGAGGGGGCGTTGTCAGCAGCGGCGGAAGCAGCAGTGCTGGAAGCAGTGGTGGTGCTGGAAGAAGAACCACCACAAGCGGTCAGTGCAGCAGCGGCTGCGGTAAAGGTTGCAGCCTTGATGAAGCTGCGACGAGAAATCTTTCTCATGACTTTTCTCCTTTTTTCATTTTCCTCGGTCAATTTTGCGGGGAGCTGCTTGCTCCCCTCATGTTGCGCCCAGTATACCCCCGAAATTGGATTGTGTCAATCAAATTTGCGTAAAATCTTTGTCTAAAACGAACGATTTTACCATTTCAACATAACGAGTTTACTTTTTTTGTGCATTCAGCACAATGACTTGGACACAATAAAAGCATTCTGACTTTCATTGACACGTTTCAAAATGACACGTTCCAATTTCTGAGCTCTGTTAAAATTTTGACTTGTTTTTTTACCGGTTTTAGGCTATCATCATAGAAGAAAGAGCAACATGATCTTGCAAAAGGAGGAGGAGTATCCCGTGCCCACCATCAACGACATCGCCAAAGCTGCCGGTGTTTCTCACGGTACAGTGTCAAATGTTCTGAATAAGACCGGAAAGGTAAGCATCGAGAAGATCCGCTTGGTAGAAGAAGCCATCCAACAGCTCGGCTACGTTCCAAACGTACAGGCAAAGCGGCTGCGTCAAGGTTCCCCCAATACAGTTGCGGTCATTCTTCCCTCTTTGAAGGAAACCAAGTACATTGATTTTTTCGCCGCACTCCAGTTAAATTTCCCCAAAAGCCAAAATAGCCTGTTGGTGTATCAGACTGAGGACATCTCCGCAGAAGAAGAAGTCATTCTGGACAACCTGCGGTCATTTGGCTTGGGTGCCCTCATCGTCATCTCCACCTTAAGCAAGGAGTGCCTTGAAAAATACCGCTCCATCCAGTGCCCCATCGTGTTTGTGGAGCGCAAGCCCAAGAGCCTGCGGTCCAACGAGTGGTTCATGTCCTTTGATACCAAACAGATCGGCGCAGAGGTCGCCGCCTATTGCGCGGAAAAACGCTGGCGTTCCATCGCCTATTTTGGAGTGGAAAACCACGGAGAAAGCGAAAACCCGGTGTTCGCCAGCCTCCGAAAGAGCCTGCTGACCCGGAACTTCTCGCTGGAACACATTTCTTCCGGGTACAAGCTGGCGTTGAACCATGCCTTTGAATTGGCGCAAAACGCAGCATCCTATGATGTGATCCTGACCCAGAGTTCCGTCTGTACCGATGCCCTGCTTACGGCGTTCCGTCTTTTACATATTACAAAGATCCCGCCCATCCTTATGATCGGTGCCTACTCCGCTCCGCCGGAGAAAGCCGTTACCCTGTATCATCTGGATTACGGTTTTCTGGCTATCCGCATCCTCAAGCAGTTTGCCAATGACACCGACGCTACTCCAGCAGAAAAAGAGCTTCTTTACCAGCCCAAGGGTTTTGAGGAGTCCTTTACGCATCTTCAGAAGATGCCAGGCACAGAGCTGACCCTGCTGACGCTGGACAGCCCCTCTACCCACGCCCTCCGCAAGCTACTGCCGGAATTTGAACATCACAGCGGCATCAAGGTCAAATTGATCAGCGTCCCCTACGACGATCTGCTGGCACAGATGAAGCTCATCGGTCCGCATTTCACCTATGACATGATTCGCATCGACGTGGCGCAGTTTGGCGACATAGGGCAAAGCATTTATCGTCCGCTGGACGAGCTTTCCATCTCCCCGGAGGGGCTGTCACCCCGGTTGATCAAAAACGGCTACGACAGCTATTCGATGCTGAACGGTCGGGTCTACGCCCTTCCCCTTGACCCCAGTGTGCAGATCTTCCTGTATCGCACCGACCTGTTCCACGATGCCAAGCTGTGCCGTGCCTACTATGAGCGGTTCCACGAAAACCTTGTGGTGCCCACCACCTACCAGCAGTATCTCCACGCTGCGGAGTTCTTCACCCGCAGCTGCAACCCGGACTCCCCCACGGAGTACGGCACCACCATGACCTGCGGCTCCGCCTCCGTTGCCGCCAGCGATTTTATGCCCTTCTACCTTTCCCGCATCGACCGCTTTGGCTCCACGTCGAACACCCTTCGGCTGGACTGCCCCGAAATGCAGGCGGCTATGGCGCAATACCATGAGTTGGAAAAGTTCTCCTGCAAGCAGAACTGGTGGGGCGACAGCATCCAGAAATTTGCAGACGGACAAGCTGCCATGACCGTCATCTACTCCAACCATGCAGCCGAGATCATCCAGTCCAAGAACTCGGTGGTAAGCGGAAAAGTAGGTACCTCCATCATTCCGGGACGCAAGCCCCTGCTGGGCGGCGGTATTGTGGGAATTTCCAAATACAGCCAGAAAGCCGAAGCCTGCAAGCAGTTCTTCCGCTGGTACTACTCTGCGGATGTCGCTTCCCTGTTGGTTCGTCTGGGAGGCACTTCTCCCATCGTGGATGCCTATGAGGATTTCCAAAATTACAGCATCTTCCCGTGGATGAACACCGCCAAGGAGAGTTTTGGTCTGGGACAGCGGGGCGTGAAAAGCCGAACCCCGGAGCAGTTCTCCATCCCGAAATACGAATTTGCGGTGGGCACTGCCATCCGCAACGTGGTGCAGGACCTGATGACCCCGGAGGATGCCAGCCGCATGGCACAAGCACTCTACGATGCCGCCGACCCGGTTTCTCGTTAAACGAGCAGTAGATGCCGCACAAAATATTTTGATACCAAGCTCTGTTTTCCGTCCAATAAAATTCCCATGCCGCCTTCGGGCGGCTTTTGTTTTATCATATAACCCGTTCCATGTGGACGGGTTATCCATGATTTTAGCACTCCCGAACTCCGTACTTTTTATACGGCGAAAAGGATTATAATTTTCTGCGTAGTACGGTATAATAAGCGAAAAAGTTTATTGTACGAAAGTGAGGAGTGGCGGTGGACAACATTCTGAATACCATAACCGCCTACCGT
>OCLF01000449.1_pt1 | contig 12330 bp, 8 predicted proteins | sample 1502881 | NCBI WGS metagenome assembly OCLF01 (sample SAMN03418267, study PRJEB22391) | human gut metagenome | biome: human-gut; feature: organic feature; material: feces | host: Homo sapiens | place: Tanzania | collected 2013-01
TTACGATTGCCATACATACCCTATAGAATGGAATAAGTTGCGCATATCCTCGCTTGGCTCGTTGTCGAAGAAGCGTGTGAGTGGCGTTGTAGACTTTCCAATATCCTTTATTTATATAAAATGTAGTGAAGGCAAGAGCTTGCTTAATCAATACTATCGTGCCGACTATGCTGCAGCACGCAAGCATGGCTATAGGGTAGGAGCCTATCATTTCTTTTTAACCAAAGTGCCTGTATCGCAGCAGGTGTCATTGTTCGTAAAGAACTGTCGTTATGAGCATGGCGACTTGCCTCCAGCTCTCGATGTAGAACCGTCTACAAAGCTCATCATGCAGATGGGTGGTCCAAAGGTGATGTTGGCTGCTGTAAGAAAATGGCTCGTTAGCGTAGAACATGTGATGAAAGTGCGTCCTATATTGTATATCAGTCAGACGTTCATCAATAAATACTTGAATGATAACTATGTTGATGGCAAATATCTTCGCGACAACTATCAAGTGTGGATAGCACGCTATGGCGAGTATAAGCCAGATGTGCATCTTGCCATTTGGCAGTTGTCGCCCGATGGCAGAGTGCGTGGCATACGTGGTGAGGTAGACATCAATGTATTTAATGGCTACGACGATTTGTTCAAGGAGTTTAAATAAAAAATAGAAAAAGGAAGACTGCATTTATTTCATCCTTATAATGCTGTCTTCCTTTATTAGTATTTCTTCGTCGAGCAATGCCTGTAGGGCGGCTATCACTTGCTCGCGTGGTAGTGTGAGACGTGCAATCTCGGTGATGTGGTGAGGAGCTTTGTCTGCCAAGAGGTTGAGTATCTGATATTTCACAGGGTCTATTTTCTCTTCAGCCACTTGGTTGGTGTTGTTATCCAAGCATACATCACATCTGCCACAGTCGTGGTCTTGCTTTTCGCCAAAATAGTTGAGCAACATTTTGCTGCGACAAGTCGTAGTGTCGTTGGCATAAGCTATCATGGCATTAATGCGCTTGGTAAATTCCTCCTTACGGTCTTCGTAGACCTCTTTAGATATCACCATGTGCTCAGGCAATTCGCGATTCTTAGTATAGGTGATGTATGGAGTTTTGCTCTCTGGTATGAAATGTAGAATGCGGCGTTGACTTAGCGATTTCAGCATGAGGTAAATCTCTTGCTGTGGTATCTGCGAATAGTCTGCAACTAAACCAAGGTCAATGAAGGTGTAGTCAACAAACAAGCTACCATACAGTCGCAATAAAGCTGTGATTAGAGCATCCTCCTGTTGGGTTAAATCGTCGAGGCGGTATAGCTCATTGCGATTGAGCAAGAACATAAGTCGTGCTCGCGACTCAGGATCGGTCTCATATTCTATATATTGTGCACGCGCGAGAATTACGAGAGCAGAATGTGCCTGCAGAGGATAATGCTTGAAGATGTGGCAGAATTTCTCTATTTCGAAAGAGAATGTGTGACCATATCCGCTTCCTGCTGCTATTTGGTAATAGTAAGCCAAATCTTCATACACCTTTATTATATAGTCCTTTGGCGGGAAGTTGGTGTCTATGCGCTTTATCAGTTTCTGCGTGTCGCGCTTGTCGTATAGCAATACGGCATATGCTCGCTTGCCATCACGACCTGCTCGACCGGCTTCTTGGAAATAAGCTTCTATAGAGTCTGGACTATCATAGTGAATGACCATTCTCACGTCAGGCTTGTCGATACCCATACCAAAGGCGTTTGTTGCCACCATAACTCTTGTTTCGTCGTTGTGCCAACGCTGCTGACGAATGTCTTTAGTAGAGTGGGAGAGACCTGCATGATAGAATGTAGATGGAATGCCATTGGCTTCGAGAAGGTCTGATATCTCTTTTGTGCGCTTACGACTTCTCACATATACTATTGCCGAACCCTTTACTGACTCAAGGATGTGTATCATCTCAGCATCCTTGTCTATTGTTGGGCGCACCACATAGGTGAGGTTCTTGCGCTCAAAACTCATCTTGAAGACATTCTTTTCCTTAAACTGCAGTCTCTCCTGTATGTCGTCGATTACGGCAGGAGTGGCTGTTGCGGTAAGAGCAAGGATAGGAGCCGAAGGCTTTAACTTCTTGATGTCGGCAATGTTGAGATACGAAGGACGAAAATCGTAGCCCCATTGGCTTATGCAATGAGCCTCGTCTACTGTGATGAAGCTCACTTTGATATGTCGCAACTTGGTTTGGAATAATTCTGAAGCCAAACGCTCGGGCGAGATATATAGCAGTTTTGTTTGTCCGAAGATGCAGTTTTCGAGAGTTGTCACAATCTCTGGTCGTGTCATGCCTGAGTATATTGCTGCAGCCATGATGCCACGTTTGCGAAGGTTTTGCACCTGGTCTTTCATCAGAGCTATCAAAGGCGTTACCACCAGGCACACACCATCCATGGCAAGTGCAGGCACCTGGAAGGTGATGCTCTTGCCGCCACCCGTAGGCATCAAGCCGAGAGTATCTTTGCCTTGGCCTATACTCTCGATGATTTCTTGCTGAATGCCACGGAAGTCGGGATAACCCCAATATTTTTGGAGTATGGATTGATAGTTGGTCAATTTTCGCTATTTGGCCTAATGTCTTCTATCTGCAACTGTACCTGGTTGCGCTTAAACACATTATCCTCGATGGTATAAACGATGTCGAAGCTGCGTTTCGATTTTATGTATCGTGCAGCAGCACTTTGTCCAAAGGCTATACCATTGACAACGGTGCTCGACTTCGAGTCTACAAGTTCCAATTTAATGTGCTCTTGCTCGCGTCCTACCACCTTGCTTGTGCCATAGTCGTAAACGGCTTTGGTGCAGAACAAAGGCTTGGTATTGCCAGGACCAAAAGGCGAGAAGCGCTTTAGGTCGTTGTATAGTCGCTTTGAAATGTCTTTGAAGTCGATGATGGCATCCACATTGATGTTTGCCTCTTGCTGTTCAGGCATTATATGCTCGTCTACAAACTCTTGGAAGCGACGACGAAACTCCGGTATGTCGTCCCAACGTAGGGTGAGACCTGCAGCATAGGTATGGCCACCGAAGTTGACAAGCAAGTCGCGACAACTCTTTATGGCTGCATAAACATCAAATCCCATCACGCTACGAGCAGAGCCTGTGGCAAATTCTCCATCACGAGTGAGAACTACCGTAGGACGGAAATAAATCTCGGTGAGTCGTGAAGCCACGATACCTATCACACCCTTTTTCCAGTTCTCATCATAGAGCACAATGCTCGACTGATGGCGCTGGTTTTCAAGTTTCGACACGATGATATTTGCTTCTTCCGTCATCTGCTTGTCAATATCCTTGCGCTGCTCGTTGTATTCGTTGATATGCTTAGCTTGGCTCAAGGCTGTAGAAAAATCTTTCTCCACAAGCAAGTCTACGCTCTCTTTACCATTCTCCATACGTCCGGAAGCATTGATGCGAGGTCCAATCTTGAACACAATATCGCTCATCGACAGTTCGCGACCATTTAGTCCGCAGATGTCGATGATAGCCTTCAGTCCGATGCTTGGATTTTGGTTTAGTTGTTTCAGACCATGATAGGCAAGAATGCGGTTTTCGTCTACCACAGGTACTATGTCGGCAGCTATGCTCACGGCACAGAGATCCAACAGCGGGATAAGTCTTGAGAACGGAATGCTATTGTTCTTGGCAAAAGCCTGCATAAACTTAAAGCCCACACCACAGCCACAAAGATGCTTGAAAGGATAGCTATCGTCTGTGCGCTTAGGGTTGAGGATGGCTACAGCTGGTGGCATCACCTCGTCGGGCACGTGATGGTCGCAGATGATGAAGTCGATACCTTGTTCCTTGGCATACGCAATCTCGTTGATAGCTTTGATACCGCAGTCGAGGATTATAATAAGCTTCACACCCTGCTGTTTGGCATAGTCGATACCCTTACGGCTCACTCCGTAGCCTTCTTCATAGCGGTCGGGAATGTAGTATTCGATGTTGGAATAGAACTGCTGCAAGAACTTGTATACCAAAGCCACAGCGGTACATCCGTCTACATCGTAGTCGCCATAGACGAGTATACGCTCCTTGCGTCCCATAGCATCGTTTAGGCGGTCGACGGCAATGTCCATATCCTTCATCAGAAATGGATTTATAAGATCTGCCAATTGTGGTCGGAAGAATCTCTTTGCCGCACTTTCCGTTGTTATGCCTCTTTCCATGAGCAGCTGTGTGAGTATAGGGTTCATGCCAATCTTCTCGGCAAGTTCGCCTGCAGTGCGCTTCTGCTCTTCAGTAGGAGGGTTATAATTCCATTTAAAGTGCATTTATATATAGTTTTGTTTTCTTCGGTTTAGGTTGTTGTAATGCATAATATTACAACAGGCAGAAAATGCCGTGCCAAAGTTACTAAATTATTTTGGAACATAGGCTATGTATCTCCGTTTTTTTACGCTCGTAGATAAAGCCTACAACGACTTTTCATCATATTCATCACGATACAATAAAAAAGGCAGAGCTCTCAGTATTTTTGAGGGTTCTGCCTTTAGCATTATGCTATAATGATGATAAACTTGTTATCTGAGTGTTATCTCGCAGTTGACCAAAGAGTCAACGATGGCGAGCGACTCGCAACGTATTCCTTGCTCTTCGATGAGCTTACGACCATTCTGGAACGACTTCTCAATGATAAATCCCATACCTTCGAGGTGTGCACCAGCCTGCTTGCAGAGGTCGATGATGCCGAGGGCAGCATTGCCGTAAGCGAGGAAGTCGTCGATAAACAACACCTTGTCGTCAGGAGTGAGATAATCCTTTGAAATTACTACTGTATACTCGCGCTTCTTGGTAAACGAGGTTACTGTTGTCGACAGTATATTGTCCATTGTAGATGGCTTCTTCTTCTTTGCGAATACCACAGGCAAGTCGAGCAAGAAGCCCATCATGATGGCTGGAGCAATACCTGAGGCTTCGATAGTAAGAATCTTATTGATATCGGTGCCAGCATAGCGGCGTATCAGCTCAACAGCACATTGCTTCATAAGATTTGGGTCCATCTGATGGTTGATGAACTTGTCAACTTTCAATATGCCACCCGGATAGCATTTTCCATCTTTAAGAATACGTTCTTTTAGTATTTTCATATTGGTATGATTGTAATATGAAGGTTCGTATAGTTATAATATGAAGGGAAGGTATGATTTCTCATATCTTCCCTTTATATGTTTTATTTTCGTAATTCTTAGATACCCATCTTCTTGCGGATATCCTTAGGAATAGCGTTCTTGTTTACCATGTAGTCCATGGTGTTGGCAGCGATAAAGTTCTTGGTCATATACCAAATTCCCTTGTAGTCGCCAGTCTCACCCCATGAGTTCTTTACCATGTAGTATTCCTTGCCATTCTGGTCCTTAGCGATACCAAAGATAAGCATACCATGGTCGTCTGTGAGCTCCCAGTTGTCGAAACGCTCCTGGCGCATCTCCTGTGTAGGAACAATCTCAGGAACTGTGCAGCCGAGAGAGTCGAGCATGCTGGTCTTCTGAGTTCTGGTCAACTTGAGCCAACGAGCCATGTCAGAACCTGCGAGGCTCTGAGCCTTCTTGGTGTCTACAGCATAAGCAAGACCTGTGCGTGTGAAGCCTTCCTCAGAAACGTCGCCGCCCCATGCAATGCAATAGCCATTCTCCAATGCGTTGTCGATGATGCGCATCATGTCTTCCATAGGAACGTTCCATGACAATGGCAAACGCCAGTTGTCCTGTACCTCAACAGCAAACTGTGTCCAGAATGGGTGGTGAGTATAGCTGGTGATACTAACATAGTCGTCGAAGTTCAAACCGAGGCTTGCAGCAAATGTCTTAGGAGTATAAGTCTTGCCTTCATATTTGAAAGACTCTGGGCACTCGCCAAGGTAAGCATCCAAGACCCCCTGGAAACCAACCTTCCACTGCTTAGAAATCTTAGAAGCGCTGCTCTTAGCAACAGCTGCTACGTAAGGCTCCAAGATGCTGAAGAATTCGTTGAAGTTGTTAAGAGAGTCGCCATACAAGCTACCTGGGAAAGGCATAGCATTCTCTGGGCAGATACCATAGTGCTGGAGGCAGTACAATGGGTCGTAAGCACTACCGCCCTGTGAAAACTGGCAGTCGCCATGCAAGCGAACAACCTGGATAGCACGATCCATGTATGTCTTGTTAGCAACAAACGACTCGCAGAGGTCGTATGTCTTGCCTGTCTTCTTCAAAATCTCAGCCTCGAAGTAGCTAAGGGTAGAGTAGTCCCAGCATGTGCCCGAACGATTCTGGTCCTTGATACTTGTGATTTTGTTCTCCTTGATAGTGGTGAACACAGGCTTGTTCTTGTTTACGCTGTCTTTCTTTTCTTCAGCAAAAGCTCCAGTTGTCATCAGAGCAACGAGAGCTAAAGTAATAAGTCTTTTCATTGTAAGTTGATTATAATTATTGTGTTATTTATTGTTTGCCATAAACTCTTCTACATCCTTTGGATGATATGGTATGCGGTCTTTGCCCAAGAATCGGCAGCCATCCTTTGTGATGAGCAAGTCGTCTTCGATACGTATGCCACCAAAGTCTTTGTATGTCTCCAGCATATCGTAGTTGATGAAGTCTTTGTGCAATCCCTTGCTACGCCAATCGTCGATAAGGGCAGGAATGAAGTAAATACCAGGTTCATCTGTCACCACGAAGCCTTCTTCCAAACGGCGTCCCATGCGCAGACAGTTGGTACCAAACTGTTCAAGGTTTGGTCTCGTCTCCTCGTCGAAGCCTACATTAATCTGATCGAAGTTCTCCATATCGTGAACATCCATACCCATCATATGGCCCAAGCCGTGGCAAAGGAACATTGCGTGTGCACCTGCAGCTACAGCCTCGTCGGTATCTCCCTTCATCAGTCCCAACTCCTTAAGTCTGTCGGTCATCAGTCGGCATACACCGAAGTGTACATCCCAGTATTTCACACCTGGTCGTGCTGCCTTTAGTGCATAGTCGTGGCATTCTTCCACGATAGAATATATTTCCAACTGGCGCTGTGTGAATTTGCCATTCACAGGCATTGTACGGGTGTTGTCAGAGCAATAGTTGTTGATAGTCTCTGCACCAGCATCCACCAACAGCAGTCTGCCATCCTCGAGAGGATTCATCGATGGAGCACCATGCATAATCTCGCCATGCTGCGAAAGTATGGTAGCAAAGCTTTCCATAGCGCCATAGCCATGAGCAATACCCTTCAGATATCCAGCTATATTCTGCTCTATAGCTCCAGGCTTACACATGCGCATAGCTGTAGTATGCATCTTATAGCCTATCACAGCAGCACGCTCCAACTCCTCAATCTCCTGAGGCTCTTTGGCTGAGCGCATTTTCACAACTGCCTTTATCAAATCCATTGATGCGCTCTCTTTCTGCTGATTAGGGTGAATACCCAAGAGGTCAAAAACCTGCAGTTTGATGTCGAAGCGATAAGGAGGCAAGAAATGTATCTTGCGCTTTTGTCTCAAAGCATCGTTACAGATTGTTTTAAGAGTCTTCATTGGAGCAGTATTGGCAACGCCTACCTGCTGTGCCATGTCGTGAACGCTGTCTACCGAACCATACCATACGATATCTTCTACCGAGATGTCGTCGCCAATGAGGGTCTCCATATCATTGTCGATATCGATGATGCCAACAAGTCCGTCTCTCTTCTGTCCGAAATAATAAAGGAATGATGAATCCTGACGGAATGGACTATACGCATTGTTAGGATAGTTGGCAGGAGAATCGTTATTGCCAAATAGTATAATGATACCGCTCTTTACAAGCTTCTTAAGCTCTGCGCGACGGCTTACGTAGGTCTCTTTACTAAACATATTCATTAATTTAATATTAATTTCTTGCAAAGTTACACAATTTCTGCAAATTAATGCTAACTTTGCATAGTTTTTGGATATTATTAATATCAAATTTAAATTTATAGATGATAAGGAATACAGGATTAGTGTTAGAAGGGGGTGGAATGCGTGGCGTTTTTACTAGCGGAGTGCTCGATGCTTTTATGAAAAACGGTCTCGATTTCGAGTATATCGTGGCTGTATCGGCAGGAGCATGCAATGGCTTGTCGTATGTTAGCCATCAGCCTCGTCGTGCACGATTGTCGAATATTGATATGCTTGTGAAATACGACTATCTAAGTATAAAACATCTCTTCACAGCAGGTTGCCTTCTTGATAGCAATTTGCTTTACGACAAATTTCCAAACGAGATTATTCCTTACGACTATGATGCTTATTTCTCTAATCCTTCCACCTTTGAGATGGTAGTCACCAACTGCGCTACAGGCTATGCAGAATATCTCACCGAGAAGTCGGGCAACCGTCAGCGATTACTCGATATCTGTCATGCAAGTAGTAGTCTGCCTTATGTATGCAAGGTTATTGATGTTGATGGCACTCCTTATCTTGATGGAGGTATCGTAGATAGTATTCCTATCATGCGTGCTATATCTACAGGTCGTAAGCGCAATGTGGTTATAGCCACTCGCAACCGTGGCTATCGCAATACAGGCAAAGATCGCAAGATTCCTAATTTCATATATCGCAAATATCCTCGTCTTCGTGTGGCTCTTGCCCATCGCATCGAAGTCTACAATAAGCAACTTGAAATGCTTGAACGCTTGGAAGATAGTGGTGATGTAATCTGCATTCGCCCAATAAAACCTATGGAAGTGGGGCGTATAGAAAAAGACGCCACCAAGCTCGAAGCTCTCTATGAAGAAGGCTTCAAACTTGGTGACGAGTTTTGCAAGAAGGGATTGCTATAGAAATTATTACTATAATTCCTAATAGTTCTATATCCCTTATAATTAATGTGTTTTTTCCTTAAGTCATTATAAGGAGTCGTTGCGGCGACTCCTTTTTTTGTTGCTTACTTTAGCAAGTCTTGGCGTAGTGCTTTGGTGCGCTCCATAGCCTGGTCAAACTCCCATTGTTTAATCTTTGCCTCGTTGCCACTAAGCAGAATCTCTGGTACCTTCCATCCCTTATAGTCGGCAGGGCGAGTGTAGATAGGCGCTGATAGCATATCGTCTTGGAAGCAGTCGGAGAGGGCACTCTGCTCGTCGCCGATAACTCCAGGAATCACTCTTACTATGGCGTCTGCCATGACAGCGGCAGCAAGCTCGCCACCAGTAAGCACAAAGTCGCCAATAGATATTTCGCGAGTAATAAGATGCTCTCTGATACGATGGTCGATGCCTTTGTAGTGGCCACAAAGTATTATGAGGTTACCCTTCATAGAAAGGTCGTTGGCTACATGCTGATTAAACTGCTCACCATCAGGCGAAGTGAATATCACCTCATCGTAGTCGCGCTCAGCCTTCAAGGCAGAGATACAGCGGTCGATAGGCTCACATTGCATCACCATGCCAGCAAAGCCACCATACGGATAGTCGTCTACACGCTTCCATTTGTCGAGAGTGTAGTCGCGAAGGTTGTGGAGATGAATTTCGGCAAGTCCTTTTTTCTGAGCTCTTGCCAATATCGACTCGTTGAAGAAGCCCTCAAGCATTTCGGGCAACACGGTTATAATATCTATTCTCATATTGTTTTTATTCTTTGTATTTTGCTATGAAATCGTCTTCCGACAGTATCTGTATGCCCAATTCTTGAGCCTTCTTATTTTTGCCAGATGTAGAAGTGACATCGTTGTTGATGAGGAAGGATGTCGACTTGCTCACACTTCCTGTCACCTTTCCGCCTTGACTTTCGATATATGCCTTTAGTTCATTGCGGTTTTTGAAATGATGCACATCGCCCGTAACCACAAAGGTTAGTCCTGCGCAGCGTGTGCCCACTTCTACTTGGCTGTCAGCTTCGGCTATTTTTACCTTATCGAGCAGTCGTTGAAGCATGCCATAATTGTCGTCGTTCTTCATCCATTTCACGACAGATGCCGACTTCTCTGGTCCTATTCCAGGAATGTGGGCAAAATAGTCGTCAGCCTCGCTGCGAGCTTTCTCTATAAGTTCAGCTATAGGATATTGAGCAAGCAGACGTTTGCATACATCGCCACCACATAGTGGGATGTTTAAAGCATAGAGCAATCGGCGTGCATCTACATTGCGAGCTTTATCTATGGAGTTCAGAATATTGTTGGTACTTTTCTGTCCAAATCCTTCGAGCGTAGATAGTTCCAAAGCGTGTAGCTCAAGGTCGTAGAAGTCGGCATATTCGCTTATCCATCCCATGTTTACAAATCGTGCTATGGTCTGTTCCGATATGCCATCAATGTTCATACCATCTTTCGACACAAAGCGAGCAAACTTTTTCAGTCTCTTGGCAGGACATTCCATGTTGGTACAATGCAATGTCAGCGTACCACTCGAAGCACTCGTCACCACTTCTGTTGGTTCACCGCATACAGGGCAACGGTCTGGAATCTCAAGGTTGCCAACCTTGTGTTCCACCTTTATCACTTTTGGTATAATCTTATTGGCTTTGATAACAGAAATCTCTGTACCCTTGTCGCCAATGCCCAATCGTTGACATTCGCTGATGTTGCAAAGGGAAGCACGCTTGACGGTAGTGCCTTCCAATTCCACAGGCTCGAATACAGCTACAGGTGATATTGTAGATGCAGCACACGACCATTCAATATGATCCAACTTTGTAACCACGCTTTCGTCTTGCCACTTAAAGGCGTAGCCTGCTCTGGTGGCATGATGTCCTGTCACAGAGCCTGTTGCTGCATAGGCGGTATCGTCGTATGCTATCACCAGTCCGTCTACAGGATATGGGCATGACCCATTTGTAACCTTCTGTGTCCAACGGTCTATGCAAGCCTCAATATTAGATAATGTAGGGTTTGTAATCTTTTCACGCTCTACGGTATCAAAACCTTGATTTGCCAAGAATGCCATGCGCTCTCCCCACGACAATATCTCATCATCGGCATAAACGAGGGTGAATGGTATCCAATGTATGTGGCGTTGTTTCACCTCGTCAACGTCCTTTAATGTTAGTGAGCCCGAAGCAAGGTTGCGAGGGTTGGCATAGTCTTCATCTTGCTCCATCAAGAATTGTTCAAAATCCTTGTAAGAGATAACGGCTTCGCCACGAATCACCAAGTGACCTTTATATGCAATGGTAGGCAATATACCATCAATGGCAGGAGCCAATCGAGTGATGTTGGTACCGATATGTCCGTTGCCTCGTGTCACAACTTTTGTTAGTCGTCCGTTGTCGTATGTCACAACTAATGTCAAACCATCCAATTTCCATGACAGCCATATCTCTCTGCCTTCAGCCCATTTTGCCAGATCTTGTGGCTGTTTGGTCTTGGCAAGACTCAATGCAGGAAACTCATGCTCCTCTTTTTGTCCAGACATATCGTCTTCCGAAACCTTGGCTGTAGGAGAATCCGGCAATACTATGCCTGTGATATCCTCAAGGGCTTTCAGTTCGTCGAAGGCTGCATCCCATTCGTAGTCGGTCATCAGTTCGCCTTGTCCGTTGTAGTAGGCTTCAGAGGCTTTATTCAAAGTCTCTATGAGTTGCCTCATTCTTGTGGTATTATGTTCTGTCATGTTTTGGCTATGATTATTGGTTCGACAAGTGTCGACTTTTGTGTTCAATAAGGGGTCAACCTTATTAGATTGCAAAATTACGAAAAAAAACATAGAATGCTTACCCTAACTCGGAATTAATTGATACCTTTGTGAAAAATTATGGAAAAATGAATGTAATCGTATCTTCAGAGATAACCTCCGTATGCCCAACCTTCGTTGGAGCATGCCTCGATGCTAAGGTAGAAAACTCACAATATTCAGCTCTGTTGTGGGAAGAGATAGAGCAGCTTGGCGCCGACTTTCGTGCTAAGCTATCTGTAGACACCCTTAAGGATGTCAGCGCCATTGCTGCCACTCGTAAAGTGTATAAGGCTTGTGGCAAAGACCCGTCGCGCTATCGTCCTGCAGCCGAGGCATTGGTGCGCCGACTATTGCAGGGCAAAGAGCTATATCAGCGCGACACTCTCGTTGACCTTATCAACCTTGCTTCCATGAAATATGGATATAGCATAGGTGGTTTTGATGCCGACACCTTTTGTGGCGACACGCTGACTCTCGGCATAGGCAAGAAGGATGAACCTTACGAGGGTATCGGACGAGGTATGATAAACATCGAAGGACTACCTGTGTATCGTGATGCTAAGGGTGGGGTAGGCACGCCTACAAGCGATAACGAGCGCACCAAGATGCACCTTGATACCACCCATCTTGTGGTTTTGATAAATGGTTATGATGGTTGCGAGCAGGGAGTAGTACAAACAGCAGAATACATCCAGCAATTGTTGCGCAAATATTGCAAT
>OCLF01000451.1_pt1 | contig 12312 bp, 7 predicted proteins | sample 1502881 | NCBI WGS metagenome assembly OCLF01 (sample SAMN03418267, study PRJEB22391) | human gut metagenome | biome: human-gut; feature: organic feature; material: feces | host: Homo sapiens | place: Tanzania | collected 2013-01
ACTTTTAGACATAGCAAAGCCCTGGCTTGTGAAAGTCAGGGCTTTGTGATTTTTTAAGAATAAGAGAGTTTTGACACACCCTCCTATGTGCTTCTGCCCCTTCGGGGCGTGCTATTTATGAGTTTTGACACACCCTCTAATAATTCTATTTCGAATATAAGTGTCGAACCGCCAGGTATTCCTGGCTGCGAGAACTTGCCGTATCCCATATTTGCAGGGATATACACTTCCCATTTGTCGCCTACACACATCTGTTGCATGGCTACAATCCAACCCTTTATCAAATCGCTCAGGCGGAATGCAATAGGAGCGCCGCCACGACTTGAGTCGAACTTCTTGCCGTTTATTGTGCGACCGGTGTAATGAGCCGTAACGATGGAGCGTGGAGTAGGATGCTTTCCGTCGTTGTTTCCTGAGCTCAACACCTTATAATATATACCTTCCGGAAGTGCAATCACACCTTCTTCTTCAGCTTTTGCAGCAAGCCAGTCGAGGTTTGCCTTAGCATATTCGCGTTTGTTCATTCTTTCTATTTAATATTGGTTGTTATATGAATTGATATTGATGATTAATGCGTCGTTTTCTATTAATTAGAGTATCGATTTCTGTTAATTAGAGTATCGATTTCTGTTAATTAGAGTATCGATTAATATTGATTAATCTGGCGATTTATTATTGTGTAGACGTAATCCGTGCGAGATAGTCGTAATGATCGCCTTCCTCTATAACATCACAATTCAGTCCGCATTGCTCGCAACTTGCTTTTAGAAGTATCGGGTCTACGTATAGCCAATCGAACGAGTCGCCTTTTATGTTCTTGTAGACCATTTGATAGTCAACCTCACCATAATAGTTGCCTCCGAGATCAATATCCACTGATCCGTCCTCGTTTTCGTAAATATACTTCAAGTCGCTTGAATCGATAAGAATCTGTGCGCCTTCAGCCATCAGTTCCTTCAAGCGGTTGAGCAGCATCGGCAAGCGCGAGAGTTTGCCTGCAATGCCCGTGCCGTTCATAAGCAAAAGAATAGTGTCGAACTTGCCTTGCAGCTGAGGGTCGAAGAGGTTGATACATTCCACATCTTCTATTCCGCGAGCCTTCATTACTTCGCAGCTTAGCGGCGACACATCAATGGCTTTCACCTCAAATCCCTTTTTCTTCAACGCAAGCGCATGGCATCCGGCTCCTGCACCAATATCCAACACCTTGCCACGTACAAGCTCTAATGCACGCTTTTCAAGCTGTGGCATCTCTTGTTCAGATCGGAACAGATGTGCAACCGGCATTTCGTCCTCTTCGAACATGGAAGAGAGCACACGCAGATGTGCTGCTCTTCCGTTCTTATAGTAGTCGCTGATAGCGCTGCCCATCGGGTCGTGAGAAGCGTCTATAGTTGTTTTGTTCAATGTCTTTAATGTCATGAGGCGAAGGTGTTACGAATAGAATTCTGTAAATACCTTCACGCAGAATACATGGTCAGCCACGCTTCCCGTCTCTCTGCAACTATGCATAGCAAGGATAGCGTTGCCCATATCCACACCACGAAGCGGAATAGACGAAGCAAGGATATTGCCTAATGTGCTTCCGCCAGCTACATCACTATGATTTACGAAACGCTGACACGGAACGCCCGCTTTCTCGCAAAGACCTGCAAATACTGCAGCCGAAACAGCGTCAGAAGCATACTTTTGTGCAGCGTTAAACTTGATAACCGGTCCGCCGCCGAGCATCGGATGGTTAGTCGGGTCGTATTTCTCAGGATAGTTAGGATGCCAAGCGTGAGCGTTGTCAGCCGAAATCATGAACGCACGCTCCACAGCCTGATAGTAAGCCTCCTCAGTATTGCTTTGAGCAAGAGCGATGCGCTTCAGCATGAATGAGAGGAACGGACTGCCCGCGCCCTGCTTTGTCTGCGAACCAGTCTCCTCGTTGTCGAAGAGTGCAAGCACCTGCGTTGTGTCGGTTGTATCTGAAGCGATAAGAGCCTCAAGACCAGCGTAGCACATAGAGAGGTCGTCGAGACGTCCTGAAGATATGAACTCGTTGTGTACGCCGAATGTGCACGCCGGAGTTGCGTCTGCAAGATAAAGATCGAAGTCGAGAATGTCTTTAGCGCATAACTCGCGTCCTGCTGCGTTGCTGTTCAGTTCCTCAAGAATTACATTCCTCAAGAGATTGCCGGCTTCGAGCTGGCTTGTAATCTGTCCGAGCAACGGCAGCACATCTTTCTGCTTGCTGAGAGCTACGCCGTCGTTCACCTGACGGTTGAAGTGGATAGCAAGATTGCTTATCTGCAGGAGCGGGCGCTTGATGTGCAGCAGCAGAGTCTGCGGATGCATAACGTCCTCGCCTCTGACAATAACGCGACCGGCAAGAGTAAGTGGACGGTCGAACCATGTAGACATAATCGGACCACCGTAAACCTCGGTGTTCAGCTTCACGATGCCGCCCTCGGTAAGCATTTCTGCGTTGGGCTTGATGCGGAAAGTAGGCGAGTCGCAATGAGCGCAAATCATGTGGAAGCCGGCGTCGGCAATAGGCTTGTTGCCGATGCGGAAAGCAAATACAGAAGAGTCGTTCTTGGTAACAAAGAAGCGGTCGCCACTCTTCACCTCGCCTAAAGGCTGTGACGGGTCTACACGGCGGAAACCATTAGCAAGAAGAGTGTCTGCGATATTCTTGACAGCCAGGAAGTTCACCGGCGAAGCGTCAAGGAAAGAAAGAAGTCGTTTTATCATTGTCGTTTGTTTTATTACGTGAATAATGTTGAATACTGTAGGGCGTAATTTGGTAGCTATACAATATAGCGTTTCAAAGTTAAAGTTTTATTTCGGAGTGTGCAAGTAAATGGAGTTTTTTGTATACTTTTGTATTTAAATATTTGGCTTATGAAAACATTCAAATCCCGATATATTGCCGTTGTAGCATGGCTCGTTTGTTTGGTCATGCTTATAGCTTCGTGTTCTGCCTCCAATAATGGAAAGGTAGTTGCTTTGAACGAGAAAGCATACGAAGCGCATTATAAGAGTTTGGATTCAACAAAGGTATATGCAGAGAAGGCTCTTTCGTTGGCGTCTTTTGAATCAAAGGAATGGGCTCACGCCATGAACGATATGGCTTTCTACTACATCGCAAAGATGCAATACGCAGAAGCCGAGCGAATACTCGACGAGGTCGTAGAAAATGCCGACGACGAAATAGAACTGATGATTAGTCGTGTGCAGCTGATGCGTCTTTGTCAGCGCAAGTCGCAGAACAAGAACTTCTATCACGAACGTCATTACGCCCTGCAGCACATGGAGCAGATTGAGAAGGAGTACGCCAGTCTGTCGGCTGCCGACCGCAAGCGTTTTGTCTACGCCCGTTCGGAGTATTGGATTGTGCTCTCCACCTATTTGTATTATATCGGACAGCCGCGCGGAGCGTCGGAGGCAGTGCTGAGCATCGAGGAAGATGCGTTGTTGATGAGCGATATGCCGCAGTTGCTCACGTTCTATTATAATGTTGGCTCTGGCGGAATATTGCTGGGCAGACAGCACGATAAGATACTGCGCACGGAGTTCAACTATCTCATACGTTGCTACATGCTTGCGCGCCAATGCGGTTACACCTATTGGGAGGCAAACTCGATGCAGGCATTGAGCGAGAAACTGCAGGACGAGAGCAAGCGCGAGTTTCTTTTGAAGAACTATCGCCCCGAGATTAACTTCCTCAATGTCGACTATATGCCCGACACGTTGCTTGCCGGCAACCTTGCGGAGCGCGCTTTAGATTTGTTCCGTAAGTATGGCGATGTCTATCAGATTGCAGGCGCATGGCGCACATTGTCGGAGGCGTTCTTTAAGGTGGGCGACAACAAGTCGGCGCTTATCTGCCTTAATAATGCCATTGCCAACGACACCACCATAAACGCTGCTCCCGACCTCGTTGCCTCCATACGCGAGCAGATGTCTATTGTCTATTCCGCACTCGACAACAAGAAGCTGAGCGACTACAACCGCAATATCTATCTCGACATGCAGGAGTACACACGCCAGGACCGTATGCTTGAGGCACGTGCCGAGCAGCTCGACTCGTCGCTGCGCAAGCAGGACATCATGATCGCTATCGTTATTGTAGCCATCATCCTGCTCATTGTAGCAATGGCGTTCTTCATCTATAAGACCAAGAAGGAAGCTGCCAGCTTCCCGATAGACAGTCTGCTGCAGCCGCTCAACGATTGGCAGAAAACGCGTTCCGACTATTACGAACAGACCGAGGAACGCTACGAGGAAATGCGCGAGCAGATAGCCATCCTTCAGAACCAGTACGAGCATTATCTTGAGAAGAACATAGAGCAACGCGCAAAGGTGTCGCTGGCATCATCGGTAGCTCCGCTCATCAATCGTATGCTTCATGAAGTGAAGGTGCTTTCGTCTGACAAAGAGACCGACGAGCAGCGCAACCTCCGTTACGAGTACATCGGTCAGCTGGCGTCTTCTATCGAGCAGACCAACGAGCGGCTTACCGATTGGGTGAAGCTGAAGCAAGGCGAGATAGTGCTGCGCATAGAGAGCTTCGAGCTGCAAGCCTTGTTCGACACACTCAGCAGTAGCGACATCGAATACAAACTCCATGGCATCAGGCTCAACATTTCTCCAACCCACAGCGTCGTGAAGGCAGACAAGGTGTTGACGCTCTTCATGCTCAACACCATTGCCGAGAACGCACGCCGCTTCACGCCGAACGGCGGAAGCATTGACGTTTATGCCGACGAGACCGACGATTATGTAGAGGTTTCTGTGAAAGACAGCGGCAAGGGAATGGACGAGGCACAACTCGCTTCACTCTTCAAACCACGCTATATCACCGACTCCAACGACACGACGAAGGAGGGCGGACATGGCTTCGGACTTCTCAACTGCAAGGGTATCATAGAGAAGTACAAGAAGATGAGTTCGTTCTTCAGCGTCTGCTCTATAGAGGCCGAGAGCGAAGTGGGCAAGGGTAGTCGCGTCTTCTTCCGACTGCCAAAGGGTGTGAAGAAGGCTCTCATGCTTTGCGCCTTGTTCCTTGGCGTGCTCAGCTCGTGCACCAAGCCTGTGCCGACGGGAAAAGTGATAAACGAAAGCGAACGTACACGCCAAGCCGACTCGCTCGTAGACAGTATATATTATTATAATGTAGCGGGCAACTATCAGCGCACGCTTCAACTCTCTGACAGTTGCGTGCGAGTGCTCAATCGCTTGTTCGCCGACAGCCTGCTTATTGGTAACGGCGAGCGAGGCATGCTGCTTAAAGGTACGGATGCCGACGATGCCATCGAACTGAAGTGGTTCCGCGACAGCGTGAGCATGGACTACAGCATGCTTCTCGCCCTGCGCAACGAGGTGGCGGTGGCAGCACTTGCCGTACACGATATCGACTTGTACACGTACAACAATCAGGTGTTCACGAAACTATTCCGTGAGAGTAGTGCCGACCGTTCTATAGCCACCTATGTGCAGAAGATGCAGCGGGCAGAGAACAACCGCAACGTGGCTATCGTGCTGCTTGTACTGTTGTTGCTTGCCGTTTTCCCCGCCTACTACTTCCTCTACTATCGCCACAAGCGCTTCTACAACTCGTGCATAGAGCGCATCGGGCAGATAAACGACCTGTTGCAGTCGGACAAGCTCTCGTCGCATGTGAAGATGAGGCAGATTAGAGCGTTGTGGAAGAACGATATAAAGATTCCGAAACAGATAGCGGTGATGGGCAAGAACACCACGCTCATATCAGACATCGTGGAGCGTATCTGCGGTGTGCTTGCAGAGGATGTGAACAAGACGGCTTCGATGGAGCAGCAACTGGTAGTGCTTGAGGAGGATACCAAACGCATCACCGTCAACCGCGACCGCCTTTACGTCATCAATAATATTCTGGACAACCGCCTTTCTACGCTGAAGCACGAGACGATGTTCTATCCCTCGCGTCTGAAGCAGATATTGCAGGCTCGTAGCGGCAACGCTCAGATGTCTGAAAAGGAACTGCTGGCAACGCTCGACGAGATAGCGTCCTACTATGAGACGATGTACACGACGCTGCTGAGCCAGACCGTTCAGGTGGCGCAGGCGATGTCTTCGTTCGAGCCGAGTGTAGCGATGCGTTACGTGCTCGTATTGCTGAAACGGGCTAACGGAGGCAAGTTGCCGAAGCGTTCAGAGACGGATGCCGCTAACGGATACATAAAGCTGGTCTTCAATCTCGACACGCAATATCCGACGGAGAGCAATCCGCAGTCTACGTACGACTACCTCGTGCTCTGCCAGATTATGCGCGACATGGGCGAGTATTACCGTGCACGCGGTTGCGGCGTGGAGACAAAGCGCACAAAAGAAGGAACATCAATAATAGTAATTTATATAAAGCAAGATATATGGAAAAGTTTAAAGTTATAATAGTGGAGGACGTGCTGCTCGAACTGAAGGGCACGGAAGGTCTTCTGCATAGCGAGGTGCCGGAGGCTGAGATTATAGCTACGGCTAATTCTGAGGATTCGTTTTGGGAAGTTTTCGCTTCAAGCAAGCCCGACCTCGTGCTGCTCGACCTCGGACTGGGCGGCAGCACAACCATCGGCGTCGAAATCTGCAAGAAGCTGAAGGCGGAACACAAGGACGTGAAGGTGCTCATCTTCACCGGCGAGATACTCAACGAGCAGTTGTGGGTGGACGCTCTGCATGCTCATTGCGACGGCATCATTCTTAAGAGTGGCGAACTGCTCACCCGCGACGACGTTTTGAGCGTGATGAACGGCAAGAAATATGTGTTCAACCAGCCCATCCTCAAGAAGATAGTGGACAAGTTCTGCGACACAATACAGCAGCAGATGGATCATCAGGAGGCTCTGATACGCTATGAGATTGACGAATACGACGAGCGTTTCCTGCGCCATTTGGCTTTAGGTTACACGAAAGACCAGATTTCGCAGTTGCGCACAATGCCGTTCGGCGTGAAGAGTCTGGAGAAAAGACAGAACGAACTGGTGCAGCGCTTGTTCCCTAACGGCAATGGCGGTATGGGAGTAAACGCAACACGTCTTGTTGTTAAGGCTTTTGAACTTAACATTCTTGATGTGAACAACCTTTATTCTGACGAAGCATAAAAGCTAAGCCCACTGATTGTTATTGCTTAGCTTAAGAAAAGTCATCGTACACCGAACGCCGCCCAATCGGATTGCGTCCGCCGCCTGCATGGGTTGCGTTCGCAGTCCGATCGGGCGGCGTTCGGTGTACGATAACTTTACATCTCCTTAATGGTATTCTCGATGAGGCTTCTTTCCGCCTCGTCAACACCATATTTCTCGTAAAGCTGCTTGTCTATCTCCTCAACAGTAGCACTCCAGTTTATATCCGACTTGCTCGTGAAGTCCTGCAGCGGCACAAACATGAACTTCTCCGGCGAGAGGTCCTGCGAAGTGATAGTCTGCAGGATGAGGTAGCGCACAAACTTTGTTTTCAGATATGTGAGCAGGTTTTCTGCCTCTTCGGCTGTGGCGTAAGCGCCAGCTACAAGATAGCTCTGCGTGCAGACACATTGTGGTTGCAGGAGGGCGAGAGCCGAGAGCACACGATACTGTCCGTTGCGGTCGGGTGTGCCGGCATGCTCGCAGGTAGCCTTCGAGAAGATCACCTTGTGTAGGTCTATCCACTGCTGGTTCTTCTTGATGTCCTCGCGCAGCACGTACGACGCATCGCCCGACGACTTCAGCATTACGCATGTAGGGTCGGTCTCGGGCTGTGCGGTGCCGCGGTATGTAGACACGAAGCCGAACGGAGTCTGCGGACTTATCTGTGCGTTGAGCATAGTCTTCGACATAGCCTTCACCTTGTGGATGAGCGAAAGAGCACCATTGTTGCGCACGAAGATATTGAACTCGTCGAGTTTGCGGGGCAGCGTGTTTGCGTTGCCGCCGAAGTGATTCGTAAACTGGCAGTTGGTCTTGTGCTTAGCGTCCCACAGGAAGTAGCTCACACCGCCAGAGATATCGACTGTAGGGAAGCAATCCTTAGAGTCTACATAGTCGAAGATGGCACGAATGTGTGTGTCGCCAAGCATCGACTGGCGGAACTGGTCGAGTCCGCGTCCGCCGGTGAACCATCTTGAAGGCGTTATCATCGTGATGAATTGCGGGCGTATCTGGCGGGCAATGTCCACAAACTGGTTGTAGAGCGGTATGCCGTAGTTGTCTTTCTTCTCGCCAATATTCATCTGATAGGGCGGATTGCCTATGATTGCGTCGAATTTCATTTTCTGGTTTGTGCTTGTATTTGGATAGTTACGTGGGTCGCTGAGGGTGTTGGCAAGTTTCGTCTTGTACACAATCACCTGACTGTTGAGGTCGGGTATGGTGATGATGTTCGGTTTTACGTCGCTGTCGAAACCTACGAGTGTGCGGCGTGTGATGCATGCCGCCATGGCAGTCTTGCAGACAGCAAACACGTTATGCTCAACAACCTCTTTCCACATGGAGCACGACTCCTGATCGGACAGCATGTCGAATAGACCCTGCGACTGGCTGCTGCGCACCTTATATAAAGAGTAGGCAACGTAGAGCGAGTAGAGGCCCGTCTTCGAGCAGATGTCGAGGATTTGTGCGTTCGGGTTCATCAGCGTGCGGTTTGTTACGCCCTCGTTGTATACGAAACGTGTCTGCGCGAGCGGCTTCTCAAACTTGTCGTCGAAGAAGCAGTAGCCGCCGAGCGTGTCGGAGAGATGACGGTTGACGACGTTCCACGGAGTGAGAATGGTCTCGCGGTCGGGGTAAGAGAAGTCGGAGAGAATGTTTGCAATCTCAGCCACACGCTCGTCCGGCGCAAGTGTGTCGGCATGGCGCAGGCGTGCAACGATAGCCTTGGCTGTGGCCACGAAGATGTCTTCGCGGTAGAGGTGCTTAAGGCGCTTGAAGAGCTGCATGGTGATGCCACGCGGCATGAAATGGCGCCACGATTCGGCGTCGATGTTACGCAGAAATGAGTCGATGGTCAGACCCTCGATGTTGTCCACCGTGCCGTAAATCATGATAGGGAAGCGGGTGGATATCTGGCTCAATATGGCTATTGCTCGCTGGCGTGGGGTGAGGCGTGCCATAGCTGCAGCCTCTCTCGACTGAGCGGCTGTCGCCTCGTTCTGCTTTTCTGCGCTTTCTGCAGTCTTGCTCTTAGCCTTCTTCGCCGGCTTCTTTGCTGCCTGAATGTCGTTGCTTCTCTGTCGGCGCTCCTCGAGCACCGCATTAGCCATTGCCTCTGCCACTTCTTCGAGAAGGCGTATGTCGTTCTTGCCGAGATTGTTCAAGTCGGTATACAGACAGTCGCCGTGGAAGCCGTTGCGGATGAGGCTTGTAGAGTATGAGGTGTTGATATAGCGGATGAACGTTTCTGTATCAATCTGGTTGCGCTTGCCTCCGTCTACGATGATGGTGGGGCAGTAGTGAAGGAACTCGGTGAGCTTCTGCACGCGTGCTTCGTGATCTGTCGTAGCAATGTTGTTGCTGATATACTGGTCGATGGCTGTGAGTGTTCTAACAGGCGAGAAGTCGAAGGTGTAGCATTCTGCTTTCATGCCATCACGATACGGACTCTGGCAGCGGAAAATGGTCTGGAAGTAGTGGGCGCAACCCGTTTCGGCTGAACCTGCGAGCATGAACACGGCTGTCCATTCGGGTATGGAAACACCCGTTGTGAGTCTGCCGCAAGAAAGAGTGATGGTGCGCTCGTTGCTGCTGATAGCCGTCTTCACTTCCTCAAGCGGGGAAGTCTGCGAAGATACTCCGTCGCCTGCTACATTAATAACCTTATAGCAGCGGAACGGATTCTCGGCAGTCTGCTCTGTGAGTATCTGCGCAAGACAACGCGCTGCATTCACACCCGGCATATACCATAATGTGTGGCAGAGCGACTGGCTCAGCGCCTCGTTAGCGAACGGATACTGAGGAGCTGTGGCGAGAAGGCTGACGAACTTTCTTACGTCGGCTTCATGCACGAAGCACATCTGAGCCTCGTCAACACGGAAGAATTCTGCGAAGTTGAAGCCCTCGTTGTCTGTAAGGAAATAAGGAGCGAATGTGTTGCGCAGATTGTAAGTTAAGATGTTCATTCGCGCCATGTTAGCGTACGGGTTCGGAGCGCCGGCAGCAGAGCTGTTCCACTGCTCCTTTGCGCGCTGTTCCATGCAATAGTCCCAGTTGTATACGTCTGCGGTGTCAAAGTTCTGGCGTATACTGTATGGTGTGCCCGAGAGATAGAGCGTGCGCATGCTGCGACGCTTCTGCAGTTCGGCTATAACGTCGTTGCCGAGGCGTGTGGTGATGCCCTCATGTGCCTCGTCGACGATAAGGAAATCCCACTTTGCCGAGAACACGTCGTCGTTCTTCACGATGCCCTTCTGCTGGTTCACGCGTTTAGAAGAGCGCAAATCCTGCATAGATGCGAAATAGACGTAGTGGGTGTCTTTGTCTTTTGCAGCATCCTCAAGTTCGGCAAACGACGCGCCACGACGCTTTCGCTCGTCCTCAGACATGGCAGACGTTGTACGGCTGCCGTATGTCCATCCTTCAAGTTGTAGTTTCTCTATAGAGTCGAACCACTCCTGTCGCACAGCAGGGCGATGAGTGAGTACGAGTGTGCGTCTGTATCCAAGACGATGTGCCACTTCGATAGCGCAGAGCGTCTTACCGAAGCGCATCTTTGCATTCCAGAGCACCTTGCGTGAGCGTTTCAGAGCCGTCACCGTGAAGTCGATAGCTTCTTCTTGTTCTGCTCGGAATACTATGCTTTCTGTTGATATCATTCTTGTTGAGTATTTTAGTTGCGACTGTTCAGTCGTATATCTATTTCACTATGTCTTTGTAAGCAATTCTCTTGCCGTCGAGCGGTTCGGCGTTATGCCATTCCATGATGACGGCATCGCGGTCGGAGTTTGGAACGTTGAAGTTCAGTCCGTCCATCTGCCAGATGTTCCATGAAATGATTTCTGCAGCCTTCAAGACGGCGTCGCGGTGGGGCTGTCGGTGCCAACGCTCTGTGTAGTATTCGCAGAACGAAAGGAATACAGACTCGCGCGTCAGAAAGACGTTGTCGCCCTGACTGTCGAAGCCGTATATCGACTGAAGTGCTTGGTAGGCTTTGCGAATCCATTGGCGCTTGTTTGCCTTTGTTGGCTCTGACGGAGTGTTCTCGTTGATGATACGGAACTTGCGGTCGAGCATGCCAATGCGTTCGCCAATAGGAATCAGTCTGCCCGTTGTTGTGTCGTAGCGCGAAACCAGATAAGGTCCTTCTCCGCAGGTTATCTCCATGCGTCTTGCTCGCACGTATGACATCCATGTGCGGTTCTTCGGAAAGACGACAGGCTGTTGAGATGTCACCCATGCGTGTTCGCCGTTCTCGTCGATATGTTCAGAATTGAACACATCTCTCTTGCCGAACCATTGCTCATCGACGAGGTTGTTTTGCGCATTGCATATCCACGCTGGTGTGAAGACCTCTGCACGGTTTTTCGAGCGTGAAGTCTGCATGGATGGATGTTTTTTTATGCGAGGCTGTATAAGGTCTTGATGGTGGCTGACCAGCTCCGGTGTTATCTGCGCATTAAACGAAAACGGGCTGTTATCGCCCGTTTTGTCTGCGTCAGTAACGCTGTAATCGTCAGTTGCCCAAGAGATGTATGAGTTGCTCTCGGGCGAACTGAGCGATTGGTCTTTTAGGAGCAGTTCGAGGAGTTGAAGGTCGTTCCTCATTATGCGTTTTTAATCTTAATCTCGCAGTTGTCGAGCGACTCAATGATAGCGAGCGACTCTACACGCACACCATGTTCGCGCAGATACTGTCCGCCATCCTGGAATGCCTTCTCGATGATGAAGCCCATGCCTTCGAGTGTGGCTCCCGACTGCTTGCAGAGGTCGATGATGCCCTTGGCTGCGTTGCCGTATGCAAGGAAGTCGTCGATGAAAATAACGTGGTCGTCAGGAGTGAGATAGTCGCGTGAAATAACCACGTCGTAGTCGCGCTGCTTTGTGAACGACGTAACCTTTGTAGCGAGCATGTTGTCGAGCGTGTTCGGCTTCTTCTTCTTTGCGAACACAACCGGAAGGTTCATCAGAAATCCCATCATGATAGCCGGCGCAATGCCCGATGCCTCAATAGTAAGAATCTTGTTCACTTTGGTGTTTGCAAAGCGGCGTATGAACTCCACGGCGATGTCCTTCATAAGGTTAGGATCCATCTGGTGGTTAATGAACTTGTCTACTTTGAGGATGCCACCAGGGTAGCATTTGCCGTCTTTCTGAATTCTGT
>OCLF01000459.1_pt1 | contig 12205 bp, 5 predicted proteins | sample 1502881 | NCBI WGS metagenome assembly OCLF01 (sample SAMN03418267, study PRJEB22391) | human gut metagenome | biome: human-gut; feature: organic feature; material: feces | host: Homo sapiens | place: Tanzania | collected 2013-01
AGAGTCGAAATGGTCGATAACGTATCCCTCTCCTCCAGGTGCGGCACGCTTCACCATCTGGCGGGTACGGCTCTCATAGAGGGCGATGACGCGCTTCTTGTATTTTTCTCCTTCCACAGGGAAAGCCTTGATGAGTTTCAGCTTGGCGAATTCACGTTCTTTCTTAGGCACGTTGAATTCTATCTCCATCAGTTTCTGCTTTACATCCACGATGGTATCTACGAATACCGCCTTGCATGCCGCCTCGCTGATAGGTACCCAAGGACCACCGAAAGGCCATCCTGTACCTGTAGCCATATCGGTTTCGATGCCCACCTGCTTGTTTTCCTTCTCCACAAACTTGAGCATATCCATCCATTTAGGCGAGAGATACGGGATATCATTCTTGTCGTTGCCCTGCACACCATAGAGGGGTGTGATTTCTACGGCACCGATACCAGCCTTGGCATATTCGCCAAGGTTCCACTTCAGATTCTCTTGATCCACGGCAGATCCCATCCACCACCATCTTACGCCCGGTTTGGCTTCCTGCGTAGGGGTAGGGAGCAACTGTGCCTGGCAGTTGAGTGAAGACATCAAAGCCAGGGCAAAGGATAATCCTATGAATTTATGATTTCTTTTATTGTTCATCATATTGGGTTTTATTAAGTTGATCTTAATTGTTTATTCTTCGTTTGCAAAGATAGCGAAAAATACCCAATAATAGCAGTATTATGATTCTTAAAAATGTAAAATTGTACAAATATGCTAGGTGTTTTGCCAAAAAGTCTAGGAATCGCCTTGCGAAAGAACGATATCCATAATAAGAGAACAATATACCTATTTATATAGTGGATTTCTCCATAATTTTGCGGTGTATTTCCCAGATAGCAGTTTTTCCTGTAGAGAAAGACAGAATATCATCTTGAATACATAGAACTAAAGACTATATTTTATGAGAACAAAAGAAAAGAAATTCTTATCGCAATTTGCATTGGCGGTATTGGTTACCTTTTCGGGCGTGACGGCAGAGGCACGGGAAAAGGTGAGTTTGAATTTGGGCTGGAAGTACCACTCGGGCATCATAGAGAATGCCCAGTCGGTAGGTTTCAATGACAAGGGTTGGCAGATGGTCAATCTTCCTCATGATGCCCAGGTGATTGGTCCTTTTGTGAAGAAGGGACAAGGAGCGAGCAATCGGAACGGCTATCGTCCGCTGGGACGTGGCTGGTATCGCAAGACTCTCAACTATGACAAGGCTTGGCAGGGAAAGCGAATCGTCCTGGAGTTTGAAGGGGTGTATCGTGATGCCAAGGTGTATGTGAACGGACAGCTTTGTGAAGGCAAGAATCCGAATGGTTATCTCGACTTCGAGTTCGACATTACCGACAAGTTGCAGCAGGGAGCGAATGTCATCGCCGTGAGCTATGACAATGCTTATCCTAAGAGCAGCCGATGGTATAATGGCGAGGGTATCAACCGCGATGTATGGTTGCATGTGCTGGAAGATGTGCATGTGGCAAGATACGGCACCTATGTTACTACGCCAAAGATTACTTCATCGCAAGCGAAGGTGAACATCAAGACCAACATCAAGAATGAGCGTACCGACTCTGTGCTCTGCCGACTCATTACCGAGATTATCTCGCCGGAAGGCAAGACGGTGGCAGCTGCTGAGGCTGTGGCTCCATTTGCTGGTGGCGAAACTTATCAGTTTAACCAGGATATCGCCGTACTTCATCCGCAGCTCTGGAATGTAGGAGATGGAAAGATGTATAAGGCGGTGAGCCATGTGTTTGTGGCGAAGGAGAAGTATAATGGTAATGTCCGTCAGCCGATGGAATGGACTTCGCTGGATGCTGGCAATACGGGTATTCCAGCCAATGCCATTGATACCTATGAGACTCCTTTCGGAATCAGAGAGATAGAGATGACGCCAAACCAGGGACTTCTGGTGAATGGCAAGCGAGTATATATCAATGGCGTTTGCCTGCATACCGACTTGGGACCTTTGGGAACAGCTTCTTTTGAAGAAGGATGGAACCAGCGACTCACAGCCATTACCCAGAAGCTGAATTGCAATGGTATTCGTCTTTCTCACAATGCTTATCCTAAATATGTGCTCGACTGGGCAGACCGTCATGGAATCCTCGTGGTAGATGAGTTCTTCGACAAATGGGATGACAGTTTCTATGGACAGGGTGCCAAGTTTGGCAGTCTGCATCTGCGTGATGTCCGTGTTCAGATGGAGCGCGATCGTAACCATCCTTCCGTGTTTATCTGGAGCGTGGGCAACGAGGTGTATCAGCAGATACAGGCAGATCAGACCCGCAAGAATGGCATCAAGCAATTGAAGACTCTCCTGGATCTGGCGCATCAGATAGATCCTACCCGCAAGGCAACCTGCAGTCAGTATCCTAACCGATATGGCAGTATCACCCGAAAGCGTGATGTGAAGCGTTTTGAGGGAGCAGAGCCACATCAGTTTGAGTTCTACACCGATGTGGTCTGCACCAATTATCTGGAGAAATTCTGGGATGAAGACCACAAGCGATTCCCGCAACTCATTTTCATGGAAGGTGAGATGGCGGTGGGTGACCTGGGATATGATTACTTCAATTTCGACCACTCGTATGCTGTAGGTCAGTTCTATTGGGGCGGTACTGATTACATTGGTGAATCCTTTGGCTGGCCATCCAAGGGTTGGATTCGTGGACTCGTCAGTTTCACCAATCATCTCAAGCCTCTTGGATGGAGCGTGAAGAGTTTCTATGATACGGAGAAGCCGATGGTGAAGATTATCACCCGTCCTAACAAGGGACAGGGTGGTTTGGTATGGAACGACTTGAAGATGACCTGGATAGCCCTGGATGAGCATTGGAACTATGAGACTGGCGATCAGTTAAAGGTGCAGGTGATGAGCAATTGTGACGAAACGGAACTCTTCCTCAACGGCAAGAGCTTGGGCAAGAAGCAGTTGCCACCTAAGACCCAGGCACCGGAACTTACCTGGGATGTGGCTTACGAAAAGGGTGAGCTGAAAGCCATCGGATACAACAAGGGTGTGAAGGTGAGCGAAGATGTGCTTGCCACAGCCGGTAAGCCTGCCAAGATTGTAGTCAACCTGAGCAAGGAACAGCTGAAGGGTGATGGTATAGACCTGGCTTATCTTGATTATACCGTGCTGGATGCCCATGGAAACATTTGTCCGGATAGTGTGAAACTGAATTTCGAGGTAAAGGGAGAAGGCGTGAATGCCGGTGTAGCCAATGATGACATGATGAGCGATGAGCCATGGCAGGGTAGTAGCCGCAGTACTTATCGTGGCAAATGCCAGTTGATTGTCCGCGGCAATGCCATTGCAGCAGGCAAGTCGGGCAAGATTGTAGTCAAGGCGAAGGCAAAGGGCCTGAAGACTTTATCTACAGTAATAAACGTGAAATAAAGATGAAAACAAGTATCAATATTCAATATGTCAAGCAGGCGATGAGTATCATCGCCCTGCTTTTAGTGGGTTATGTCGCCGGCTTTGCTAAGCTGGCGACAACTCCTATTATTTCTTCTGACATGGTTCTTCAGCGTGAGAAGCCGGTGTATATTTGGGGTACGGCGGATGCTGGAGAGCGGGTAACCGTGAGCTTTGGCAAGCAGAAGGTAAAGACTAAGGCGGATGCCATGGGCAAATGGCTCATTACCCTGCAGCCGATGAAGGCGAATGCCCAGCCCCAGAATCTCGTTATCAAGGGCAAGAAGGAGAGTCTTATATATAATAATGTGGTAGTAGGAGAAGTCTGGATTGCTGCCGGACAGTCGAACATGCAGTATTCCATGAAGCGCCACAAGGCTTTTGTGGCACCAGCCAAGGGTAAGGATTGGAGTATCGAAGAAATGAAGAAGCCTCAGAATCCGATGATTCGTGTCTATACCTCTCTCCGTACCCATCAGAAGACTTGGGTTGAGGCGAGTGGCGAGAGTCTGCCGGATGTTTCTACCGTGGGGTATTATTTCATCAAGAATATCCAGGATAGCCTGAAGATTCCAGTGGGCATCATCACCGTGGCTTTGGGTGGAACCCGCATCGAGGCTTGGACGCCTAAGGAGGCTTATGAGCAGAGTCCTGTTTTTAGCAAGGAATTGAAAGAGACAGGAAAGATTAGCGGTTGGGGAGTAGGCGACTGGTACAAGAGTCTGATGCTTCCTGTCATCCCATACACTATCCGTGGCTTTCTCTGGTATCAGGGAGAGAACAATTGTGGCATAGAGGACGGACGGTATGCCCAGAAGTTCAAGGTGATGACCGACTGGTGGAAGTTGCAGTTCAAGGACAAGAGTCTTCCTTTCTATTATGTTCTCCTGGCTCCGCACATCTATTCCGACCGTCTTCACAAGGGAGGTCGCCCTCTTACTGCCGAGGCTCTTCCTCAATTCCGTGAGCAGCAGAAGCAGGCCCGCAAGTTGGTGGAGAATTCCGAGTATATCACGATATTCGACCTGGTGGATAATCTCCGCGATATCCATCCATCCTATAAATGGTTCGTAGGTCAGCGCCTTGCCCGCATCGCCCTTCATCGCAATTACGGATATGATCAGATTCTGTATCAGGGTCCGGAGTTGGAACGTGTAACCAGGAGTGCTGATGGCAAGAAACTGGAGTTGCAGTTTGCCCATGCAGGCGAAGGTTTGCGAAGTTGTGATGGTCATCGCCGTCTGGAGTGGTTTGAGGTTGCTGGCAAGGATGGCGTCTTTCATCCGGCTCTTGCAGATATCCACGACAAGAACCAGGTTTCGGTATTTTGCCGAGAGGTGAAAGAGCCTGAGTTTGTAAGATTGGGCTGGCACGAAGTGGCAGAACCTAACCTTGTAAACAGCGAAGGTCTGACCGTGATTCCTTTCGGAAGTACAAAGGCAGAGTAAATTCGTACAATAACCGCTTGGTTCGTACAATTGTCCACCCTGTAATAGGGGATAAAAAGCTACTTTTGTGCCAGAATAAACAAAAAAGAACAAGAATAAACAAAAAATGTATAATATAACAATCTTAAAAGCTTATGATACAATGTAAGTTTATCAAGTCATCGGCTTTGCCAGTCTGCTTGCTTTCCGCAACATTGGCATTCGGCGTATCACCTATATATAATAAGGTGTATGCTGCAGAGATGGCGACTCAGCAAACTACTACCATTAAAGGTAAGGTAATCGACTCAAATGGTGAGCCAGTTATTGGCGCTACTATTCTCATCGTGGGTCAGAGTTCTAATAAGGGAACCATCTCGGATATGGATGGTAACTTTGCGATTGCTGCCAAACCTGGGCAGAAAATCAAAGTTACTTTCCTGGGATACGAGACTGCTCTGGTGAATGCCCGACAGGGTATGACCGTAACCATGAAAGAGGAAGCTACCGCCCTGAAAGGCGTAGAGGTCGTAGCTTATGGTGTGCAGAAGAAGGTGACCGTAACAGGTGCTATCACCAGTGTGAAGGCAGAAGAATTGACACGTACTCCAGTCAGCTCTGTTTCCCAGGTCTTAGCAGGACAGATGACGGGTGTCAGTACTGTTCAGTACTCTGGTGAGCCAGGCAATGATGCCGCTACCATTTATGTGCGTGGTAAGGCAACATGGGGTGATGCCAATCCTCTGATTCAGGTGGATGGTATCACGGTGGATGCCGGTTATATGAACGACATCGACCCGGAGGAAATTGAGAGTGTCACCGTATTGAAGGATGCGTCAGCCACAGCCGTATTTGGTGTGGAGGGAGCCAATGGTGTCATCTTGATTACCACCAAGCGAGGTTCTGAGGGAAAGACCAAAATTTCTGCCTCTATCTCAGGTTCTCTTCTTTTCCCAAACCGACCAGTAGAACAGGCAAACTCTGTGGAATATGCCAACTTCCATAATATGATGATGGAGTATGATGGTGGACAGGGTGATTTCTCTGATGCTGTCATCGAGAAGTTTGCCAGCCAGAGTGATCCTATCCGTTTCCCAAGTGTTCGTTGGACAGATTATCTGATGAAGAAGAGTTCTCTTCAGACCAAGGCCAATGTAAATATCCAGGGTGGCAACAAGAAGGTGGCTTATTTCGTTTCTGCCGGTATGTACTCCCAGGGTGGTCTCTTCAAGAATTTTGGTCAGGAATATGATGCGGACTACAACTATAGCCGTTTCAACTATCGTGCTAATCTCGATATCAACTTGACCAATACCACCAAGCTTTCTGCTAATATTGCAGGTAGTCTGGATAACGTGAGCCGTCCTTTGATTGGTTCTACCGATGCCTTAATGAAACAGATTTATGCTGCATCTCCATTCTCCAGTCCTGGTGTCGTAGATGGTAAGTTCATCACTACAGCTACCGACTATTCCGACCTCCAGTTGCCTTTCACAGGCAGTAACCCTATGGGTTCCTGGTATGGTAAGGGATTTTATAAGAATGGTGTCAACCGAATGGCTGTAAACCTGGCTTTGACTCAGAAGTTGGATTTCATTACAAAAGGTTTGAGTTTCTCTGTCAAGGGTGCTTACAACAGTAACTTCTCTGTAACCAAGCAGGGTAGTGCCGAACTTCCAACCTATACCCCTGTGGTGAAGTATGATGAATATGGTAACATTATGATGGGTGTGAATGGATATCCGGAGTTGGGTTATAAGCAGAGTGGTGCTTACAGCCGTGCCAAGGTTAGCACATCGTCTTCACCTAACCGTAACTGGAACTTTGATGCTCGTCTCAACTGGAGTCGCAAGTTTGGCTTGCACAGCCTTTCTGCCTTGTTGCTTTATCAGCAGAGCAAGAGCTATTATCCAAGTGAGTATAAGTTGGTGCCAAAGGGAATGGTTGGTATCGTAGGACGTGTTACCTACGATTGGAACAACCGATATATGGCAGAATTCAACATCGGACATAATGGTTCCGAGAACTTTGCTCCAAGCAAGCGATTCGGTACTTTCCCAGCTTTCTCTGCCGGTTGGAATGTGAGCGAAGAGAAATTCTTCCAGGCATTGAAGCCAACGGTATCTTTCTTGAAACTCCGTGCATCATGGGGCTTGGTAGGTAACGGCAAGATTGGTTCTTCCCGTTTCTATTACACACCAGACATATATACCATCAACAATGGTGGCTATTTCTTTGGTGTTAATCTCAATACCCGTGGCTATTCCGCTTCAGAGAGCACCAAGCACAACTATGATGTAACCTGGGAGAAGGCCTTCAAGCAAGACTATGGTATTGATGTGCATTTCTTTGACGACCGTTTGAGTACAGCTTTCGATTACTATCTGGAGCGTCGTAAGGATTTGTTCTGTTCTGATAAGACAGCACCTACTCTTCTTGGATTTACAGTTCCGCAAGCCAACTTGGGTGAAACCAAGAGCTGGGGATGGGAATTATCTACCAAATGGCGTGACAAGATAGGAAAGAACTTCAGCTACTGGATAGGTCTGAACCTCTCTTACAACCAGAATGAAATCATCGAAGCAAAGGAGGAACCACAGAGCAATGCCTATCGTATGAAGAAGGGACATCGCATCGGAGCGGACAAGACCTCAGGCTACAAGTTCTTTGAGTACTTCAGTGAGAATACAGCTGCCAACTATGAGAAGAAATATGGTGTACCTTTCCCTACCCAGTTGGTTTCCAATCTTCGCAATGGTGACTGTACTTACGTTGACCTGAATGGTGATGGTAAGATAGACAGCCAAGACAATAGTTTGGAGTTGGGCTTTACCGAGGATCCTGAATATACTTTGGGTCTCAACCTCGGTTTCTCCTGGAAACGTCTCTCTGTGAATACGCAGTGGACGGGTGCTTGGAATGTGAGTCGTGTGCTCGGTGGCGTATTCCGCTATCCTTTCTATACATCAAATACCTACGAACGTGGTGGATTGTTGAAATATCAAGTCTATAACTCTTGGACAGAGGAAAATCCAGATCCTAACGCCAAGTATCCACGTGTGTCACTTGACCATGGCAAGGCAAACAACTATGAGAATACCGACCTCTATATGGTGGATGCCAAGTACTTGCGATTGAAGACATTGCAGATTACTTATGATTTCGACTTCCCATTCATGAAGAAAGTAGGTCTTACCAACCTTCAGTTAGGCTTGAGTGGTTACAACCTCCTCACCTTTACTCCTTTCATCTGGGGTGATCCTGAGACCCGTGTTGATGACGGACCTTCTTATCCTTTGCAGCGCACCTACACCATGACGCTCAAGGTGGGATTCTAGGAAATGAAGAGTGAAACGTGAAGAATTCATATATTTTATAACGAACAATTATGAAACAAAAAATAAATAACAAAATATTAGGTGGTGCCTTAGCTCTTGCAGCCATAGCTTCACCGATGATGTTTTCTTCTTGTACCGATCCTATCCAGTTTGGTAACTCATTCCTGGAGAAGGCTCCTGGAGGTGACATCAATGAGGACACGGTGTTTACTAGTCCTGTATATACCAAACAGTTCCTCAATGCCATTTACCGCAAGCAGTATTATGGTCTGACGTTTGGTACTAATGGAGGACATTGCAACAATGGTTGGACAGGTAAGTTTGAGGCTCTCACCGACTGTTTCTGCCTGTATTATGCATCGGCTGTGCCATGGAAGATATATTATAATGGTTCGAAGAATGCAGATAAGGAGAGTATGATGGAGTATAGTGATGATATGGTATGGGAGGCTGTGAGAGCTTGCTACCTACTTTTGGAGCATCTGGATAATGTGCCAGGACTTACCGAGAGCGAGAAGGCGAGCATGAAGGCGCAGGCCAAGTGCCTGATTGCTTCCAGATACTTTGATTTATTCCCATTCTATGGAGGTCTCCCATTGGTCTATAATAGCTTTTCGGGAACGGACAGCTCCTACGATTTGCCTCGTGCTACGGCAGAGGAGACTGTGGAGTTTATGGTGAAGCTTCTGGATGATGCTATTGCTACTCCTGATGCTGATTTCCCATGGGCATACGATGAAACGACTCTTCAGGCAGAGGCTGGCCGTTGGACTAAGGCGGGTGCGATGGCTTTGAAGGCACGCATCCTTCAGTTTGCTGCCTCACCATTGTTCAATGACAGTCAGGGATATTATGGCGGGTCATCGGAAGCAGAGCAAAAGCACCTGGTCTGGTATGGAGAATACAAGCCTGAGTATTGGACTCGCTTCAAAGACGCCTGCAAGGCATTCCTCGACAAGTTGAATGCATCGGGTGGTTATTCTCTTGTTCAGGCAGATGGTACTCGGCCGGAGGATTATCGTCTGGCATATCGTACTGCCTATTTTGATGAGGGAAGTTCTGAATTAATCCATTCTGTTCATTGGCTCAACAAACCAGGTTCTAGTTACAATTGGTATTCTTGGATTGGCAATACCCGTTCTGCATACGCTGTGACACAGGAATATGTAGAAATGTTCCCATGGAGTGATGGTACTCCTTTTGACTGGGATAAGGCGGAAAATGACGGTAAACTCAATCAGATGTTTGTTACGGGTGATTCTGTCAAAGGCAAGACGCTGTTGCAGAATGTTCGTCTCACTCGTGATCCTCGTCTCTATGAAACTGCCATTGTGAATGGTGGATTGTCTACACTTGATTGGACAACAGCAGCCATGACAGGTACACCATACGAAACATGGGTAGGAGGTAGTACCAGTAGCAACAATTCGGCGGATGAAGTTGGCAGCTTTGCCACAGGTTATCGTGTTTTAAAATACAGTTTTAGTGAGTATTCTGGTCATGGCTTGCAATGGGCAACCATCCGTTTGTCGGATGTATACCTAATGTATGCCGAGGCATTGATCCAGACCAATACCAGTGGCAACTTCAAGGATGCCATTGAATGGATAGACAAGGTGAGAGCCCGTGTAGGTATGAAGGGATTGGTGGAATGTAATCCAGACAAGGATTTGCTTCATAACAAGGAACTCTTGATGCAGGAACTTTTCCGTGAGCGTGCTTGCGAACTTGGTTTTGAAAATGCACGCTATATGGATATGGTAAGATATAAGATGAAGTCAACTTTTGAGAAGCCTCTGCATGGATTACGTATCTACCGTATGGTGAAGAATCCAACGACAGGCAAGTTTGAACGTTGCAACTTGCAATGGTACAAGGCTAGCAAGGGTCAAACCTTCACTTGCTCAGATGGTACAAAAGTGAAAATAGCCTATAAGGATGGTATCCAGCAGCCTACAGTCTTCGAATACGAGAAGTTCGAACTGAACAAGGGTAAGCGTCTCTGGTGGAGCCAGGGCTTCGACCCTAAGTGGTATCTCACACCATTCAAGACAACGGAGATAAATAAGGGGTATGGCTTGGTGCAGAACCCTGGATGGTAATATTTAATGTTAAGTGTTAAATGTTAAGTGTTGAATTACAAAGAACATAATGATATGAAACGAAATCATATATGGATGGCGATGGCTCTGGCAAGCGTAGGCTTGCCAGCCATGGCGCAGAATAATATAGAAAATAAGACCATTGACGTAGGCGCCAACAAGACATTCTCTTTGAGCGAATCTACTGCCTCTGTGTCTGTCATCGAAAACAAGGATGTGGATAAGCGTTCGGCTAAGAATATCCGCAACAGTATCGTCGGTGAGGGCTTGGGTCTCATCTCGCAGCTGAGTGGTAGCAACTATGCTGGTCAGGAGGCTTCTATGATAGTGCGTGGCTTGCACAGTCTTTCTGGAAGTGCCGCTCTAGTCTTGGTGGATGGCATCGAGCGAAGCATTAACGATATCAGTGCCGATGAGGTAGAGAGTGTTTCCATCCTGAAGGATGCCGCTGCTACAGCCCTCTATGGCTACAAGGGTGCCAATGGTGCCATCCTCGTAACTACCAAGCGTGGTGCCAAGGGTGTGAATAAGATAGAGGTAACTTACGATCACCTGTTTAACAATCTCGTAAGTACTCCAAAATTTGTGGATGCCGGAACTTACGCTGATGCCGTCAACGAGGCTTATAAGAACGATGGCTTGTCTCCTCGCTATACTGCCGATGAGGTGAAGGCTTTCAAGGATGGCTCTATGCCACAGTATTATCCTAATGTCAACTGGCTCAAGGAGGTGTTCCGTAACCATGGTGTTACCAATAAGTATGGTGTGCAGTTTACGGGTGGAACAGGAAAGATGAGATATTATACTGCTCTTAATCTTCTCTCAGACAAGGGATTCATCAAGAATCCTGGTGAAAATGAAGGATATAGCACGCAGGATAAGTATGTAAAGGGTAACTTGCGAATCAACCTGGATATGGATATCACCCAGTCAACCTTGCTTAAGGTGAATCTCTTTGGTTCATTGAGCGAACAGAGTGCACCTGGCAGCAATGCCAATCTCTGGAATATGATTTATTCTGTTCCGGCAGCGGCTTTCCCTATCAAGGCTAACGGTTTGTGGGGTGGTAGTACAACATGGGCTGGTACATCCAATCCTGTGGCTCAGAGCACTGCTGCTGCTTACTACAAGTTCCATACCCGCGATCTGTTCTCTGACATGACTCTTGTTCAGGATTTGGGAAGTATTACCCAAGGCTTGTCTGCGTCACTCCGTTTGGGCTTTGATGCTCAATCTACCCTGATAGAGGATCATAGCAAGACCTATCAGTATAATGTGACTACGATTCCTCAGGATGCCTGGCATGATGGTGTGCTGGACGAGAGCATGATTACCCATAAAGTCTATGGTAAGGCAGGTGAGGCTTCTGAGGTGAAGACCAGTTCCTTCGGCCGCCGTTTCCACTTCGATGGTGGTTTGAATTATGACCGTTCGTTCGGCAAGCATGATTTATATACCCAGTTGCGCTGGGATTATGAATTTGAGGACATCTTGGGCACCAATACTACCATCTATCGCCAGAATGCTTCCTGGTTTACCCATTATGGTTATGCCAAGAAATACTTTGCAGACTTCTCCCTCGTGGCATCTGGCTCCAATAAGTTGGCTCCAGGACATAAGTGGGCGGTATCTCCAACAGTTTCTGCAGCTTGGGTGCTTTCCAATGAAAAATTCATGAAGAATATTAGTTGGATCAACTTCCTCAAGCTTCGTGCTTCGGCTGGTATGCTCAATATGGATCTGCTTCCTAATAGCGATACCAACTGGACTTACTATATTCAGGGATATTCCGACTCAGGTCCATCTTATATCTTCGGCAGCAACTATGAACTATAATAAAAAAACGAATACAGTTAACGAAATTTAGCATAAATATGCTTTTTCGTAGGCACA
>OCLF01000460.1_pt1 | contig 12199 bp, 14 predicted proteins | sample 1502881 | NCBI WGS metagenome assembly OCLF01 (sample SAMN03418267, study PRJEB22391) | human gut metagenome | biome: human-gut; feature: organic feature; material: feces | host: Homo sapiens | place: Tanzania | collected 2013-01
ATAAGATGTCCCTTGTCTAATTCAGATTGTAAATAAGAAATTTCTTCCTCAATATCTTCTTCGGATTGCCAACTTCCAAAATGTAAAGCCTTACATTGACTTTCCGTAAGAGTATTCCAATCAATGTCTTTCTTAAACTGTTCTTGAACTTTTTGCCAAGAATCATTGAGACTTTTCTTTTTAAATTCTTCGTCCCACTTTTTATACACTTGGGTACACGCAATTTGATTTGCGAGCCAACCCAAAGTTTCACTAACTTTGTCTTCTAATGAAATTTCTTCCATATTACTTATATTTATATCCTTGCAGGATGGTTAGTTAATCCGTAATTTCTGCGCCTAAATATGTATCTACATCCTTACCTGCTGCTTTAAATTCATTATACCAAAGCTGATAAGGGTCAGTAACATGTCCCATATCATCAAGGTAAGGGTAGTAGATAAACTCTTCTTCATCAAGAATATTTGAATATTTTACTTTCCAAAGCATACTTCTATTTATTTATGTCCGAAGGCGGTTAACGCTTCACTATATTAAATTGTTCATAAACAGTAGATTTTACAACAATAGGTTCATAGCCTAAGTCGTTATCATCTATCTTGAGGGCAATTTCCATATCTCCCTCTTCATCATAAACATCTTGAAGCTGTTGAATAAATTCACTTATAAGCATACTATTATATTTTATGCCTAAGGCGGTTAAACAGTCAAATAATATATTAATTCAACAAATGATAATATAAAAATGGTTACACCTATTATAAATAAAATAGCACCTATAGTAGCGAGCCATTTATCTTTAATCAACCGCAATCCGAAAATAGTCATAAATAACCCCAAAACCACTACCCCTATTAATGCGAACACAACACCTACACCTCCATTTCTAAATTAATATTTAAGCCAAAGAGAAAATGCTGGAGTTGATGTACAAACCTAACGCTTGTTAAGTTATGCTTACATTCACCTGCGCATATCAAGAACTCATCAGGTTGTCCTGCGTCTTGTGTTGTGTACAAGTAAGCACGTTTTGTCGACAGACAATACCATTTACCATCTCTCTTCCATCCGTTTTTCTCTAAGATAGCTGGAGTGAGAGGAATGCTTTCTATAGCATTAACATTAACTTCTTGTAAAAATTCATCTTCATCATAATAAGTTGCATAATACTCGTCACAATTACTAATAGTTCTAAAACTTCCATGGATATAAACCAAATCTCCTGGAATATATTCTAACTTATTCATACGCTTTACTTTTTACGATGATTATACTTCTTTATAGCATCTTTCTTTGAAGCAGCCATAATCTTAACTCCCTTGATAGTGAACTCATGTTGAACCTTTGGCTGACATCTCTGTTTGTCAGAAGGAATGCTGCCTTTCGGTGTATCAAGTATAGGACTTGGGCTTACAAAAATATCACCTTGTGCATAAGCTGCCGTAGAAGCCATTATTAACACCTTTCTCATTAAAATTCTGCTCATACGCTTACTTTTTATAGTTACTACTTTCCTTATACCCACCACTTACAAGCCATTGCCCAAATTGTTCAAGGTTTCCATTATTTATAAGTTGCCATTTATCACCTATATCATCGGTAGTATAGACTATAAAAGTCTTATGTGTGAGTACATTCCAACAGATTTCTAGTCTGCTTTAAATGGTTTTTCTAAAATTATATTTTGCTTTCATACGCTATTACTTATTGTCATTACAAATATCCTCATACTCACCTATTGTAATTTCTTTTAAGTCACTATTACTTTTATCAGCTCTTATACTATCATCGAAATAAACAAAGATACGGTCTTTATAACGTAGAAGCTGTGTGAGGGAGTAACGGTTGGCTTGGGGTACTTCTATATTCAGTTCCTTCATTATCTTAAAATGGTTGGTAACAGATTTGTATGAGAGAAGAACGGAGGCTATAGCCTTACCCTGTTTGTATCGCTTGTTAGGTGCGATGGCTACATAATAGCCGTCCTCCAATTTCTTACCATCTACCTTCTTCCACACCTTTTTATCCAATGTTTCGTATTGCTCAGAATGTATCCAAATGGCGGCAATCTCATACTCTCTTGTGAGAGAACTATTAGGCTGACAACCTCGATATTTTTCAAATTCAAAACCTACGACATCTTCTACTCTTTTCATATAGGATTGTCGTTCTTCATATTCAGCATCGAGAATACTTTTAATGTATTCGTAAGCCTTTGTTCCTTGTTTTGCTTCGTAAATCATTGTTTTTATTATTTAACGTCTTTAATATAACACCACTCCGTGATGTTGTTTCTCTTTGCATAATCTTTAAAATTCTCACAAGTGTAAAGAAAGTCAGTTTCGTACTTAAACTCTCCATCTTCCCCATCATACCATTTTGTGACTATCCATTCATCAGGGTTTGGAACTTCTTTTGCTGAGTGCCACTTAGTCATTATTACTTTCTTTATTTAAATTATCCACCCAAGTGTCTAAAGCTTTAATACACTTATCAGGAAGTTCTTTGGCTGTAGGGTTCTCTTTTAGATAATCTATTGTTCCTCCTATTCCATAAATCTTATATAGTTGATTTTCAGAAGGAACAAATATAACTACTAATATAGAAATAGTTAATATTGTATATGTCCAGTTTTTAATTTTATTAAAATCTTTATAACTAAATGTTGCCATTCCTTCTTTTATTTCTTCTGCATAAAATAAATTTGCAAGAAAGCAAGCACTGCTAAATATTAAACTTAATACACATATTAACATACCCAGATCCTTCAAATTATCTAAAATCATTAGTGTCCCGTTAAAATTTTGAATTTGTCGCATAACTATCTGTATATTAAAGTAATACAAGTGTTTCTAAAGTAAACCGATTTGAATTTGACACTTAATCAAACTAACATAAGATGTTATATAAGTGCTTGAATATCAAGAACGGAATTCCGAGAATTTGAGCTCAGATGATATTTCAAGATTTTAACGGGACAGCAGTGAACTAAAATATATAAGAATGCTATCTATGGATAGTCTATAGTTTATTTCACTACTACCTTCTTGCCCTGGTATACGTAGATACCCTTTGACAAACCATCGAGTGAAGAGGCATTGCGACGAACTATACGACCGTCGAGGCTATAGATATTACTTGATACAGCAGGCTTAATAGTCTGTGGAGTGCTGATGCCAGTAGTCTTGCCTTTTATATCATAATAAGCGCCATTCACAAATGTGAAGTCGTCTGTCTGTGCAGAACCATTGTTGTTAAAAATGATACTTGCAGGAGGGGTGGTAAGATTACCATAGTAGCACCATTGATATATATACTGCTTACCATTTTTACCTATCTTATAGCACTTCACACCTGGCCATGTGCCACCAGTATAGTTAGCAGTCTTTGTCCATGCCCAACACTTCACTTCGTTCTTCCATGTAGCAGGAGCCACGAAATAAGCATTATAGGTATAACCTGGAGCAGGAGTCTCAAAAGCATCAGAACCTTCCTCTACATGCTGGATGGTATAATTGCGAGTGATGATACCCTTTACAGAGCCACCAACAAGAAGACCTACCTTGAGCACACAATCAGAAGATATTGTTATCTCATCGCCCGAAGCCACTTGCTTGCTCTTTGCTGTAGGCGCTGTACCATCGGTGGTATAAACGAGCTTAGCAGAAGCATCCTTAGAAACAGCAATAAGCTTTACTTTGAACGAATTATCGCGTATGCCGGAAGCTTTGTCAACGAAAGCTGTTTCCAAGCTCTTGTTAAGGAAGTAAGCATAATGATAGCCACTCAACACCTTCTGCCAATCAGCGCCAGGGTTTTCCATCTTATCCAAGCGACCAACAGCTGCATAGAGAGTCTTGTTAACATTAACAGCATAGTATGCAGATGTTGAGACCTTAACCTCATAGTCGCTCATATTGGTGATGCCAGCAGCCTTACGAGCAGAAATCATAGCACCAATCTCATCTTTATATTCCAGCCAATGGGTAAAGAAAACACATGGTGTGCCAGGCATAGCAAGAAGATAAGCGTTGGCAGCAAGTGTATCGCGACGAATAGGATCCTGCTGTTCGCTTGAAGAGCGATATTCCATATCGTGGTTCTCTACGAAGGTAACAGCATACTGGCGCCAGTTCTTATCATTCATAAGATTATTAGTACTCTTCAGAGCAGCCCAGTTGTTGCTATTAATAGCATCGCGAACATTATAGCGGAATTGGAAGTCGAAAGCGGCACTATTCTTTAATGTCGCATTTATCCAACTTTGTATTCTTGCGTTGCTATCCCAATATTCACCTACTGAGTATTCAACACCTACAGACTTATTATAGTCAGCAACATGCGAGCCAGAGAATCCTTTCACCATATCATATCTGAAACCTGTATAACCTAAATCGTCTTTTAGATATTTCAGATATGCCTTAATAATGGTCTGCACATTCTGGCTCTTATGGTCGAGGTCACGACAACCGCCCCAGTCTTCTCCCTCATCATTGTTCTTGCTAAGAGAAACACCCTGTTTGGTAGCCTCTTTGGCTGTTTTTCCCTTATCATCGTTGGCTACGATATCGGTAGACTTTAACTGATAAGTTACTCCCTTATAAACTTCTGCAGGGAAGGAGAACCAACCAGTAGTATTATGATGATTGATAACGACATCTGCCACCATACCAATACCCTTACTCTTAAAGGTTTTGATAAGGTCTCGAAGCTCAGCCTCTGTACCAAACGAAGAATTCTGATTAAAATAATAGTAAGGCATATAGCCCATAGTTTGAGAAGTTTCTAAGCACTTGCCACTCTGTGGTAACCATACCAAAGAGAAGTTGTCCGCAAAGTCATTAACTTGCGACTTCAAGTTTGTCCACTTGGTGTCGTCGTAAGAGTTCCAATAGAAACCTTGCAACATCACACCGCCATAATTAGCAGGCCATCCCTGTGCATATACATTATTATATATGCCAAGGAACAATAGTAGAGGTAATAGATGTTTAGTCATTTTGATTAGGAGCTTATGTTTAGGTTGCGAAGATAAACATAATTATAAAAGTAGCAACCTTATATTAACAAACATTCTCCTTTTTGTTTGTGCAAACGATTGCATTATCGTTGCACACACGGCATAAGCGCCTTTATAACATCAATGGCGCACATAGGCAAGACTAAGCATGCTTATCTTAACATTTCCTGCTTTTAGTAGTTCTTTGGCGCATGATATAGACGTGGCGCCTGTAGTTACTACGTCATCAACAATAAGCACATGCTTTCCGCTCACCTCTTCTGCATTAGAGAGTTTCCATATTCCATCCATGTTTTCCAGTCTTTCGAGTCGTCCAAGCTTAGTTTGGCTTCCTTCAAACTTAGTTCTCTTTACAGCCTTCGTGGTAATAGGCAGTCCTGTTACATCGCTCAACCCTTTAGCCATCTCATGGCTTTGGTTATACCCACGGTAACGTTGGCGCGATGCCGCGAGCGGTATAGGCATTATGATGTCGATATCATCAAAGAAGCCCACTGCTCCGAACTCTTTCGCCATTAGCTTACCCATAGCGAAACAGAAGTCGGGATGATCGTGGTATTTCATATCGTAGATGATGTTGCACGCATCATCGCCAGCATGATAAAACATAAAGGCAGCCGCCTTCTCAATAGGTATTCTGCCCCAATATAGCTTAGCCATCTGATTTTCATAAGGGTCGGCAGCATAGCCTGTGCGAGGCAATCGCATATCGCACGAGGCACATATCACCGACGGTCCTGCTTCTATACGCAGTCCGCAGATAGGACAAGGACGAGGGCTAAGGAAAGACAACAGACGAGAGATAAAGGTATTTTTAGTCATAATGGGATGGTATTAGTATTCCTCTTCGTCAAAATCTTCGTCATAGTCATCATCATCGCCATCGCCTTCAAAGCCTATACCGATATCGTCAATGCAATGTTTGATGATACTCATATCGAAGCCACGACTCATAGCAAACTTAATAAGTTTCATAGACCATTCATAATTGCTATTGGCTTTGATAGAAGGAGCCTTAGCTCTGAGCAAAGGTATCAGAATTTCGGTATAGTCTTCGTCTGTGATTTCAGCAAGAGCCTCTTCCTGGATATCTGTAGGTATGCGCTTCATCCATAAAGCTTCGGCAATCTTGCGACGTCCCCACTTATTAAACTTCAGCTTATCGCGCACAAACAACTTGGCAAATCGTGCATCATCAACATATTTATTAGTAATGAGATAATCCAATATTCGCTGACGCGCATCGGGAGCTATTCCCCATCGCTCAAGCTTCTGATTTATTTCGCCTGTACAATGTTCTGCCTGTGAGCAAGCAGAAGCCAAACGCGAAAGAGCCTGTTGCTCTGACATCTGTTTCTTTGTTATCATTGTTGTTAAGGTAGTTTTTATAATTTATGATGATTAGTGATGACTATCTATATGCCTTCACGAATCTTTGTTTGCCATATTGGTCGTCGACGATGGCTACATCTTTGAAGCCTGTTGCTGTAAGCATCTCTTCAACCATCTTTGCACACAAAGGATTGATTTCAAAATATAATAATCCATCCTCTACGAGGGCTTTTATAGCATAGCGAGCTATGGCAGTATAGAAGCGCAGAGGGTCGGTATCTGGCACAAAGAGTGCCAATGAAGGCTCATGGTTGAGCACATGTGGCGACATATCTTTGCGTTCGCTATCCAAGACGTAAGGTGGATTAGAAACGATGGCTGTCCATCGCTCGCCATTATGAGGGATATTCAGAGCATCTTGGTATACTACATTAACCTTAGCACCAAGCTTCGCTGCATTTTCCTTTGCCACCTGTAATGCCTCAGGACTGATATCCCAAGCCTCAACATCTGCCTTTGGACATTCCAAAGCTATTGTCGTGGCAATACATCCGCTACCTGTGCATATATCAAGGATTGCAGCCTGCTGTTTGTCCTTCATCTCTTCGCTCACAGCAATAGCCAATTCGGCAGTCTCTGGACGTGGTATCAGAACACCAGGCTTAACCTTATACATGCGGCCACAAAACTCTGCTTCGCCCAATACATATTGCACTGGCATGCCCTCTGCAAGCTGTTGCATGATATCCATAAGTCTCTTAGCATCGGCATCAGATAGTTGTTGGAGACCATCACAAAGTATATCGGTATACGACATATCAAACTTCGTCTCAAGCACAAGCCTTACTATAGCTCGCGCCTCCCCATTATCGTAGATGCCTGCCAACAGGCTGCATAAATCTCTATATGTGGTTTGCATAATGTATATTTAAACAAAATCGGGTCGTCTGCACATAATGCAAACGACCCGAAGGTTATTTTATTATATGTCTCTCGAATAAATAATATAGAGAGGCAGTAATTACAACTTCTGTTCAACCTCGATTTCGGTGAAGGTCTCGATGATATCGCCTTCCTGAATATCGTTGTAGTTGACGAGGCTGATACCACATTCCATACCCATGGCAACCTCCTTAACGTCGTCCTTATAGCGCTTCAAAGCAGAGATGTCGGCAGTATGAACTACGATACCATCGCGAACCACACGACCCTTGTCCTTGCTGTGAACCTTTCCTTCGGTAACAAGACAGCCGGCAACAGTACCAACCTTTGATATCTTGAATACCTGGCGAACTTCCACCTGACCAGTTGTAATCTCCTTCTTCACCTTATCAAGCATACCGATCATAGCCGACTTGATGTCGTCGATAGCATCGTAGATGATAGAGTAGGTATTGATTTCAACACCCTCACGGTCGGCAGCCTTACGAGCATCAGAAGAAGGACGAACCTGGAAACCAACGATAATAGCATCAGAAGCAGAAGCCAACATAACATCGTTTTCTGAAATCTGACCTACAGCCTTGCTGATAACATTTACCTGTACCTTCTCTGTAGAAAGCTTGATGAATGAGTCAGAGAGAGCCTCGATAGAACCGTCGGTATCACCCTTAACGATGATGTTAAGCTCCTTGAATGAGCCGAGGGCAATACGATGAGAGATATCGTCGAGCGACAAACGCTTCTGAGTACGCAAGCCCTGCTCACGCTGAAGCTGTTCACGCTTACCTGCAATCTCACGAGCTTCCTGCTCTGTCTCCATTACGTGGAATGAATCACCTGCAGTAGGAGCACCATTCAAACCAAGGATGATACATGGTTCTGCTGGACCAGCTTCCTGTATGCGCTGGTTACGCTCATTGAACATAGCCTTGATACGTCCCCAGCTTGTACCTGCGATAACAACATCACCCTGACGGAGAGTACCGTTAGATACCAATACTGTAGATACATAACCACGGCCCTTGTCGAGTGACGACTCAATGATAGAACCTGTAGCCTTGCGGTTAGGGTTAGCCTTGAGGTCGAGCATATCAGCTTCGAGAAGCACCTTCTCAAGAAGGTCGCTTACGCCGAGGCCCTTCTTGGCGCTAATCTCTTGGCACTGGTACTTACCACCCCACTCCTCTACCAAGAGGTTCATGGCTGCGAGTTCCTCGCGCACACGGTCAGGGTTAGCACCTGGCTTATCTATCTTGTTGATGGCGAATACCATTGGCACGCCTGCTGCTTGAGCATGAGCGATAGCCTCCTTAGTAGTAGGCATCACAGCATCGTCGGCAGCGATGATGATGATTGCGATATCGGTAACCTGAGTACCACGGGCACGCATGGCGGTAAACGCCTCGTGACCAGGTGTATCAAGGAATGTGATGCGACGACCATTCTTCAAGCGCACGTTGTAAGCACCGATGTGCTGGGTGATACCACCAGCCTCACCTGCAATCACATTAGTGTTGCGGATATGGTCGAGCAATGAGGTCTTACCATGGTCAACATGTCCCATCACAGTTACGATAGGAGCACGTGGCACCAAGTCTGCCTCGTCGTCTTCCTCCTCACTAACAGCTTCCTGAACTTCAGCACTTACATATTCTGTCTTGAAACCGAACTCATCGGCAACGAGGTTGATAGTCTCGGCATCCAAACGTTGGTTGATAGAAACCATGATACCTACACCCATAAGAGTTCCGATAACCTGGTTTACACCTACGTTCATCATGGTAGCCAACTCGCTAACGGTAACAAACTCGGTGAGCTTCAGTGTCTTGCTCTCCTTGCGCTCTGCCTTAGCCTCAGCATTAAGCTTCTCCTGTACAGCCTCGCGCTTCTCCTTACGATATTTAGCACCCTTCTTATTCTGGTTCTGCTTCTGTGTAAGGCGAGCAAGTGTTTCCTTAACCTGCTTTGCTACATCTACCTCGTTTACTTCAAGAGGCTTCTGTGGACGGTTGCGGTTTTTCTTCTTCTTGCCCTGGTTGTTATTATTGTTACCATTATTATTCTTGTTGCCACCATTGTTACCACCTTGGTTGGCAGCAGCAGAGATATCTACACGCTCCTTGTTAATACGAACGCGCTTCTTGCGCTCACCATTCTGTTGAGCCTTCTCCTCACGTTCGCGGCGCTTCTCCTCCTTAGACTTCTTCTTAGGACGAGTGCTTTGGTTAAGAGCATCGAGGTCTATCTTACCCAACACATTCACCTTAGGAGTATTGAGCATCTTTTTCTCACTCTTGAGCTGGAACACCTTGTTTGCAGCATCCTCAGAAGTCTTATCGGTAGAAGCAACTTCCTGAGCCTTTGGCTGCTGAGCGACAGGCTTTTCAGCCTTTGGCTGAGCAGGCTTATCATGCTTTGGTTTAGCCTCAGCAGCAGGCTTTGCAGACTTATGAGCCTCTTTAGTTCCTGTTGCAGGTTTTTCTGCCTTAGCTGTTTCCGCAGGTTTAACTTCTGTAGTCTTATGCTGAGCATGAGTCTTTGCTACAGGAGCCTTCTCTTCGCTCTTGTTCTCCTTAGCCTGGCTTACGGCAGCAGCTTTAGGCTGAGGTGTATTATCTTGCTTTGTAGCACCAGACTGCTTGGCAGCAGGCTTACCAACAGAGTCAAGATCAATCTTGCCCAATGGTTTATATTCCTGCTTTCCTGCCGAAGCCAACAAGCTTTCGTTGTTGCTATCCTTGGTTTCTGAAGAATGCTTCTTCTCTTTTGGTTTCTTCTGGAATAGTTTCTCAGCCTCTGTTCTCACAGCGGCGTCTTGCTTGAATGCTTCTACGAGTGCAGAATACTGTGCGTCGGTGAGCTTTGAAGTAGGTCCAAACTTCTCACCATCGCCATCTTTTCTCTTTTCAAGGAATTCAACTGCCGTTTGAAGTCCTATATTCAATTCACTTAATGCTTTACTTAATCTGATGCTCATTAATAATATTCCTTAAAATCTGATTCTTTTCTAATTCTTAATTGTATGACTGATAGCGGCATGCAGACTTCATGAGTGCTGCATTTTATCCAGTCCTTATAGTTGAGTATACCTTTATTATAAAGGTGTGGCTGGCAACATGGTGCCCAGCCATTATTATTCAAACTCCTTACGGAGTACTTCAAGCACCTGGTCAACAGTCTCCTCTTCGAGGTCGGCTTTCTCAACCAACATTTCGCGTGGAGCGTTCAATACTGCCTTAGCTGTATCGAGACCGATAGACTTGATAGCATCGATAACCCACTGGTCGATTTCGTCAGAGAACTCATCGAGATAGATATCCTCGTTCTCCTCACCCTCAGCAACCTCGCGGAATACGTCGATAGTATATTCAGTAAGCATACTTGCCAACTTGATGTTCAAACCACCACGACCGATAGCCAAGCTTACCTCCTCAGGCTTGAGGAATACCTCAGCCTTCTTGTTCTCCTCATCAATATTGATGCTGCTAACCTGTGCTGGGCTAAGCGCACGCTGAATGAAGAGCTTGGTGTTGGCGGTGTAGTTGATAACGTCGATATTCTCGTTGCAGAGTTCGCGTACGATACCATGCACACGGCTACCTCTTACACCTACACATGCTCCTACTGGGTCGATGCGCTCGTCGAAGCTTTCTACAGCAATCTTAGCACGCTCACCTGGCATACGAGCAATTCTGCGAATAGCGATAAGTCCGTCGGCAATCTCAGGAACCTCAGCTTCGAGAAGACGCTGAAGGAATTTAGGGCTGGTACGAGAAAGGATAATCTTTGGATTGTTGTTCTCGTTGTCTACACGCTCAATAACGGCGCGGATAGTCTCACCCTTACGATATTGGTCAGCAGGAATCTGCTCAGCCTTAGGCAAGATAAGCTCGTTGTTCTCATCGTCAACTACGAGAACCTCGCGCTTCCATATCTGGTAAACCTCGGCTGCAATAACCTGACCTACGCGATCCTTATATTTATTATAAAGAGAGTCGTGCTCAAGTTCAAGAATCTTTGAAGCCAAAGTCTGACGCAATGTAAGGATAGCTCTACGGCCAAACTTGGCAAAGTTTACGCTTTCACTAACATCCTCACCAACCTCATAGTCAGCTTCTATCTTACGAGCCTCAGTAAGGCTAATCTCTTTATTTTCGTCTGCCACCTCACCATCGGCTACCACCACACGGTTGCGGTAGATTTCAAAGTCTCCCTTGTCTGGATTGACAATGACATCGAAGTTTTCATCACTTCCAAAAATCTTGGCAAGAACGTTGCGGAAGCTTTCCTCCAACACACTTACCAATGTAGTACGGTCGATATTCTTTGTCTCCTTAAACTCGCGGAAGGTATCGATCATGCTCACTGTTACATCATCAGTCTTTTTTGCTACCATAGCTTATTTGAAACTTATTAAGTATTTAGTATATTTTACATTATCCATCTGATAGGTGTGGTCAACATCCATAAGCACAGGACGCTTTTTGCCTTCCACCTTTACCTTTTCACTAACGGTAACAACAAAATCGTTACCATCAACGCTCTTTAACAAGCCCTTTACCTTCTTGCCATCAGCATCAAGTACTTCTACCATCTGACCTACAAAGTTATGATACTGCTGTGGCACCTTGAATGGTTGTCCAAGGCCTGCTGATCCAACTTCCAGTTCATAATCTTCTTCATCACGGTTAAGATGGTCTTCGATAAATCTGCTCAATTCTACGCAGTCTTCTATCCACACACCATCGGCATGATCGATTTCGACTACAATTCTGTCATCAAGGCTAATCTCTACATCGACAAGAAAATAATCCTTGTCTTTGAGCCATTCTTCAACTAATTCTTTAACGACGTTTTTGTCTATCATAAATATATAATGTGTACACCAACACCTTCGAGCCTTAC
>OCLF01000462.1_pt1 | contig 12149 bp, 7 predicted proteins | sample 1502881 | NCBI WGS metagenome assembly OCLF01 (sample SAMN03418267, study PRJEB22391) | human gut metagenome | biome: human-gut; feature: organic feature; material: feces | host: Homo sapiens | place: Tanzania | collected 2013-01
ACACCGTCAACACTTGTTGCAAGAAGCTTGATGCCGTTTACATCAACCACCTGATCCATAACATCGCCGAGAGCATCCTTTGCTGCCTTGCTCTTAAGAGACTCGTTCTCACTCTGAAGCGCCTTCATCTCAGCCATTAAATGCTCAAGTCTTTCTATTAGGTTGGCAGGAGTTGATTTAACAGTCTTAGCAGCCTCCTCAAGTTCTTTCTCCATATTGCTGTAATAAACGAATACATTGTCACCTGTGATAGCCTCGATACGTCTGACACCTGCAGCTACACCGCTCTCTGAAAGAATCTTAAACACCTTGATATCAGATGTATTCTTTACATGTGTACCACCGCAGAACTCCTTTGAGAAATCGCCCATTGATACGACGCGTACCTTCTCACCGTATTTCTCACCGAAGAGAGCCATGGCGCCTGTCTTTTTAGCCTCATCGACAGTCATGATATCTGTGCGTACATCAATAGCCTCGTTGATTTTCTCATTGACGATATCCTCAACCCTTTTAAGCTCCTCAGCAGTCATAGCAGAAAAATGCGAGAAATCAAAACGTGTTCTCTCAGCATCCTGGTAAGAACCTGCCTGCTCTACATGTGTGCCGAGCACCTCACGCAGCGCCTTCTGAAGTAAATGTGTGGCAGAGTGATTTCTGCATGTGTTTGTTCTTGTTTTTGTATCAACAGAAAGTGTAGCCTTCTCGCCTGTGCGGATCATACCCTCTGACACATAGCCTACATGTGCGTATCTGTTGCCGACAACCTTTACAGTATCCTCAACAACAAATGTACCACTCTCTGTTTTTATGATACCCTTGTCACCCTGCTGACCACCCATTGTGGCATAGAAAGGTGTATTCGGTACGATTACAGAGCCCTTATCACCATCTGAGAGTGCCTCAACAACATCATCAGATGTGGTAAGAAAAGCAATCTCAGCTGTATCTGTAAGCTTGTCATAGCCTGTAAACTCTGTAGTGATTTCAGAATCTATATCATTGTAAACATTGGCATCAGCGCCCATATAGTTTGTTTCCTTGCGAGCTCCTCTTGCCTTCTGTCTCTGAGCCTCCATACAGTTCTCAAAGCCGGCCTCATCATATGTGAAGCCCTTCTCCTCGAGAATCTCTGCTGTGAGGTCTACAGGGAAGCCGTATGTATCGTAAAGCTTAAAAGCATCCTCTCCTGAGAGAACCTTGCTTCCATCAGCCTTCATGCGCTCTTCCATATCTGCAAGGATACCAAGTCCCTGGTCGATAGTCTTTGCGAACTTCTCCTCCTCCTGAGTGAGTACCTTAAGGATGAAATCCTTTCTCTCCTCAAGCTCCGGATAGCCGTCCTTACTCTCATCAATGACAACCTGTGCGATTTTGCCAAGGAAAGCTCCCTGTATGCCAAGTGTACGTCCATGCATAGCGGCACGTCTGATGATACGGCGAAGCACATAGCCCCTGCCTTCGTTAGATGGCATAACTCCGTCAGAAATAAGGAATGTAGATGAACGGATATGGTCTGTGATAAGACGGATAGAAACATCGTCCATCTCATCGACATGATATTTCTTGCCTGAAAGCTCGCAGACCTTATCGCGGATAGCCTTCATGGTATCGATATCGAATACAGAATCAACATCCTGCATTACAACTGCAAGACGCTCAAGTCCCATACCTGTATCAATATTTTTGTGCTCAAGCTCTTCGTATCCGCCGTGTCCGTCACCGTTGAACTGTGTGAATACGTTGTTCCATACCTCCATGAAACGGTCACAGTCACAGCCTACCTTACAGTCAGGCTTGCCACAGCCGTACTTCTCACCACGGTCGTAATAAATCTCAGAGCAAGGACCGCAAGGACCTGCACCATGCTCCCAGAAGTTGTCACACTCACCTGTCTCAGGATCTCTGTAGAAACGTGTAATACGATCTCCAGGCACTCCTACTTCCTTTGTCCAGATATCAAAGGCCTCATCGTCCTCACCATAGATGGAAGGATAAAGCCTGTCCTTCTCAAGACCGAGTACCTCTGTCAAAAACTCCCATGACCACGCGATTGCCTCATGCTTGAAATAATCGCCAAATGAGAAGTTTCCGAGCATCTCGAAAAATGTAAGGTGACGTGCTGTCTTACCTACATTCTCGATATCACCTGTTCTGACGCACTTCTGACATGTAGTCACACGGCGTCTTGGCGGAACCTCCTGTCCTGTAAAATATGGTTTAAGCGGTGCCATACCTGCATTAATAAGAAGCAGACTGTTGTCATTGTGAGGCACCAGTGAAAAACTCTTCATTGCGAGATGTCCCTTGCTCTCAAAGAACTCAAGGTACATACGACGTAATTCGTTAACGCCATAACTCTTCTTCATTACTTGAATCTCCTATTCTTTTGTCTTTGCGTCCTTCATTTTACGAAGCTTTACCCCAATCAGTGCTCCGCAAAAGCCTATGGCCGCCAAAACAATCATAATAATAACATATTGTGCTACGCACATGAAAAAATCCCCCATAATTACCCTCCTAAAATTTATTGAACTAATTTATTATAAATGAATTTGTGAAATAATTCAATAGTTCTCTCCAAAAGCGAATGTCTGATTTTCGCGTTCTATCTCAATCACCCTGTCAGCCATGTCCTTATTGCTCAGTCTCTTCTTGTATTCGGCGATGCCGCTGTAGTCCTGCCACATGTGCATAGGGAACACAAACTCTGCCGAGGTATTTTGTAAAAAGAAGTCAAAGCCCTTGAACTGATACTCCATAAGCTTTGGATCCATCGGGAAAAACGCTACGTTTATTGGCCTTTCCGAAAGCTTTTTTATCTCATGCCTAAAGGCTCTGCGCACTCTGCCGTTTATCAATTCACCTGCGCCATCCCACTCCCAGTCGTTTAAATCACCGGCATGAAACAGACTTACTCCGTTTGAGGTAACATAAAATGCTACACCGGCATCAGTGGATCTAAGTGTCATTATATCCAGATCATCCACATGATATGTATTGTCAGGTGAAGCAAATGTCACCCGCTCCCTGACAGCCGGATCAATGCCATGCTTTGACAGAAAATGCGGACTGATACGAATATCCTTTGAAAAAACATAATGTATATTTGAATATTTATCAGCCAGGCGCAAAATATCCATATCATAGTGATCCTTATGGCTGTGGCTTGCAAACATATAGATTTTTGTATCAGGTTCATAAGACGGCAGCCTTCCTGTAAAATGCACACCCTCTACCTTATCTCCGTCAAAATAATCGAATATAAGCACCTTGTCATCCAGCTCCACAAGAAAACAGCTGTGATGTATAAAAATTATCTGCATGTTACCTACTCTCTTTCGCTTTTTTTCTCCCTTTGAGCAAAGAAATCATCAATCATTTTATGAAGCTCCGACGGCTCCTTACTCTTTAAAATGTAACCATCCGGCTTTAAATTGACAATATTCTGAACAGTTGCAAGATCGTTTTTGCCTGTCAGAAATATAATCGGAATATCCTTGAACTCATTGTCATCCCTTAGCATCTGCATCACCTGACCGCCATTTACTATAGGCATTTCATAGTCGAGCAGTATAAGATCCGGGCATCTTAATGTCAGATATTTAATCGCCATAGCCCCTGAATTAGCCAGGACTACCTCATATTTATCCTCCAGCAGCACCTTCATTTTTCTAAGCAGCACTCCTGAATCATCAATGCATAAAATGGTACGCTTTTTTGCATTATAGAACACATCGAGCTGTGAAGCAATATTTTTCACAAGCTCAGGTACCTTAATCGGCCTGATAAACGAATCCATCACCATCTGCTTGGGCAGTGTCTCCCATAAAAGCTCAAGCTCCTCTTTATTTCCAATCACAAATACAGGTATATGCTCCTTTACAGCCTGGTCTACTATTATCTTGATACCGACCGCTTTTTTCAAAAGCTCCTGCCCTGTAAACACTATATAGCCGTATATTCTTCCACCGGACACCTGCTTGCTGGCATCTGAAACCGTGACCACCTCTGCCTTTATGTTCGTGTTATTAAACTGTTCATCAAAGCCATGCTCAATAGATTGGGACAGGTAGCTTTGATCCTCCATTATAATCATTATTTTTTTATCAGTAAACCGCATAGGTCATCCTCCGTCAATTATTCTGTCAGTTTTTCAATCATCTCATCTGTCAGCTTCATTATATCCTCCATGGCGACATCATCCACCAAAAGCTGCAGCGTATGCATCTGCTCTTTTATGCTATCAGGTACGCTGTAGCTTAACAGCCTTTTCATGCAATCGTCGGCTCCATCTATATCAAATGAATCAACACACTCATGCATTTTTTGCAAAGCTGCTATAATATCATCATTTGAAGCTGCTTTTTTATTATCAGTGGTATCGCTGATATACTCAGACAATACATTTTTCATGTCAAGATACATGTGCACAAGTGCCGGAGTCTTCTCTCTCAGCGCGTTTACATCCCCTGCTTTTCCAAGCAGCTCAAGCTCCTTTGCAAGTGCTGACAGCTCAGTTGCTCCCACTAAAAGCGCAGAGCTCTTTAAAGCATGTACCTCTATAGTATAATCCTTTATCATACCCTTGTCCAAGTAATCCTCAATTAATGCCGCTTTACTGTCAATAGTCCTGTAAAATGTAGGTACAAGCTTCAAAAACATATTCATAGAACCACAGTTTTTGATAGCGACTTCTATAGAAATCGCTTTATTTGCAGCAGCTTTTTCCGGAGCAGACGATGCCTCTTTCGCCTGCCCGGTATCTGCTGTATCGTAATCTCCCAGCAGCTGTGCTCTCGCCTCATCCTTAGACAGCCTTTGCACCTTGTCCTTTGGCAGCCACATTAAAAGCTGCCTGCATATAGCATTGAAATTGATAGGCTTTGCTACAAAGCCATTCATACCGGCTTTTTCAAACTCCGGCTTGGCATCAACCATTGCATTGGCTGTAAGGGCAATGATAGGAAGCCTTCTGTACTCATCATCATCCAGCGCCCTGACTGCCTTTGTTGCTTCTATTCCATCCATGACAGGCATCATGTGATCCATGAGCACCAGATCATAGTGGTATCTTTGTATCATTGCAACAGCCTGACGTCCGTCATCTGCCGTATCAATCTGAAGCTGCAGTGGCTTTAGGAGCTCACATGCGACAAACTGATTAGGCTTATTGTCATCGACAAGAAGAATACGCGCTGAAGGCGCAATAAACATGTTCTCACATTCATTCACAATTGTGCTGTTGACTTCATCATCATGATTACACTCAGAAATAGGCGTAGCATCCACCACCTTTTGCACTATCGAAAAATAAAATGTGCTTCCACTGCCATATTCACTTTCCACACCAATCTCGCCGCCCATCATATGCACAAGATTTCTTGATATGACAAGGCCAAGGCCTGTACCCTCAATACGTCTGTTCTTCTTCAGATCCACACGCTGGAACGAATTAAAAAGCAGCTTCAGATCTTCTTTTTTAATACCGATTCCCGTATCCTTCACAAAAAAATTCAGCTCCACAATATCATCATGGCACTTTGACATGATGACAGAAAACTTCACACTGCCTTTTTCAGTATATTTTATGGCATTATTGATCAGATTCATGACCACCTGACGTATCCTGCCGGAATCGCCGTTTAACTTGCACGGTATTCTGTCGTCAATTTCATAAATCAGCTCGATCGGCTTCTTATCCGCCTGCGACTGCATAGTGATCCTTAAATCATGGAGCAGGGAATTCACACTGTAGTTCTCATTCACCAGCTCCATCTTGCCTGACTCAATCTTTGAAAAATCAAGCACATCATTGATAATATTTAAAAGTGCCTGGCCCGAACGGTATATGTTGTTTAAATACTCTCTCTCCCTGCTATTGTGGTTTGAGCGAAGCATAACCTCAGTCATACCGATGATCGAGTTCATAGGTGTCCTAATCTCATGTGATATATTGGACACAAATGCTGACTTTGCCTGATTTGCTATCTCTGCCTGCTCAACAAGCTCCTTCATCTTATTATTCTGATCCATAAGCTCAGTGATATCTACGATGGTGAGCATATATCCCTGAATAAAATTATCCTTGCTCATCTCAAGCTCATCAACCTTATAATGCTGGCCCACCCAGTCAAAATGTCCGTCAGCCGAACTGCTGATTTTATTATAAATACTCTTGGTATTGTAAAATCCCCCTGCCTTTTTTACAGTATCAAATATGCTTAAGGCCATAGGATTTGCATAGAGGATATTCTTCTGGTCATCAGTGACAACAATACCCTCCTTAAGCTCCTCTATTACATGATTTTTAGCAGTTTTTACCAGATCAAACAGCCCGTATTTTATTACCGGATCAAACAGTCCGTATTTTATTACCGAAACGCTCATGAATATACATGCCAAAAGCATGCCAATCGGTGTAGGGTCATCCCCCTTAAATATACCAAGTATTCTTGAGAGTAAAAGCAGCATAGGCGATAGCATTGCTATAAAAAGGAAAAAATGCAATGTAAATCTGTGAAGCATATTCTTTCTGGCGAAATATGAAGAAAGAATAATACAAAGCGATGCTATAATCTCTGCAAGCAAAAATATCATGTAAACATAATATAAAGGAGCCGGAGTGATTTCCAGACTGTAGCCATCAAGGATGTACTTTGACGGTTTTAAGTCATATGATCTGTAGTAAAGCTGGTGCCTGTCACAGGTCACGATCACAGCATAAAAGAACATATTAAGCATCAATATGCCGTTTATCAGTCCTCTTGGCAACTGCAGGTTTCTCCACCTGATAAGAAATGAGAGTATACAGAAATTTGCAAAGCCCTTTCCTAAATACTCAAGCTTTCCTATAGCAAGCATAGTCTCCTTTGAACCTCCGGCTATATAGATGCACTTGGCAACAAGCGCAACCATGCAGCATGCCACAGTCAAAAGAAGCTCACTCTTATAATTTGTGTCCTGTTTACTTGACACCACTAATAACAAATACACTGTCACAAGCGCTCCGAATATATGAAGCACCATCCATACTATTGCAGCCATATAAAAATCCTCTTAAACGTAATTCCAAAAATATAGTCCTTATGTATCATTATGCTATCTTTATGTGAACTAGTCAACTAATTTTTCGTAAAATATAGTTTTTTAATGTAAATACCAATTAATAATTATATAATTATACAAATCATGCCGCCATTTGAGTCATTCACAATCTTTTGCATGGTTTCCTGCAGCTTTATCTGACATTCATCATCCATCTGCATTATTTTGCTTCTTATTCCATCCTCCATAAGCTCGCCGACGGATTTTCCGAATATATTGGTCTTCCAGACTCCGTTGTCACTGTTCTCACCATTTTTGATGTATTCAATCAGATCCTCAGCCTGTTCCCTGCTTCCGACTATCGGTGCTATCTCTGTCTCGATATTTGCTCTTATCATGTGTATTGACGGTGAAAGAGCCTTCATTTTAACCCCAAACTTATTTCCATGCGCTATAAGCACCGGCTCCTCCATTCTTATATCTGAAAGCTGCGGCATCACAACACCATAGCCCTTCTGCTGCACCGATGAAAAGGCATCCTTAATCTTTTCGTATTCATTCTTTTCCTCAGTGAGTGAGAGAATCAGGGAAATCAGCTCCTTTTCCCCGGAAATGGTCACACCGCACAGCGCGGAAATATTCTCGTAGTAGTACTTCTCTGCAATCTCGATTTTGACCTTAATAACACCATCAGACAGCCCCATCGTAACAAGAGATACCGATTTTAATATATCACCGTCCGATTCAGGCATATCGTTACTCATCTGTACGATATCCTTTAGCTTTGAAGCCCTCGCAAGAAAAGTCTTTGCATATGTAATAACAGCCTGCTTTACATAATTGTCGTAAGGCAGCAGCTGCACCCATTTCGGTATATCATAATCCACTCTCGTGACTGCAAATTCATACAACAGCTTTTCCATGATATCTGTAATCTGTCCCATGCAAAGCTTTTCACAGTCTATTGGAATGGCGGCCGCTTTGTACTCTCTGCTAAGCGACTCACATAAAAGCCTCGTTTCTGCCGCAAATGGCTTTGTAGTATTTACCACAATTACAAACGGCTTTCCTGAAGCTTCAAGCTGCATGACTGTTTCTCTTTCCGCCGCCTCATAGCTCTGCCTTTTTATATCGCCTATGCTGCCGTCGGTGGTTACAAGCACAGCCACTGTCGAATGCTCCTCTATTACCTTTTTTGTACCTACAACAGCGGCCTCCTCAAAAGGTATATCCTCATCGAACCATGGTGTTTTGACCATCCGCTCGCCGTCCTCCTCGAGATATCCGACAGCATCTCCCACCGTAAAGCCCACGCAGTCCACAAGGCGCACCTTCACCGCACTGCCATCATCCAGACTGATAGTAACCGCATCCTGTGGAATAAATTTTGGCTCAGTCGTCATAATAGTCTTTCCTTTGCCTGATTGTGGCAGCTCATCGACCGCGCGCTTTTTGGCATATTCATTGTCCATCTTCGGGATGACGCAAAGCTCCATGAAATGCTTTATAAATGTGGACTTGCCTGTGCGCACAGGACCGACGACACCTATGTAAATCTCGCCGTTTGTGCGGCATCTGATATCTTTATATAAATCAAACTCTTTACTGTCCATATTACTGCCCATAAAAGCTTCCTCCATACACTTTATTCTATAATCAAAGTGTATTCACCGGTGTAGTAAATTATTACAAATAAAAAGACCACAGGCATCAAAACAGATAACCTGTGATCTTTAAAATAACATATAATATTTAAGTCAAACTACTTAGCAGCCTTTTTCTTGCATCCGCAGGCCTTGCCGGTAGAAGCATCAGCCACCTCATCGGCATCTGTCTCATCAACAGGCTCCTCGCGCAGACGTGCGTACATCTGCATACACTTGTGGAGCTTCTTTGCAAGCTTATTGTCTATCTGCTCAGGAGTAGCTCTCCACTGCCAGTTGCCACCGGTAGTTGAAGGAATATTGATGCGGGCCTTTGAATCAAGTCCGAGCAGATCCTGCATAGGAACAATAGCCATATCGGCAACTGATGACCATGCTGCACGCATCATGCCCCAGTTGTAGCCCTCCTCCTTTGTGAGGTTTAGGTATTCCTTTGCAAATCTTACGCTCTCCTTTGGTGCCGTCTTCATCCAGCCCATAACTGTGTCATTGTCATGGGTACCTGTGTATACAACACAATGCTGTGGATAGTTGTGTGGCAGGTAATCGCTATCCTCTCTTGAATCGAATGCAAACTGGATAACCTTCATGCCCGGGAAGCCTGAATCCTTTAAAAGCTTCTTTACAGAAGGTGTGAGGAAGCCGAGATCCTCCGCGATGACAGGAAGCTTACCAAGCTTCTTCTCAAGGACATTGAATAAATCCATGCCGGGACCCTCTTTCCATACACCGTTCTTTGCCGTATCATCCTTTGCAGGAATGGCATAGAATGAATCAAAGCCTCTGAAATGGTCGATTCGTACGATATCATAAAGCTTTGCCATAGCACTGATACGCTTTGTCCACCAGCTGTAGTTATCCTTCTTCATAACATCCCATCTGAAAAGAGGATTGCCCCAGAGCTGTCCGTCAGCTGAGAAAGCATCAGGAGGACATCCTGCCACCTCGATTGGATTTAAGTCATTATCGAGATAGAACTGTGTAGGATTAGCCCAAACATCTGCTGAATCCATAGCAACATAGATAGGTACATCTCCGATAATTCTTATTCCCTTCTCATTGGCATATGCCTTTAAAGCGGTCCACTGCTTGAAGAAGAGATACTGAAGCATCTTGTAGAAGGCAATATCATCAGCATACTTCTCCTTTGCTTCCTCTATAGCCTCAGGCTTTCTCAGCTTAAGCTCCTCATCCCACTCGCTCCATGCTACTCCGCCATTGGCATCCTTTAATGCCATAAAGAGCGTATACTCGTCAAGCCACTCAGCCTCTTTGCTGCAGAATGCTTCATAATCAGCAGGTGTCTTCTTTGAAAAACGCTCATAAGCCTTTCTTAAAAGCTCATATCTGTTAATATACATAATGCCATAGTCTACATACTGTGGCTTTTTGCCCCACTTATATGACTCGCACTCCTTCTTTGTCAGAAGCCTGTCCTTGCATAAAAGCTCCAGATCGATAAAATAAGGATTGCCGGCAAAGCTCGAAAATGACTGATATGGAGAATCTCCATAGCTGGTAGGACAGATTGGAAGAATCTGCCAGTATGTCTGACCTCCCTTTTCAAGGAAATCGACAAAACGTCTTGCCTCCTTTCCCATAGTTCCTATACCATACGGTGATGGCAGTGATGAGATTGGCATTAATACACCGCTAGTTCTCATGTTATTTTTCCTCCCTTTTGTTGTATACGCATTGTATGGGCTGCGTGAGCCTGTATTTTAAATAATATATAATATACATATGAAATCATATGATATTTTCGCTTTGTTTAGTTATTATAACATCAAAAAGTGTAACTTGTAAATTAAATTAGTTAATGTTAATATCAAATTAATAAAAAGTTTAAAAGAGGTGTAACATAATGAATGAAACAACCAGGCAATTGATTGTGCATAAGGTAAAGCATAATGCAAAACGCCTTATAACATCCATTAAATGGGTAATCTTTTCTATCGTTGTCGGCATAGTCGCAGGAAGCTGCGGCACTGCATTTTATTTTGCACTGTCGGTCGTAACCGATTTTAGGATGAAATACCCATGGCTCATTTATTTTCTGCCAATCGGCGGACTAATCATTGTATCGCTGTATCACCTGTTTAAGGACGACAATGATACCGGAACCAATCTGGTAATATCAGCTATCCACTCAGGCGACAAGGTGCCCTTTAGAATGGCTCCGCTTATATTTGTATCCACACTTATCACTCATCTGTTCGGTGGCTCTGCCGGTCGTGAGGGTGCTGCTCTGCAGATGGGAGGCAGCATCGGAAGCTCTATAGGCAGAATTTTTAGATTTGATGAAAAGGACAAGCATGTCATGATCATGTGTGGCATGAGTGCTGCATTCAGTGCACTGTTTGGCACTCCGATGGCAGCCGCTATTTTCTCCATGGAGATGATAAGCGTCGGTGTCATGTATTATATAGCACTTGTCCCATGTGTGATAAGCTCTTTAATCGCTCACGGTATCGCAGCGTACTTTAATGTTACAAATGAATTCTTTGCTATCGAAAATATACCGGACTTTACTATTCTAAACTCAGTAAAGATCTCTGTGCTTGCAATACTGTGCGCACTTGTGAGCATACTCTTTTGCGTGGCTCTCCACTCCGGTGAGGCGCTGTATAAAAAATATCTGCCAAACAAGTATTCAAGAGTATTCATTGGTGGCTGCTTTGTCATCATAGCAACAATGCTTGTCGGAAGCCAGACCTACAACGGTACCGGAATGAGCGTCATCCAAAGCAGTATAGACGGCACTGTCAGACCGGAAGCATTTCTGCTAAAAATCATCTTTACCGCACTAACCCTTGGCGCAGGCTTTAAGGGCGGCGAGATTGTACCGTCCTTTTTCATAGGAGCAACCTTTGGATGTCTGTTCGGCAACCTGACAGGCTTTGAGCCATCGCTGTGCGCTGCTGTCGGCATGACTTCACTGTTCTGTGGTGTCACCAACTGTCCGATCACATCACTGCTTATAAGCTTTGAGCTTTTCGGCTACGACGGCATGCCGTACTTTCTTTTGGCAATCCCATTCAGCTATATGCTGTCAGGATACTTTGGCCTGTATCGCAGCCAGAAAATCGTATATTCTAAATACAAGACAAGCTACATCAATAAATCAACTCACTAGCATTTGCAAACCGCTACCAGGCATGATACCCCAGGTATTATTGCCTGGTCTTTTATTGTATAGAGAGCTTTATCTCCCGCAGCCGATTCATCTGCGAGAACCTCCCATAAAGCATCTGATAGTTTAATTGTGATTTTATTTTTGCCGGCATTGTAAGCTACGAACACCTTCTCTGTATCAGTATCAATAGTGTATGCCACCACCCCATCCGGCATATCATCCAGGAAATGCACGGATTTCTTAATCTCATCTATTGTGTCAAGGTAGAATGCCTTGTGAGCTCTTCTTAGAGCTATAAGCCC
>OCLF01000466.1_pt1 | contig 12104 bp, 8 predicted proteins | sample 1502881 | NCBI WGS metagenome assembly OCLF01 (sample SAMN03418267, study PRJEB22391) | human gut metagenome | biome: human-gut; feature: organic feature; material: feces | host: Homo sapiens | place: Tanzania | collected 2013-01
TATAACAAAAAACTTCATTTCATGATACTTAAATTTCGTTTTACATTATTTTTTTTTGTTTGTATTGTTTTCTGCTTGCAAATATCACACAATACTTGTACAATAATACAGCAGATAAATTTTCGCTAGAAATTTTCAATTCAGTGGCAAAATTCACTCGCCGTAAAAAAATGCCAAGATTTTTTATTAAAAAGCAGGGAATTTTGTATTGATGTCGAAATAAAACAGTAGCGAAAGTATTAAATTATATTTACAGTATAGCACAAATCAAGAAATGAGGGGTAAAAATGCGCGAAGAAAATTTCACAGTTGTTAATGCTCAGGGTCTCCATGCACGTCCAGCAGGACAGATTGCCAAGGAGGCAAGAAACTTTAAGTCCAAGGTAACCTTGTCTGTAGCTGCTACCGGCAAGAAGGCTGATGCAAAGAGCTTGATGGGTATCATGACTCTCCAGGCTAAGAACGGTACTGTAGTTACCATTACTGCAGATGGTCCTGATGAGAATGAGGCTATTGAGAAGTTCGGCGGCATGTTCAAATCCGGTTTCGGCGAAGACTAATTAGTAAAAGGGCGGAAGGACGGATATATTATGCCAGAAAAAATGCAGGGAATGGGTGCCATTCAAGGAGTAGGAATCGGCTATATTATGAAGGCTGGTCAGGCATTGGATGGCTATTTGGCTGCGTATCAGCCAGGTACAGTGGAAGAGGAGCTGGAGAAGCTCAATAATGCTGTAGCCGAAGTGGCAGATATTCTGGAAAAGAGCGTTGAGCAGATGCGTGCCGTAGGCCATGATGAGCAGGCCAATATTATGGAAGCTCATTTGTTCTTGGCACAGGACCCAATGCTGACAGACGGCATGACTGACAAAGTTCAGGAGATGGGGAATGCACCAGCAGCTATTTTGGCATCTGCTGCTGAGTCTGCCAAGATTTTCCAGTCTATGGACGACGAGTATCTTCGTGAGCGTGCAGCGGATGTATTGGATGTAAGCAAGCGTATTGCTGGCAAGATTCTTGGAATCAAGGAGCCAGAAGTTGGGGACAATATGGTAATCCTCTGTGGTTACGAGGTAGAGCCTTCTGTTATCGCTTCTGTTCCAGATGACAAGATTGCTGGTGTTATTATGGGACAGGGCAGCACCACCTGTCACGCAGTAATTATTGCTAAGTCAAGAGCTATTCCTACTGTTGTAGGTATGGAGCACAGACTTGACGCTATTCCAGAGGGTGCGTTTGTTATTATTGATGGACATACCGGCGATATTTTCGTAGATCCTGATGAGGAGACTATCAAGGAGTACGAAGCAAAGCTGGCTAAGCAGAGAGCTGATGAGGAGCGTTATGCTGCTCTGAAGGATTTGCCTGCAGTTACCAAGGATGGAGTAGAGGTTCAGCTGGCTGCCAATATTGGTAGTCCTAATGATGCTGAGAATGCTGCTAAATATGGTAACAAGGGTGTAGGTTTGTTCCGTTCTGAGTTTGTATTCATGGGCCGTGAAGATATTCCGTCCGAGGAAATGCAGTTCGAAAGCTATAAGAAGGCTGTAGAGGCCTGCAATGGCGAGCTGTGTGTTATTCGTACCATGGATATTGGCGGTGACAAGCCACTGCCTTATTTGAATATTCCACATGAGGATAATCCATTCCTGGGTTATCGTGCTATTCGTATCAGCTTGAACCGTAGAGATTTGTTTATGCCTCAGCTGAAGGCAATTCTGCGGGCTGGTGTTTATGGCAGGGCCGCTATTATGGCACCTATGATTGTTAGTGTGGATGAGATTCTCCGTCTACGTTCCTTTGTTCGTGAGGCTATGCAGGAGCTGGAGGATGAGGGCAAGGAGTATTCCAAGACTGTTCAGCTGGGTATTATGGTTGAGACTCCAGCCGCAGCAGTTATGACACCAATTTTTGCCAAGTATGTTGATTTCTTCAGCATTGGTACTAATGATTTGGTTCAGTACACCCTGTCTGTAGACCGTGTAAACCCTAATGTTGGGTATCTCTACAATCATTTCCATCCAGCTGTATTGCAGCTGATTCAGCGCACCATTAAGTCCGCTTCTGACCGTGGCATTTGGTCTGGTATGTGCGGCGAGATGGCTAGTGATCCATATGCAGCAGTTATTCTGATGGCAATGGGCATTAGTGAGCTGAGCATGAGTGCCCCTTCTATTCCACGAGTAAAGGAAATGCTCCGTTCTGTAACCTATGAGGAGGCTCAGAAGCATCTGGCCAAGGTTATGGAAATGGAAACTGGCGAGCAGGTACTGAAGTATTTGCATGAGGCTTTGACTCACTAAGCAAAGGTTTCTGTGGATAAATCCTTGGTTGTGCACAGAATATGTGCACAATGTGGATAAGTTTGTGGATAACTTCAAACTAAATAGAATTATCAGGCAGGTATCGAATTTTCGGTATCTGCCTTTTTGTTGAGAAAATTTCTTGTCAGGAGGAATAATTACCTTGATTTGTGCTAAAATGATAGGTAGTTAGAATTTTATAAATTAAGGAGAGGCGGCTATGGAGATTTTTAAGAATGACTGGGGACAGTATCTAAAGGAGGAAATGGCTCAGCCTTATTATCGGCAGCTGCGGCAGTTTTTTATTTGGGGGTATAGGACAAAGCAGGGTTATCCTGATATGTATAGTATTTTCAATGCCCTGCATTATACCTCCTATGCAGATACCAAGGTACTTATATTGGGGCAGGACCCTTATCATGAGCCAGGGCAGGCTCACGGACTAAGCTTTTCTGTACAGCCTAATGTTCCGCCACCACCTTCTTTGGTAAATATTTTCAAGGAGCTGGAAACGGATTTGGGATGCACTGTGCCTAATAATGGTTGTTTGGAGCCTTGGGCTAGGCAGGGAGTATTGCTTTTAAACACAGTGCTGACAGTGCAGGCTCATAGAGCTAATTCTCATCGGGATAAGGGCTGGGAGATTTTTACGGATAAGATTATTTCCCTGCTGAATCAGCGGGAAAAGCCAGTTGCTTTTATTCTCTGGGGTTCCCCTGCCCGCCGTAAAAAGGCTATGATTACCAATCCACAGCATTTTATTGTGGAATCTCCACATCCAAGTCCTTTGTCTGCTTATAGAGGTTTCTTTGGCAGTCGTCCTTTTTCCAAGGTAAATAAGTTCTTAGAATCTGTGGGAGAAGAGCCGATAAATTGGCAGCTGCCGAATATCTGAAAAATAAAAAAATTTTTCTTGACAGAGATAGGTAAATGTCATATAATACTTCTTGTTCACAGCGCGTGAATACTTAGGGGTATCGCCAAGTTGGTAAGGCACTGGATTCTGAATCCAGCATTCGTAGGTTCGAGTCCTGCTACCCCTGCCATTGAGTATGAAGCACTATCTTCGGATAGTGCTTTTTTTTTCGAAATACACCCTTGGTAACTAGAGGCTGTATGGTATATGTTAGAGCTATTGGTAGAAGGGATGATTTGCTATGAAGAGAAAAATTGCTGATTTGATGGAGGCTATGATTGCCTACGATAGAGGAGATGTGCGGAGAATACAGCACCTTCTCAAGGTTCATGATTTGGCGGTAACAATTGGTACTTTAGAAGGATTGCCAGAGAATGAGCTGTTCATCCTGGAGGCGGCAGCCATCCTTCATGATATTGGGATTCACAAAAGTGAGGAAAAATATCACAGTTCTGCTGGCAAATATCAGGAAATAGAAGGTCCTGGCGAGGCAGAAAACCTGCTGGCTCATTTAGGCGGTTTCACCACTGGCCAAATCAACCGCATCAAATATCTTATTGCCCACCATCATACCTATGGCAATATTCAGGAGCAGGATTACCAAATTCTGGTAGAGGCAGATTTTTTGGTTAATCTTTACGAAGATGGTTCCTCCAAAGAAACTGTAGCCAAGGTATTGCAGAATATCTTCCGTACCGAAGCAGGTATTAGGCTGTTAAAGGCCATGTACAATATCTAAAAAAGAATTTAACTGCCGGAACCCCGCTAGCCTATTTTTACAAAGGCTGGTGGGGATTTTTAATCTTATTTTCATTATCAACATTTATATTTGTGATATAATAGAAAATGGATAATAATTTATAGAAAGGTGATGAGAGGGTGCTTAATAAGAAAAAGGCAGCAGGACTGCTGGGGGCAGTTATGGCTGGAATTTGTTTGGTGTTTGTTGGGTTATATACATATATATCCTCTCAAAGCTTTATGGAAACAGCTGCCAGCCAGGCTGGCAGAATGGCTACAGAGCTTTTGGCAACCAAGGTGGATTTGGGCAGGGTAGAGATTGTGTCCTGGCGGGAGCTGAAGGTTGAGGGCTTGGATTTATATGATAAAAAATCTGAAAAGCTGGCTCATGTGGATGAAGCAGTTGTCAGGCTTAGTCCTTGGGCTATGCTGGACAAATCCCTTACTGAGGGCATTAGTGAAATAGATATTAATAAAGCAGATGTAAGCATTCTCCAACGGGAGGATGGCAGTTGGAATTATGAGGATTTGCTGTCCGAAAAGGAAAGCAGCAGCAAGTTTACTGCCAAGATAAACATCAAGGACTCCATTCTCCGCAGCAGCTATAATAACCAGCCTATTGTGTTGGAGGAGGTTAATGGCTATGTGGATATGGACTCTTATCCCGCTATTTCCCTTAAGGCAGATTGCACAAATCAGGGAGCCAAGGCCTGGGTGTCTGCTACCCTTGATACTTCTGATATGGCCAAGGAGGGCAAGGCAGGAGGGCGCCAGACCTTCCAGCTTACAGTAGAAAATGCTGTCGTGGAAAATTATTTGTCATATTTGCCGGCAGATGCCATCCCTGAGGATGTGGTTAAGAATATTTCTGGTCAGGTAAAATCCCTGCAGGTGGCAGGAGAGCGTGTAGGTCAGGAGATTTTCTATCACGGTCAGGTAGAGCTGGAGCAGGGCAAATGCACTCTGCTTTCTCATGAAGTGGAAAATATTAAGGCTTTGGCTACTTTTAACGAAAAAGAGTCCAGAATCTTTGCCAGAGCAGAAACTCAGGGACAGCAGGCCTCTGTAAACGGCCGGATTATTCTTACCTCTGGTACACCAGAGCTGGATTTGCAGGCAGAGTCTGAGGGCTTTGAGCCAGCCGTAATTGTGGAAGATATTCCTTATACTGGAGCTGTGAAATTTGCAGCCCATATTACCGGGGCTGCGGATAATCCTAGAGTGGACGCTGATTTGCAGGTGCCCCAAGGCACTGTACAGGGGGTAGGCTTTAGCAATCTTACGGCCAAGGTTTCCTATGCCGATAGCATGATAGTGATTCAGCAGGCTCAGGCTCAGACGGCAGGAGGAACCATTAGTGTCACTGGCAGCTTTGATGCCAAAAGCTATGATTTTACTGGTAATGTACAGCTGACAGGGATTTCTGCCAGTCAGGCTGCGGCCATAGCCTCAGCTCAGGGACTGAATACTGACTTTTCAGCTATAGATGGTACTGTAAATGGAGAGTTTGCCGTAACAGGCAATGGACACAATGTAGAACAGCTGCAAGTATATGGTACTCTAAAGGGAAGCCAGCTTTCCTATCAGGGCATAACTATGGACTCCGTGAAAGGTTCCTTTGCCCGGGAGGGAGAGGCTATCTCTATAGATTATCTTAGCTGTGTACTGCCGGGAGGCGGTTCCTTTGGTATGGAAGGAACTATTGTGCCGGATAAAACCATAGATATTGCTTTCTATGGCTCGGAAATGGATATGTCCCTCCTAAGCAATTTCCTGCCAGATGTGCCTGTAGCCGGCTATCTGGATATTAAGGGAACTATGCAGGGGGATATAAATAATCCTATTGTGCGTGCCCAATATGCTGCTCATGATGGACATATCTATCATCAGCCCTTTGATCGTTTGCATGGTTCTGCGGCAGGCAGTCTCCGTGGGGTAAAGATTGACGATTTTGTTATGGAGCATGGAGAAAAAACCAAATGGTATGCCAAGGGCATGATGGGCTTCCTGGGGGACAAAGGCATCAATATGCGTATTGATACCGTAGGTGCCCGTATGGAGGATATTATGCAGGCAGTGGCTCCAGACCAGAAGCTTACCGGTAATGTGGATAATGTTATTACCATTACAGGTACTTTAAAGGATCCTAATGTAGTTGGTTATGTACATTTTTATCAGGGCAGTTACAATGGCATTTTTGTTAATGGTATGGATGGTGACTACTACATCAAGGATAGAGATTTAATTCTACAGGACTTCCATGTATTTACTCCTTGGCTGGATGTGGACTTTAACGGCACCATAGACAAGGTGGGCAAGCTGGATTTGGCGGCCAAGGTTCACGAAATCAATCTGAGCCGGTACAACAAGAATCTGCCGATTCCACTACAGGGCAAGGCTAGGTTTAACGGCAAGCTTACCGGAGATTTGGCTAACCCACTATTTGAAGGAAAGTTGGAGGCAGATGATTTGGCTGCCAACGGACAGGATATTACCAATGTAGGGGGAATTGTCCGCTATGAAAATCGCCATATATTTATGGATAATCTTTCTTTCCAGCAAAATGAGGGCCAGTATAAATTTACCGGCCATGTAAATATTGATAACAAGCGTATCAAGGGACGGCTGGATGTGGACAAGGGAGATATTCACAATCTGGCAGCTATGGCCGGCCTTAAGGATAACGGTATTACAGGAACCATTACAGGTAATAGTATGTTTGGGGGCACTCTGGATGAACCAGAGGTGAACCTTAGTGCCTTTATTACCAAGGGTGCTCTAGGCAGCTATGCTATGGATGATGTAATATTGAAGGCCTCTCTGGACAAGCGAAGGATTTATATTGAAGATTTCAGCGGTCAGGAGGGAGAAGCTGGCCACTTTAGCGCCAAAGGTGTCATTGATATGGATGGGGACATCAATATTAAGGCTGTAGCCAACAATATTGATATTGGTGCCCTGACTGAGGCTGCTGGGATTAAGAATCACGTAGGTGGTACTCTGGATACCACTGTTAATATTACTGGTCCTTATGCAGCCCCAAGGGCGGAGATTCCGTTGTCCATCAAGAATCTGCAGGTAGAAAGCACCTTGATAGATAAGGTAGAAGGAAATTTGCAGGTGGCAAACAATATTGTGGAGATAAAGGATTTGACTGCCACCAAGGTATATGGCAATCAAAGCTATTCCTTGACCGCTCAGGGGCGGGTGCCTTTGGCGGCTCTCACAGAGGAAATGCCTAATGCTGCTAATCAGTTTGATGTGAATATTTCTCTGGCTAATGCAGATTTAAGTCTGTTGCCGACTCTGTCCAAATACATTGATTGGGCAGTAGGCCCTACAGATGGCCGTATGAAGCTGCAGGGAACCCTGGCCAGCCCTTATATTACAGGCAGTATGAATGTGTATCAGGGCGCTTTCAAGATAAGGGATGTGGTCAAGCCTGTAACTGATTTGAATGTGAGATTGCTTTTCACTGGTCATGATGTAACCTTGGAGGAATGTCACGGTCAGATGGGGGCAGGCAGTTTTGATATAACAGGCTATGCCCATTTAGCAGGGAATAAGGCAGATAAATATAATCTTTCTGTTGCCTGTGACAATCTGGATATTGACAGCCCGGTATTCAAGGGGCCTTTAAATGCCACCTTGAATGTGGATAGTATGAAATTTGCTGTGCCAGGCATGGAGGAGCAGATTATACCAAAAATCTCCGGAAGATTGTTCCTGGAAAATGTATTGATTTCCTTGCCGGACGAGCTGCCAGAATCCTCTGATGATATGCCTTTGGCAGCCTTGGATTATAGCGTTGAGCTAGGGAAGAATGTTCGTTTTCTCAGTCCAACCTTTGGTGATTTGCGTCTGGCAGGTGGAGCATATTTTGGGGGCTATACCCTACATCCTAGCACCGCTGGCTCCATTTATGTAAAAAGAGGTACCCTTAGCTATCTCAAAACCAATTTTAAGGTATATGAAGGCTCTATCAATTTTGGCCAGGTAAATACCCTGATGCCAAAGGTGGTGCTAAAGGCTGGTACCAAAATCAACAAAACCAGTGTATATCTTTCCTTGGATGGCATAGTGCCAAATATGCATTTCAAGCTGATGTCAGATCCTAAGATGGCAGAGGCAGATATTATTCAGCTGTTAACCTTGCGCAGTGATTATTTCAACAAGGATAAAAGTGAAGCCAGCAAGCTAACTTCCATGCTGAATATTGGTCTGCAAATGACCATTCTTTCCGAGGTGGAAGCAGCTATGCGGAATGTGCTAAATCTGGATGTGCTGACCATTGAAAGAGATACTATTGATGGCACCAAGAATTTGGGAGATGTCACAGATGGCAGTGAAACCGAAAAAAATGGTGACAAGAATGCGTATGAGGTGTACAATATCACATTGGGAAAGAATATTTCCGATAAAGCATTGATAAAATACACCCAAAGTATGACAACCAGTGATTTTAGCTATGGTGTTGATTACGAGTTGTCCAACAAGATAAATCTCACCTATCAGCGAAATCAGGACAATGATTATTATGCTGGTGTGGAAGCCAGATTCACCTTCTAGGCAGATTGGCTTGATAGAATGTTCAATAACAGCGGAGGCAGGTCTATGCAGCTGGATAGATATATATCAGAACTAAATAAGGTGAAGCTGCTGGCCTATAGTGAGGAGCAAAAGCTGTGGCAGGAGTACAAGGAGCAGGGGAGCCAGCAGGCTCGCAGCAGGCTGATAGAATCCTATCAGCCCCTGGTCTTTAAGACCGCAGAGGCTTTTCTCAAGCTGGATAATATTATGGATGTTATTCAGGAGGGTACTGTGGGGCTGATTGAGGCGGTGGAATGCTACGATTATACAAGGGGCGTGGCCTTTAGTATATTTGCCGTTCATCGCATTCGAGGCAGAATGTACAATTTCCTGAAAAAGGAAGGCCGGGCGGATATTGCCTGTTTGGAAGCTGCTTTGCCTGGTAAGGAATCTGGCTTGGAGCTTTTGACAGATACAGGGATGCCTGTGCCGGAGCAGGTGGAGCTGCAGGAGGCCTCACGGCGAGTAAAAAAAGCTATGGACAGGCTGCCGGAAAAGGAATATATGGTTCTGGACAGCATCTATGTAGGCTGTCAGGAAGCGGCACAGGTAGCTCAGCAGCTTCATGTCAGCACCTCTCATATTTACCGGCTGCAAAAAAGCGGTGTCCGAAGAGTAAGAGGTATGCTGTCAAGATTTATCCATCAATGGAAATAATTGGTAGATTGTCGGTGAAAATATAAGAAAATAAGCGTTAATTTTACAAAATAGATGAATTTGCCCTGATATAGTATGTTCAGAGAGAATGACAACTGAGGATTATATTCATTAGTTAATGTTTGAGGAGAGCAGACTATGAAGCAGGACAGAAAGATTCGTCAGCATATTACAGCCGCCAAGGGCTGGCTAAGTCGAGCCGAGGATTCTCTGGAGCAGGAAAATGCCATTCAGGGAGATTTGAAGCTGATGCTGGCTCAGGCTGAGCTTAAGAGAGCTCAGGAAAAAAATGATAAAAAGTTATGTGTGCGCTGGTTCAAAAGGCTGGCTCCTGGAGCATTGGCCTGTGCACTGGCTCTGGGGGGAATAATTTACGCCCAGCAGTCAGAGGATAGTCCATCCCTGACAAAGCAAAACCAGTTAACCAGCACTTCCTTAACGGAGCAAGGTTCCAGCTCCGGTGCAGGGAGGGACAAGGTGGTGGAATCCAAGAAATCCCATGAAAACCTCAGTGAGGAGCGGGAAGTTGATACCCCTGCCTATGTCCAGATACAGCCCAATGAGGAAGCACACTCAGAGGAGGTAGCTAATACTATTGAAAGCAGGCCTGTTGAAGTAGAGAGCCAGCAGGCACCGTCATCCTTGAAGAATGTACAGCCCTCAGAGGTGCCGGCACCAGCTATGCAAAAGCTGATGCAGTCTGCCGGCAGTAAGCTGAGAGAATAGCTGTAGGAAAATTACCACCGGCCCGGTACAAAGTAGGGCAGGCCGGCTGTTGACTTATAGATGGAGTAAAAAAGAGTATATAGGAGGTTATATCCTTGAAGAAAAACGATTACAAATATTTGGCCTGTGCAGTGGCTTTGTCCCTGTCTATGGGTGTAGGCAGTCAGTCTGCCTTGGCTGCTGTAGATCCTACTAATGCTCCTATGGGAGTAGGTGTGGATCTGAATTCCGGCAAAAGTGCTACTATGAATAGCGAAGGTGTAGTAAAGGGTTCTTTGGAGCTGCCTGATGAAAGCTCTGTAGAGTCTACACCTGCCAATGTGGCAGCTGTCCCAAGCCGGGATAGCGTATGGGCCAAGAACCGTCCTGCTGATGAGGAGCTGGACAAGGCCATGAAGGCTATTGAGGGCAACACCATCGTAGATGTAAAATACGAGGGTGTCAGCGATGATATTATGGAGACTATAAAGCTGGCTCAGGTTTCCAAGCCAGGTGATATTTGCTCCATTGGCCTTTTGTCTGAGGATGCCAGCAATATCTATGGCACTGGTTATTTCTATGATTTGTATCCTACCTTTGAGTCTGTGCCAGAGGGTGTAATCATCACCTATCATCTCTTTGAGACTCCTATTCTTACCAGTGTAGAGCTGGATGGCAATACAGAGATTGAGCCTACCGACAAGCTGCTGGCCAAGATGCAGTTGAAGCAGGGTGACCGTTTAAATCGTTTTGCCCTGAAGGAGGATGTTCGTGCACTCCAGAAGCAGTATATCAAGGACGGCTATGTTATGGCCAAAATCCGTGATATGGAGGTTGGAGACGACGGCAAGCTGGTTATCAAGGTAAATGAAGGTATTTTGGAGGGCTTCAAAATCAAGGGCCTGAAGAAAACTAAAGAAAAGGTTATTCTGCGGGAACTGCGTCCAAAGGTAGGCAAGCCTCTGAACAAAAACGATGTAGTCCGCAGCTATCAGCGCTTGACCAATCTGGACTTCTTTGAGTCTGTAGATGTAAAGCCTATTGCTGGTGTAGAGCCAAATGCCTGCGTTCTGGAGGTTGATGTTACCGAGAAGAATACTGGTATCTTCGGTATAGGTGCCGGTTATAGCAGCTCTGATGGCTTTGTCGGTATGATTAGCTTGGGTGATAGAAACTTCCGTGGTACTGGTGATTCCATTAATGTTACCCTGACCAAGAGCAGTACTGATACCAGTGCCAAGGGATATATTTTCTCCTATCGTCGTCCTTGGCTGGATAGCAAGGAAACTGCCGGAATCTTCAAGATTTACAATCGTACCTTTGAGTACAATGAGTATAATGAAAACGGAGATTTCGTTGAGGAATTCATGCGTAAGAACGTAGGCTTTGAGCTGGGCTTCTCCAGACCTCAGAGTGAATATACCTCCAACTCCATTACCTTCCGCAACAAGGATGATAAATATCAGAAGCATAAGAGCGGTACAGATAGAAGCACTGATACTATCTGGAAAGAGGATAATTTCGGTTTGACTCGTTCCATCCTGATGCAGCATATTACCGATACCAGAGATAATTATATTTACCCAACTGAGGGTTACAAGTCCACCTTGGGCTATGAATATGCCGGCTTGGGCGGAGATTTCTCCTATCACAAATTTACCATTGATGGTTCCACCTTCCGCAAGGTAGGCCGGAATCAGATTCTGGTATTCCACGGCAGCTATGGTCATTCCACTGACGATTTGCCAACTGTATCCAAGTTTATGCTGGGTGGTCAGGACACTATCAGAGGTTATCGTGATGATATGTTCCGTGGCAATAGCATGGTTCTGGGTAATATTGAGTATCGTTTCCCACTGTCTAAGAACTTCAAGGCAGCTCTCTTTACTGACTTTGGTTCTGCCTGGGATACTGGCTGGACTCCATCCAAGCTTCATGGCAGCTATGGTGTAGGCGTTATGCTGGATTCTCCATTAGGACTTATCCGCGTGGATATTGGTCATGGTACTCAGGGTAATAGAGTTCACTTCAATGTAGGCGGCACTTTCTAATGGCAGGCAAAGGGCTTGGGGTGCTGTTGCTGGCTATGTGCTGTTTGCTGCTGTGGCCTTTAGGGGCCAAGGCCCAGGAATTTGTACCTCGTGTAGCCCAGGTAGAGGCAGTGGTGGGAGATCATGCCCTCCACCTGCACG
>OCLF01000469.1_pt1 | contig 12083 bp, 11 predicted proteins | sample 1502881 | NCBI WGS metagenome assembly OCLF01 (sample SAMN03418267, study PRJEB22391) | human gut metagenome | biome: human-gut; feature: organic feature; material: feces | host: Homo sapiens | place: Tanzania | collected 2013-01
AAGGATGCCATACCCTCCTACTATATGTAAAGATAATTCTGAACTGTTACTTAAAAAAAGAAATATCTCCAAGTCACAAAATTGAAGTTTACTTGTTTGACACTCACTGTTTTAAATTAAGTAAAAAAAACAGATCGTATCATGGCATAACATGGTCGTTTCAAGCCATGATACGATCGTATCAAGCTATAGTTTTATTTACGGACCTACGAGAAAGTAACGAGAAAACAGCGAAGAAAACCTTGGTTTAGGGATTTTCCCCTATGTGTTTAGGGAAAATCCTTTTGTCATGCTATATATTGTCGCTAACTTTGCAATCGTAAAAAAGAAACTAAATTGTTGAACAAATAAAACCACAGCATTATGAAACGGTTTATATCAATAATGGCTTTGCTGTTCACGCTTACGTTCACGGCAAACGCAATGAGCTACGAGCAAGCTCGCGAGCAAGCTTTGTTCCTCACCGACAAGATGGCTTATGAGCTTAACCTCACCGACGACCAGTATGAGGCTGTTTATGAGATAAACCTCGACTATCTGATGAGTGTCAACACAGTGGACGACCTTTATGGCTCCTACTGGCGCTACCGCAACCTCGACATGAGCTACGTGCTGCTCGACTGGCAGTATCGCGCCTTCTGTGATGCAGCTTACTTCTACCGCCCGCTCTACTTCAGCGGTGGTTATTGGCGCTTTGGAGTATACGCACGCTATCCGCATCGCGACTACTTCTACTTCGATCGTCCTCGCGTATACATAAGCTATTGCGGCGGACACTCTTGGCACAGAAACCACGGACGCTCATGGTATGACGGACGTCATTACGGTCCGCGTCCAGGCAGCAGCCACTTTGGAATGCGTGATGGATTCGACCGTGGCGACTATGGTAAAGGCAATCGCCAGAGCTTCGGCAACCGTCTGCCCGACCAGCAGCGTGGCAATACTTCGTTTGGCAGCCGTGTGAACACTCAGCAAAACAGACAAAACTCTTCGTTCGGCAGTCGTGGAAGCAGCACACGCACTACTGTTCGCCAACCTATCACCAACGAGCCTCAGCGCAACTCGTTTGGCACCAACCGTGGAGGCAACTCTTTCGGCAGCAACCGTGGCGGCAACAACAATAGTCCACGCCCAACATTCGGACCATCTGTACAACGCCAGCAGACTACATCGCCCTCAACATCATTCGGAAGCAACCGAGGAAACAGCTCGTTCGGAAGCAGCCGTGGAGGCAATTCGTTTGGTGGAAGCCGTGGAGGAAGCTCATTTGGAAGCAGCCGTGGAGGCGGCTCACGAATTAGTACCCCATCACGTGGAAGTTCTAATGGCGGAGGTTCCTACAACAGCGGTTCTTCAAAGAGTTGTTTTGGAAGCCGCAGATAAGATAAGCAAAATAATGAAAATAATTAGATAACAGAGAGTGTATAATTGCCATATACTAATATATATAAAAGGTTAAATATTTAAATGTTAAACATCGCTTTAATGAGAGAATTCTGAATCTGAAGACATAGGTAATAGGAATTAAAAAGATTGTTCAAGGAAACTTAAAGTATAACTATTCTTTTATGCGTAGAGTGCGGATTGTAGTCATAACCGACCACATCCGCACTCTTTCTTTATTGTATTATAAGAAGTACTTAGAACATATAAAGGTTATTAGAGTATAAGCTCTCTCATTTCGGCATTCTCCATACGCGGCACATCCTGCATGGGCTTGTTGAAGAACACCGACTGAATGACCTTGTTGATGATGCCATGCCCCACAGCCGCCACAGTCTTTCCCTCATATCGGCTGCGCATAAGGTCGATGAATGCCTGGGCACGCTTGCGCATCACATCTGTTGTCTCTATGTCGTCGGTCCATTTAGCGTCTTTCAGGTCGGGGATAAAGCGTCCGGTAAAGCTGCCCCAGTCGCGCTCCCTAAGCAATGGAGTCTGCATGATGGAGTCGAGAGCCTTGGCGCGGTCGCCATCGAAATGAGGAGCGGCTATCTCCACACAAGTGTCTACAGCACGCTTCAAGTCGCTCGACACAAAAGCGTCAATATGTTCCTGCTTCAGTCGCATTGCGAGCTCTCGGGCCTGTTCCACACCATTAGGAGTGAGCTTTCCCGGTGTCTGTCCTTGCATAATCTTGTTCACATTGTCCACGGTCTCACCGTGGCGGATAAGAAGAAGTCTTGTTGACATGATGTTTTATATTGGTTTTCATTGGATTGCACTCTGCAAACCGAGGGCAAAGTTAGCATATTAAAACGAAAAGCACAAATATAGTACGTAGAAATACACATGCGCAAAGGCACTTCATGCATTCAAATTGTCGTCAACAATGTAATTAATATGTCTTTTTGTTAAAATAAAGACAGATTTGTTTGCTATCTTGTTTTGTTTTATTACCTTTGCATTGCAAATAACATATACAAGAACAAAAAAATATATTTAAATGAGCAAACTCATTCAACCAGAACATTATCACGCCCTACTCGACATGAACAAGACAGAGCAGGGCATAAAACTTATAAAGGACTTCTTTCAGCAGAACCTCTCAACAGAGTTGCGTCTGCGCCGCGTCACAGCTCCTCTGTTTGTGATGCAGGGACTCGGTATTAACGACGACCTTAACGGAGTGGAGCGCCCCGTGACATTCCCCATCAAGGACCTTGGCGACAAGAAAGCCGAGGTGGTTCACTCGCTTGCCAAATGGAAGCGACTGACACTTGCCGAATATCGTGTGTCGCCTGGCTATGGTGTCTATACCGACATGAACGCCATACGTGCCGATGAGGAACTCGACAATCTCCACTCTTTGTATGTAGACCAGTGGGACTGGGAGGCTGTAATCACTCCCGAACAGCGCTCTCTTCTTTTCCTCACCAACATCGTGGAGCGCATCTATGCCGCCATTCGCCGCACAGAATATCTTGTGTGCGAGACCTACGACCAGATACGTCCTTTCCTGCCCGAGCAGATTCACTTCATCCATAGCGAGGACTTGCTGCAGATGTATCCCGACCTCTCGCCCAAGGAGCGCGAGGACGCAATATGCAAGAAGTATGGTGCCGTATTTATAATAGGTATAGGCCAGAAACTATCTAATGGCGAGAAGCACGACGGTCGCGCCCCCGACTACGACGACTGGTCGACTATTGCCGAGAATGGCAAGACAGGCTTAAACGGCGACATCCTTATTTGGTATCCTGTGTTGCAGCGTTCGTTTGAGCTTTCGTCAATGGGTATCCGTGTTGACAAGGAGGCTCTGTTGCGTCAGCTTAAGATAGAGGGCGAGGAAGAGCGCGAGCAGCTTTATTTCCACCGCCGTCTGCTTAATGATGAGTTGCCACTGTCAATAGGTGGCGGTATAGGTCAGAGCCGACTCTGCATGGTGCTGCTTCATAAGGCTCACATTGGCGAGATACAAGCGTCAATATGGCCGGACGATATGCGAAAGAAATGTGCGGAATTGGGAATGCCGCTGATTTAAAAAGAAAAAAAAGCCCTACCCCCAACCCATTTCCCCATAGGGAGTGGCTGGAGGTGGGACTTCTCTATTCCTTCACATAATCCACAAAAGCATACTCCTGATGATGTTTCTCATCCTTAGTATGCTCCTCGCGCCACGTCTCTTTCCAGCCATTGTATTCTGGAAAGAAAGCGTCGGCTTGCTGCGGAGTGTCGTGAATCTCTGTCAGGCAAAGGCGGTCGGCAATCTTTAGCGACTGCTCATACACACTCGCTCCACCTATTATATATATATCCTCATCGGGCTGGCAATGGCTTATCGCCTCTTCAAGCGAGGCATAAGTGTCGCAACCCGGAAAACTTGTCTTCGTGCGGCTTATCACCACATTACGACGGTTGGGCAATGCTCCTTTGGGCAACGACTCAAACGTGTTGCGTCCCATGATTATGGTATGACCTGTGGTGAGAGCCTTGAAACGCTTAAGGTCGTTGGGCAACCAATACAGCAGTTTGTTCTGAAAGCCGATGGCACGGTTGGCGGCTACGGCGGCGATGATGCTTATCATTTCAATAATTATTAATTATTGGTTATTTATTATTAATTGTTTGTTACACGCTTACGGTGGCTGGGATATGTGGCCATGGGTCGTAGCCCTCAAGAGTGAAGTCCTCGAACTTGAAGTCGAAAAGATTCTTCACGTCAGGATTAATCTTCATCTTTGGCAACGGTCGCGGAGTGCGTGTGAGCTGAAGGCGGGCCTGCTCAAGATGATTGAGATAGAGATGGGTATCGCCTGTTGTGTGGATAAACTCGCCAGGCTTTAGTCCTGTCACCTGAGCCATCATCTGCAAGAGCAAAGCATACGAGGCAATGTTGAACGGCACACCAAGGAAGGTGTCGGCAGAGCGCTGGTAGAGCTGAAGCGACAACTTGCCGTCGGCTACGTAAAACTGGAACAGACAATGGCAAGGAGGCAAAGCCATCTGTTCCACCTCGGCAGGATTCCATGCCGACACAATCATGCGGCGCGAGTTGGGATGATTGCGTATTTGGTCGAGCACATTCTGTATCTGGTCAATGGTGCCTCCGTTGTAGTCGGGCCATGAACGCCATTGATGACCATACACTGGTCCGAGGTCTCCATTCTCGTCTGCCCACTCATTCCATATACGCACACCATGCTCCTGAAGATACTTCACGTTGGTGTCGCCACGCAGAAACCACAGCAACTCATAGATAATCGACTTTAGGTGCAGTTTCTTGGTTGTGAGCAAAGGGAAACCGTCTTCCATGTTGAATCGCATCTGATTGCCAAACACACTCATTGTGCCTGTGCCTGTGCGGTCGGTCTTTGTGGCACCCTCGGTGAGGATGCGGTTTAGGAGATTGAGATATTGTTGCATTTTGTTTTTTAATGTTGAGTGTAAAAATGTGAATCTTATATTAGGCAAGCACACGACATTCCGCGTCGGGCACGTGTGTGCTCTTGATGCGCCATTCCTGTGGATAGAGATTGTTGGCACGGTTGCCGATGTTCTTCTCAAAGCCTAACGGAGTGCCACGATAGGTGAGCACCACAAAACCGCGAGGAGTATCGGGCGGAAGCACCACAGCCTCTTTTCTGAGATAACTTATAGCCTCAGCATAGTCCACCTCCACACGCGGATAAGCATCATTGGAGAGCTGACGCGACAGAGCGAGAGAATGGTCGGGGATTATGTCCTTACCCTTCATTGTGCCTATGCCCACACCGGCGTGCATTATGCGGAGCGAAGAATTGGCTGCATCAAAGATGTCGAGCCAACGCGAGGGCACGGCAATATATGTGTCGCCTATCTGACGCAAGGTGAAACGAGCAGGGTCTACGAGCGGAATTGGTATATTAGGCATCTTTGCCTGTTGTGCGCCTTTTTTGGCTGAAGCTTTCTTTTGCTTCTTCTGGCGGTCGACTTTAGATGTATTGTCTTTAGCCGATAAAGAAAGTTCCACATCCTCGTTGGCTGGTTTGCGAAGCACGGCAAGGAAGAGTCCCTCGCTGCGGCTTATGCCAGGCATGAAGCGATAGACGAGAGCCGAACCAACCACAGCTGGAGTGATGTTCCACGAATCGTCAATGGGCAGTTCTACAAACTCGGCACCGAGTTCACTAACTATCCACTCCACATTCTCCTCGTCCTCATGTGCGTTGAATGTGCATGTGGAGTAAATGAGCAGTCCGCCAGGTCGGAGACAATGCCAAATGTCGCTGACAATCTCACGCTGCAAATGCCAACAGTTGTCAACATTCTGCAGACTCCATTCCTGGCGTGCCCCATCATCCTTGCGGAACATTCCCTCGCCCGAGCAAGGCACATCGGCAAGAATAGCGTCGAACATCAGGCGCGACTTGCGGTAGTCGCGTGGATAGTTGTTGGTCACGACGATGTCCTCATGACCGAATTTCTGAAGATTCTCGCTTAGTATCTGTGCGCGTGGACGCATTGGCTCATTACTGAAGAGCAATGAACCCTCGGGAAGGGCCGCACGCAAGGCAATTGACTTGCCGCCAGGAGCGGCACAGAGGTCGAGCATTGTTACGGGTTGCTTTATCAATGTGCGCACGGCAAGGTCGACAAACATCGACGCTGCCTCCTGCACATAATATACTCCTGCATGCAGAAGTGGGTCGAAAGTGAAGTTGGGGCGCTCCTTTAGGTAGCGTCCTGTAGAGCCACACCAAGGCACAATGGCGTCTTGCAACTCTTCTGTAACGTCGAGTTCAGCAGCCTTAAACGGGTTAAGGCGTATGCTTGTAGGCGTAATATCCGACTCAAGTCCCGACTTGAGCCTACTGTAAAGCTCGTCGCCAAGAAGCTGTTGTGTGTAGTTCTCGAAATCTATTGGGAGATTCATTATATATTTGTTAGCTTTGCTAATTATTAAATGCTGTGCAAAGTTAACTATAATATTTCAGAAGAACAATAAAACAAAAGGATATCCTTAATTATATATAAAACTTTAGAATAACCCATCTTATAATGAAGTGTATTATATAATTTTGCATATTATAATTAAGATTAAGGCAATGACAAAGAATACAATGGCAAACAAACTTCCAAGGAAGTTGATTCAAAAAATGGAAATTGTGGGAGAGCAAATCAAGCTTGCCAGATTACGCCGCAACCTGAGCATGGCACAAGTTGCAGAAAGAGCAACTTGCTCAGAAGTTACACTTTGCAAAGTAGAGAAGGGATTGCCTACGGTCTCCATCGGTATTTACCTGCGTGTACTATATGCTCTTCAACTGGATGATGACATATTACTCTTGGCAAAAGACGACAAACTCGGAAGAGCATTACAAGACATGGGGCTGGTGAACCGTCAAAGAGCTACTAAAAAAATATAGGAATGGAACGACTATTAGTTTACGCAGATTTTAACTGGCTCAACAAACCAGAGTTGGTAGGCGAACTGTGCTATGAGAAATTGCGCGGCTCCGACAGCTATGCCTTTAAGTTTGATGAGAATTGGATGAGTATTCATGCCGGAATCAAACTTTCTGAAGACATTAACAACTACCCAGGCATGCAATATACCCAACCAGGAAATGATATATTCGGATGTTTTTCTGATGCATTGCCAGACCGATGGGGAAGAACCTTGCTTAAAAGAAGAGAACAAATACAAGCTTCAGAAGAAAAAAGAGCTGTAAGATCTCTGTCCTCTTTTGATTATCTCATGGGAATAGATGACTTCTCCAGAATGGGAGGCTTTAGATTTAAACGGGAATTGGAGGGTGACTATATCAATGTGTCACCATCACTAAAGATACCACCACTAACTGAAATTAGGGAACTTATTCATGCCAGTCAGGAAGTGGAGAAATCTGAAGATAATGACGTTTTGCCTGAAAAGAAATGGATAACACAACTTATACAGCCAGGCACTTCATTAGGTGGTGCAAGACCCAAGGCGGGTGTATTAGACGAAATGGGAAATCTATGTATTGCTAAGTTTCCTTCTAAAAAGGATGACTATGACACTGGCATCTGGGAACATTTTTCTCATCTTCTTGCTCAAAAAGCAGGAATCCAAGTAGCTCAGACAAGGGTTTTAGACGGTTTGGGAAAATACCACACGCTCTTATCCAGGCGCTTTGACAGAACAGATGAGGCAAAACGAATCCATTTTGCATCATCAATGTCTCTGTTAGGATTAAAGGATGGAGATAATGCACAAAGTGGTTTTGGATATCTCGATATTGTTGATTTCATAATCCAAGGTTGCTGTGACGTAGAGAAAAATCTTCATGAACTCTATAGAAGGGTTGCGTTCAACATCTGCATTGGCAATTCTGACGACCACTTCAGAAACCATGGTTTTCTGCTTACACCCAAAGGATGGACTCTGTCACCAGCCTATGACATGAACCCTACCCTCAATGAACACCAGAGCCTTCTAATCAATGAATCTTCCAACAAGGCTGACATCAGAGTTTTGTTAGATTCATGCGAGAGCTATATGATTAATAAGGAGGAGGCAGAAATCATCATCCATGATGTTCAAGCGGCTGTTAGCAAATGGGAGAATTTGGCTATTCAACTTCAAATTCCAATAAGGGAGAGGAATATATTTAAAGATAGGTTTAAGCTTAACCTTTAATATAATGAAGTAATTTCAAAGTTTACTTCATTATATTAAGGGTTACTCCACTGTCTTTTCAATTACAATCACAAGGTTTCAGTCTTCAACCTTGTCGTAAAAAGACATCATATTATTAACTTATTAGTCGTCCTGTCCGAACAAAGGATCCTCAGGCATCACCATGAGAGGCTTCTGCTCAAACTCCTTCAGAAGATTCTCAGGCACATACTTCTTGTCAACCACGAGGCGGAACATGTATTCATTGAACCAGTCGTTAGACATGATAAGGCAGCCACCAACACCATTGTCAGCGCCCCAGCTGTTCTCCACCTTCCACTTCACAGGGTTGCCGTTCTTGTCGAGGTCAACAGCAGTAAGGGTCATAGCGTGTGTAGAACCCGAATCGTATGTAGCGATACGGTCGGCCTTGTTCATGGGGAATGTGGTGTTGAAGAGCGAACCATAGTCGTAGTTATTCACGTCGAGGTAGCCAAGAGTGCGGTCGAACTGCTTACCCACGTCGTAAGAAGAATACATCTTCTTGCCATCCTTAAGCGAGGCTATGGCAAGCTTGGCAATCTCCTCGGTAGGAAGGTTGAGGTATTTCCAGTTCTGTCCGTCGTATACGTGGCGGTCGTACTCCACCTCATAGGTCTTGTGATAAGGACGACGCGGGTCGTTCATCACCATAATGAATGTGCCCTCAAGCGGATGGCCCACCACCTCGTCGTAGAACGACTTAGGAGTGAACTTGCGAGGCTCGCCAACAGGCTTGCCGTCCTTTGTACGGAACTGATAGGTGAATTCCTTCACCGGCTCGCTCAATGTGACAGAGAGCATGTGGTAGACGGTAGAGAGCATCTCTGTCTTGCGCTGGTTGATAGCGGCAGGCTTCTTGCCATCGGCCACCATCTTGCGAAGCTCCAGACCATACTCGCGGAGCTTGGAAGAGATAAGAGCCGAAATGCGCGATGTGTTCTCGGCAGAGTAAGTCTCAGGCTGCACCGACATAGGCACAAGACCATACTTAGGAGCCAAATCGGCAGCACCACAGAATGTGCCGCCATCGTTGAGCGGACTCTTGAAGAAGAACTGCACACGCTGGTCGTCCATCGGCTTCTTGGCATTGTCAATCACGCCCTGGAGCATAAGGTTGGCCTTCTCAAGCTGGTCGTAGAAGAAGAGATAGTCCTGCGAGAACTCTACAGCGATAGAGTCGCCATGCTCACGGGCATAGTTGGAGCGCAACACATTGAAGCTTGAGAACATCCAGCAACGGCCACTGCTCTTCTGATTGTGAATAGACTGCTTGGGAGTCTCCACACTGAAGTGAGTGTCGAATGTTGTCTTGTTGGAGAAGTTCTTGGCCAAATCGTCAATCTTGTTGGCAGCAAGGGCATTGACGAGAGCCTTGTTCACAGTCGCGTTGCCCTGCGACTTCTCCATTGTCTGAAGCATCTGGGCAGATATTCCGCCCTGCTTTGTCTGTGCGCCTGCTGATGCGGCGAGCGCGAGGCATAAGCCTAAAGCAAATGTCTTAGTATTCATTCCGTTTGATTATTTTTGATTATATTGATTATTTTAATGATTAATTTTTACAAATATAGGTATTAATCCCGACAATCCCAAATTATTCCGAAAAAAATGTATAATTTTGCAAATTATTAGCAGATTTCACTAAAATAAAAATTTTAATTCACAACAATGAAGACCAACAAACTCGCCATTATGGCAGTTCTGCTCTTTGCCATGATGTTCTCGGCAAAGGTTAAGGCACAGACAAATGCACAGATTTTGTATGACTTCGGTTCCGACCGCAAGTATGTCACTCTCACCCTTGAGATGTTCAAGCAAGACAACTGGGGTAGCACCTATTTCTTCGTCGACCACGACTTCAACTACGACAAAATGGTTGAGGGCAGCAAGAACGTGGCACAAGGCGGCACCTACACCGAGATTTCACGCGCGCTGAACTTCTGGAAGAACTCAAGCATGAAGAATTGGAGCCTGCACGTTGAGTACAACGGTGGCATCACAAAGAACTATCCCATCAACAACGCATGGCTCTTTGGTGTGGAGTATTTCATGCACGACAAGTCGTTCAAGAACGTGCTTACTCTTGAAGCCCTGTACAAGACTATCCGCGAGACCGACTCCAACGTGCCTATGCAGTTTACTGCCGTATGGACCTGTAACGACATCTTTGGCGTTAAGGGCTTGAAGTTCGACGGATTTGCCGACTTCTGGTGGGAGACCCATTTCGTGGCTGACGACAACGCTAAGTCAAGAGATGCCCATACTGTATTCATCACCGAGCCTCAGCTTTGGTACAACGTGGGCCAGCACATCGGTTGCGACAACCTCAGCATAGGTGGTGAGGTGGAGCTTTCCAACAATTTTGGCTCTACCGATGGTTTCAAGTGCCGTCCGTGCTTGGGCGTAAAGTGGGACTTCTAACATAGGAAATATAGACTATTGGAAAATTTGGACAATTGAAATATTGAACAATCCATATATTGGACAATTGAAACATTGAACGATATGTTAGAAAAACTCTTCGGCTTCAACCCCGCGAAGCACAACATCAAGACCGAGATAATGGCGGGAATCACCACATTCCTCACTATGGCATACATCCTTGCCGTCAACCCGAGCATCTTCTCAAACCTCGCGTCTAAAGGCATGGACACCAACGCCGTATTCACATCCACAGCCTTGGCAGCCATTGTAGGAACACTCATCATGGCATTCTACGCCAAGAAGCCATTCGGACTGGCTCCGGGTATGGGCCTCAACGCCTTCTTCGTGTTCACCGTATGCCTCACCATGGGATACTCATGGCAGTTTGCTCTTACCGCCATTCTCATCGAAGGCTTCCTGTTTGTGCTCATGACCATCACGCGCATACGCACTCTTATTGTTGATGCTATTCCGGCAACACTCAAGCGAGCCATCGGAGCCGGCATCGGCCTGTTCATAGCCTTCATCGGACTTAAGAACGCTGGCATCATCGTTGAGAACTCAGCCACATTCGTAAGCATAGGCGAGATGACCCACGGTTCTGCCCTACTCGGCGTTATTGGCATCATCTTCACCTCGGTGCTCGTAATAAAGAATGTGCCTGGAGCGTTGCTCATCGGTATCCTCGGCACAGCCCTCATCGGCATTCCTATGGGCATAACCAACTTCTCGGGCATCGTGGACACTCCTCCTTCCATCGAACCTATATTCTGTCAGTTTGAGTTCCACAACATCCTCACCATCGACATGCTCATCGTTGTGTTCACCTTCCTGTTCATCGACATGTTCGACACAATGGGCACACTCGTGGGTGTTTGCACCAAGGCTGGCATGATGCAGAAAGATGGCCGCATCCCAGGACTCAACAAGGCCTTCATGGCAGACGCTATTGCCACTATGACAGGAGCCTGTCTCGGCGCAAGTACCACAACTACTTATGTGGAGAGTGCTTCGGGTGTGGCACAGGGCGGACGCACTGGCCTCACGGCCTTCTCCACAGCTATTTGCTTTGCCATAGCCCTGTTCTTCGCTCCGATATTCCTTTCCATCCCATCGGCAGCCACAACACCGGTATTGGTAATCGTGGGCCTGTTCATGCTGTCGCCTATTAAGGACATCGATCTCGACAACTTTGCCGAGTCAATCCCCGCATTCATCACCATCGTAATGATGCCGCTCACCTACAGCATCTCCGACGGTATCCTCTGCGGAGTGATAGCCTACGTTGCCATCAACCTGCTTTGCGGCAACTTCAAAAAACTCAACATCACGCTATACGTCCTTGCCGTACTGTTTGTGATGAAATACGTGTTCATGTAAACACATATATATTAAATGGCAAAGTAAATACATAAGTAAGTGATCTAAATTATTTATATATATCAGTACTAATATGGTTCATTTTCCGTTTTATAGAAAAAATAGAATTATGAAACCAATAAAAGTACTTGAATTATCAGAGGTTGATCGCCTCAAA
>OCLF01000473.1_pt1 | contig 12048 bp, 10 predicted proteins | sample 1502881 | NCBI WGS metagenome assembly OCLF01 (sample SAMN03418267, study PRJEB22391) | human gut metagenome | biome: human-gut; feature: organic feature; material: feces | host: Homo sapiens | place: Tanzania | collected 2013-01
TGCCCACCATATCATAACCCATGATCTGTACATCACGGCGATTGGACTTAAGCAGGTAATCTCCCACGAGATGCGCCTTCGATGTCATTGTTATACAATGATGGGTAGCAGGATGTTCATCAAAGTACTGAGCCAGCATCTTCTGGTACTCGTTGCGGGTTCCGTTGAGCGGAAGATCGAGCACATTGATGACTATATTTGGGAAATGATCATGCATATAATGACGGAATCCCACCTCACGGTTGTCCTGCTGTTTGCTGACTACATGACCGTCCTTGGTCTGTCTCATCAGCATCACCTCTTCCTCATTGGCCGCCAGCATCATCAGCATCTTGGCTGCAAAATAGCCAGAGCAGAATGAATCCTGTCCATAGAAGGAGAGAGGACGCAAGTCTGGCATATATGAGTCGAGCAGGATAAACGGAATACCCTTCTGATGCAACTGGTCTGTAAAACCACGTGTCACTTCCAGAGATGATGGCACCACGATGACTCCCTCCGGTTTGGCATCAAGAATCTCTTGCGAAACAGCCTTGAAAGAATCCTCACTGGAACGCTCGTAGAATCGAATCTCTAAATCGATATGGAAATCCCGGCGCTGGTCTTCGCACTTTCGGGCACCTTCTTCAATCTCTTCCCAATAGGCTTCCGACTCATGCTTCGGTATCAGAAGACAAAAAGTATAAGCCTTGTTGTATGCCAATGCACTGGCATACATATTTGGTTGATAATTCATTTCCTTGAGCGCTTGTTCCACCTTCTCACGAGCCGGTTTCGACACGTTCGGGCGGTCGTGGAGCACACGGTCCACTGTTCCTACAGATACGCCTGCTCTTTCGGCGATATCCTTGATTCTGATTCTTTCGGCCATTGTTTTTAAGTTTATGGTTTGAGCACGTCGCACGTACATTATTATATAGTAGGAGACATTTTATCTAGAAAGACGACAGCGTTCCTTTCATAACTGTGCGCACAAACTGTGCTTTTTTACTATGTTTTGATGAACTGCTGGTTTGTGTGCGGTCACACCATCAGCATTCGGGCGCAAATATACAACATTTTTTTGAATTGTGCGAATGCACAGCTCTTTTTTTGCACAAAAATCGAAAAAAAAGGAGAAAAAAAGGGAAAAAGTGAGAAAAATACGAAAAAATAGGGCGATAATTGAAAAAAACTGCGATTAAATTTTGGTATTCGAGAAATTATAGCTATTTTTGCCAGCGGTTACGGACAACTACAACAAAATTGTCTATTAGTAAACAAACAATAAAAACAAAGAAATTAAAACTATCAAACAATGGCAAAGATTGTAACATTAGGCGAGATTATGCTTCGTTTGTCACCAGAAGGCAACGATCGTTTCATCCAGAGTGAGTCACTTCGCATCATCCCTGGTGGTGGTGAGGCTAACGTTGCTGTTAGCCTTGCTAACTATGGTCACGATGCATATTTCGTATCAAAGTTGCCAAAGCACGAGATTGGCCAGATTGCAGTAAATGGTCTTCGTCGTTATGGCGTCAACACAGAGTTTATCGCTCGCGGTGGTGATAGAGTAGGTCTCTATTATGCAGAGACTGGTGCTTCTATGCGCCCATCTAAGGTTATCTACGACCGTGCTCACAGCGCTATCGCAGAGGCAGATCCTTCTGATTTCGACTTTGACAAGATCATGGAGGGTGCTCAGTGGTTCCACTGGAGCGGAATTACTCCTGCTATCAGCGACAAGGCTGCAGAATTGACTAAGTTGGCTTGTGAGGCAGCTAAGCGTCATGGCGTAACAGTATCTGTTGACCTCAACTTCCGCAAGAAGCTCTGGACATCAGAGAAGGCTATCTCTGTTATGCGCCCATTGATGCAGTATGTAGATGTTTGCATCGGTAACGAGGAGGATGCTCAGCTTTGCTTGGGCTTCAAGCCAGATGCTGACGTAGAAGGCGGTAAGACTGATGCTGAGGGTTACTATGGCATCTTCAAGGGTATGATGGAAGAGTTCGGCTTCAAGTATGTCGTTTCTACTCTCCGTGAGTCTCTCTCTGCTACTCACAATGGCTGGAAGGCTCTTATCTATGATGGTAAGGAGTTCTATCAGAGCAAGCACTACGACATCAACCCTATCATCGACCGCGTAGGTGGTGGTGACTCTTTCTCTGGTGGTTTGATCCACGGTCTCTTGACTAAGGAGACTCAGGGCGAGGCACTTGAGTTCGCTGTTGCAGCTTCTGCTTTGAAGCACACTATCCCTGGCGACTTCAACTTGGTTTCTGTTGACGAGGTTGAGAGCCTTGCTGGCGGTAACGCTAATGGTCGTGTACAGCGATAACATTTAACACTTAACATTTAACATTAAACATTAAATAAAAGATGGCAAAGTTTAGCAAAATGCAGGTCATGGCAGCTATGAAAGAGACTGGTATGGTTCCTGTATTCTTCAATAAAGATATCGAAATCTGCAAGAACGTGATCAAGGCATGCTACGAGGGTGGCGTTCGCGTATTTGAATTCACCAACCGTGGCGATTTCGCTCACGAGATTTTCGGTGAGTTGGTAAAGTGGGCTGATAAGGAGTGCCCAGAGATGATCTTGGGTGCTGGTACTGTGGTTGACGCTGGTACTGCTTCCTTGTATCTCCAGTTGGGTGCAAACTTCATCGTTGGTCCTAACTTCAATCCTGATATTGCTCCTGTATGTAACCGTCGCTTGGTGCCTTATTCACCAGGTTGTGGTTCTGTAACAGAGATCAACAATGCTCAGGCAGCAGGTTGCGATGTAACCAAGGTATTCCCTGCAGGTAATGTAGGTGGTCCTTCATTCGTTAAGAATGTAATGGCACCATTGCGTTGGAGCAACATCATGGTAACAGGTGCAGTAGAGCCAACAGAGGAGAACCTTACTCCTTGGATCAAGGCAGGTGTTCTCTGTGTAGGTATGGGTTCTAAGCTCTTCCCTAAGGAGACTGTTGCTGCTGCAGATTGGGCTGCCATCACAGCCAAGTGCCAGGAAGCTTTGGGCTACATTGCTAAGGCACGTGCATAATCAGAATGCATAAAAGTTTTCATCATATTTATGGCATCGCCATCATCTGTATGATGGTGGCGATGTTTGTTTTTTCAGCTTGTTCGCCATCGCATAAGGGCGAAGTAGATGAGCTGAATTATCTTTCTTATGCGCTTCACTATCGTAACCTTGATTCCACTAAAGTATTGGCAGAGAAGGCTTTGGCTCTTTCCGAAGACTATCCTGCCGGATATGCGGAGGCTTGCAACAACCTGGCTTTTGTGGCTATTGCCAAGATGGATTACCATACTGCCAAGCGATGGCTGGACAAGGTTAACGAACGCAGTGACAACCAGATAGAACTCCTTATTGCCGACGTTCAGAATATGCGACTCTGTCAGCGTGAGGCCCGCAACAAGGATTTTTATAGCTTCAGGGAAAAAGCCATCCGTAAACTGCGAAGAATCGGTGAGGAAATAGATAACCTTCCTCTTCGAGAGCGTCATCGCGCCATTTATGCGAAGAGTGAGTTTGACATCGTTGCTGCCACCTATTTTTATTATGTACAGCTAGACAAGCCGATGCTCAATGCGCTGGCAGATCTTGACCCGGATGAACTGGAACAGGATACGGCACAATATCTCAACTATCTTTATAATATGGGATCTGGTGGCGCCATTACTCATGGCACCCCACAGGAAATCTGTCAGACTGAATTTGATATGCTCATTCGCCTCTATTTCATGGCAAGTGGCAATACCCCTTATCCCTACTGGCAGGCAAACGCACTGCAATCTATCAGCGAACATATCCAGGATCCGGAACAGCGCGATTTCCTGGTAAAAAACAATCTGCCGGCTTTCCAGTATCTCAATGTTGAACAGATGCCTTTGGAACTTCTGGCAGGAAACTTTGCGCAACGCGCACTCAATATTTTTTCAGAATATGGAGACGTTTACCAGACGGCAGGAGCATACCGCACACTGGCAGAATGCTACTGGCAGATCAAGGATTATAAATCGGCAGGCGATTGTCTGAATAGGGCACTCAACCAGAACAGAGCTATCCAGCAGGCGCCCGACCTGGTGGCTTCTATACGGGAAAGACTCAGCCTGGTTTATTCTGCCATCGATGATAAACCGAAAAGCGATTACAACCGAAACATTTACCTCGATTTGCAGGAGCAAAGCCGACAGGATAGGCAGTTGGAAGCGCGTGCCACTCAGTTGGACAACAATGCCGTCCAGCTGAACACGATGATTGCTGCGGTAATCTTTATGATTGTCTTGGTTGTGGTCTTGCTCTATGTATTCGACAGTATGAAGCGCCGTAATACCAAGGAAAGTTCTGTGGAATCCCTACTGATACCTTTACATAAGTGGGAAGAACAGAACACACAGCATATCAATGCATTATCAGAAAAGCATGAAGAATTGGAAGAAGCCAAGAATATGGTTCAGCTTCATATATCAGACAACAGACGCCGCAACCTGGAACAGCGTGCCAAGCTTTCTCTGGTCAATAGCATCACCCCATTTATCGACCGAATGATTCATGAGGTAGATAGACTGATGAAGGGCAATGATTCGGAAGAAGTGAAACAGGAACGATATACCTATATATCTGAGTTGACAGACAAGATCAACCAATATAATTCGGTTCTCACCGATTGGATACAGATGCGCCAGGGAGCCATCAATCTCCGCATTGAGAGTTTCCCGCTCCAGCCACTTTTCGATATTGTAGCCAAAGGAAAAATGAGTTTCCAGATGCGTGGGGTCAAACTGACCGTACAACCTACGGATGCCACGGTAAAGGCAGACCGTACACTGACTCTATTCATGATCAATACCATCGCCGACAACGCCAGGAAGTTTACACCTGCAGGAGGTGAGGTTGTGGTAAGTGCCAAGAGCCATCAGGCATTTGTAGAAATATCTGTAGAAGATACGGGAAAAGGTATGGATGAAGAAACACTGGAACACATCTTCGACCGAACCTATACCGGCGGACATGGATTCGGTTTGCTCAACTGTAAGGGAATCATCGATAAGTACAAGAAAATCAGTTCGCTCTTCTCTCCTTGTAATATTCAGGCAGAGAGTGAGCCGGGAAAGGGTAGTAAGTTCACTTTCCGACTGCCTTGCGGTATTCGGAAAATGCAAATGATACTGATACTTGCCTTGATGCTGATAGGGTGTAATATCCCATCTGCCGTACAGGGAAGCACTCGGGAAAATGTCTCTATGCACAGAACTGACAAGCACAGAACTTACAGGCACAGTGGCAATAAGCAGACATCGCGATTGCTGCAAACAGCAGCATCCTATGCCGACAGTGCCTATTTCAGTAATATCAATGGTACCTACGAGCGGACCCTGGCTATGGCAGATTCGTCTCGCAGCTATCTCAACCGATACTATCTGACATTGAATCCTGATGGGAAATATCTGATGGTGGCACATCCCATGAAAGGAACCGCTGCCGAAATCCATTGGCTGCACGACAGTTTGCCAACCAACTACGAGGTCATACTTGATATCCGCAATGAGAGTGCCGTGGCAGCGCTGGCGCTCCACAAATGGGAACTATACGATAGTAACAACAAGGTATATACACAGCTCTTCCGTGAACGGAGTGCGGATAATTCGCTCGATAACTACGTAAGAACCATGCAGATTTCAGAAAACTCGAAGGCTGTAGCCATCGTCTTGCTGATTATCCTGCTATTACAATTGCCACTGGCATATTATCTGCTATACTATCGCCACATTCTCCGTTATCGCTATGCCGTAGAAAAGATCAATGGCATCAACAAGGTGCTGCTCAGTGGTGATTCCAACACGGATAAGCTGAAACAGATTACCGGAATCTGGACTCCATCCGGCAGCAATAATATACGTAACGCTCAGCTTTTCCCTCAGCTCAATGAGGTGGTGGAACATATCTCGCAAGCGCTGAAGCAAAGCATTGAGATGCAGCAGAATGAGGCTACGAATATAGAAATGGCAGAAGATGAGCTGCATCGTGCAGAGTATGAAAACGGAAAGTTGCACATTGCCAATTCCGTACTCGACAACTGTCTCTCTACGCTCAAGCACGAAACGATGTATTACCCATCGCGAATCAGACAGCTCATCGACAGTACCCCGGAGGATGTTACTTCCCTGCAGGAGTTGGTGGATTACTACAAGGCAATATACACGATGCTCAGCGCACAGGCAATGGAGCAGGTGGAAGGAACCGTGAAATGCGACGCAGACTTGCTGGCATATCTCAGGAAGCTGATCACTGGCGGAGTGAAGAACTTCACTTATCAGGAAACAGCCGCATCATCCGCCTATGTTACCTGCCAGTACATCCTTCACGACATCCCATTTGACGCAACCCGGCATCCACATCTCTTCACACCGCTCACCAGCGATATGAAATATCTGGTGGCCCGCCAGATAGTGAGAGAAATAGGGGAGGCAACCAACCTGCGTGGCTGCGGCATTCTTGCCAAGCCGTCATCTGATGGCAAACTCATGATAGAAATCGTTTTACCAGAAAAAATAATAAAGACAAAGACATGAATAATTTTAAGGTTATTATAGTAGAAGATGTGCCTCTGGAATTGAAAGGCACAGAAGGAATCTTCAAGAACGACATACCCGAAGCTGAAATCATCGGCACTGCGGATAGTGAAATCGCTTATTGGAAACTCATCAAACAGCAAAAGCCAGACCTTGTTCTGCTTGATCTTGGCCTGGGTGGCTCCACCACTGTTGGAGTAGAAATTTGCCGTAGTACAAAGGAACAGTATCCTGATGTGAAGGTCCTGATCTTTACCGGTGAGATTCTCAATGAAAAGCTATGGGTAGATGTGCTCGATGCAGGATGTGAAGGCATCATCCTCAAGAGCGGAGAATTGCTTACCCGTGGTGACGTGGCTTCCTGCATGAGTGGAAAGAAACTGGTTTTCAACCAGCCGATTCTCCAGAAGATCGTTGATCGATTCAAGCAGAGCGTAGGAAGCCAGTTGATGCATCAGGAGGCGATGATCAATTACGAGATTGATGAGTACGACGAGCGATTCCTCCGCCATCTCGCCCTGGGTTATACCAAAGAGCAGATCACGAACCTGCGAGGTATGCCGTTCGGAGTGAAGAGTCTGGAAAAACGGCAGAATGAACTCGTACAGAAGCTCTTCCCTGATGGTAATAACGGAATGAGCGTGAATGCGACCCGACTCGTGGTACGTGCCTGCGAGTTACGCATCATCGATATTGATAATTTGCAGGCTGATGAAGAATAGTCATACATTCAGCAGGATATGTGGCTATGCCATGTTCCTGCTGATACTGGCACAGATCGTACTGGTGCTGGCTTCCTGGCTCATCACTGCCGCTATGCCCGATGTCTTTCCCCGGTCATTGCTCAGCCCGGAAGGTATCCGATGGTTCTTCGGCACTTTCACCGCCAACCTGCAGTCACCTTGGCTGGTGTGGCTATTGCTGATCAGCATCGCCTGGGGAACGCTACGGGCTAGCGGCTTGTTAAACTACGATCATAAGGTTTACCGACAGCGCAATGCCTTGCGGTTGGTTTGCCTGGAATTCGTCCTGTTTATCGGTGTGATGCTGTTGCTCACGCTCATTCCTCATGCCATCCTGCTCAATGTGATGGGAGGATATGCCTCCAGCAGTTTTTCCAGAAGCATCTTGCCCTATATCTGTTTTATGGTCATTGTCATGGCACAGTCTTTCGGCATAGTCAGCCAAAGACTGAACAGCATCGAGGCAATGGGAGAGGCGATGGCGGACGGGGTACGTCTGTCAGCTCCGCTATTTATCATCTATATATTTGTCATTCAATTATATAGTTCTGTAGATTATCTTTTTTGATGATCTTTGATAGTACATCAATTCATCATACTAAAAAATCAAAGGGGCATCCCAATCACTTGGAATGTCCCTTCTTTTGGTATATATTTGGTTTGATAAATTGGTCTAACTATCTTCTGCCACCGAATGAACTGCCGCCATTATTGCTCTTGCTGCGGGAAGAACCACCTCCAAAGGAACTGCGGGCACCATTGCTGCCTCCGCCAAAGGAACGGCTTCCACGATTGAATGAACGACTGTTATTCAACGAATTGCCGCCACGGTGACCACCGAAAGAACCATTGCTTGGAGTGCTGGAACGTGGAGTGAAACCATTATTAAACGAACGGCTGTTGTTGAAAGAGCCACCGCCACGAACACCGCTTCCAAAGGTACCATTATTCTGGCGACTGTTGCCAAAACTACGGTTATTGTCTGGACGATTCATTCTATCGTTATTTGGACGGCTATTGAAAGAACCTCCATTTATTTCCTGTCGGTTTGCGTTTCCAAAAGAATGATCACGTGTAACCGTAGTTCTTGTACTGCTCTGACGATTGAGATTGCCGAAGGTCTTGCCACGACCGTAATCGCCACGGTTGAATCCATCGCGCATACCGAATCTTGGTTCCTGACCTCGAACACCGATAGGGCGCGGACCGCCGAACTCACGTCCGTGATACCAGCTTCTGCCACCATTCATTCTCCAGCTGTGTCCACCACGATATACAGCATAGAAATGAGGTCTTCCGAAGAAGAAGTAATCTCTGCGTGGGTAGCGTGCATAGATGCCGAAGTGGAAGTAACCACCATCCCAGTAAAGAGGACGGTAGAAATAGCTTGCGGCACAGAATGAGCGATACTGCCAATCCAGAAGGATGTAGCTCAAGTCGAGATTACGCTGACGCCAATAGATGCCGTAGAGATCGTCGTAAGTATCTACGCCCATCAGATAGTCGAGGTTGATTTCATAAGCTGCCTCATACTGATCATCTGTCAGATTCAGCTCGTAAGCCATCTTGTCTGTCAGGAACAGTGCCTGCTGGCGAGCCTGTTCATAACTCATTGCTGATGCAGAAGTGAATGTCAGCATGAACATTGTTACTAGTGCTATGATAAACTTCTTCATAATCTTATCTTATTAATATGTTAAACTTTCATTTTCCAGGAAACCATCAGATTCCTGAATCATCGCAAATTCAGTCATCTTTCTGATTTCTGCTGCAAAGATAAGGCGATTTCTGGAGGTATAGTAAGGATTTTCCCTAAACCGATAGAGGAAATTCCCTAAACGATGCTTTTCATAACCGCTATTTATCATAACGTCCCTTAAAAGTAAAATAGTAGGGGCTCTCTTCATACTTAGAAAGAGAGCCCAACTTACAGCTTATTTCAATACAAACACCTTGGTTTCGTGAGCTTTCACGGTGCCTTTCCATCTGTTTGCCTTCTTGGCAATGTCGCGATGCTGCCATACATCTCTTACCAGATACTTGCCGTTTAAGCCCAACTGCTTGAAATCTGCCTGAATAGACTTATCTTTATCACCACAATTAAGAATGGCAACGGCATGAGAACCATTTGCCAAAGGACGAACATAAATCTGATAATCAGCCTGATTCACCTTGCGCTCAGCAGCCTTGCCCAACGGATCCTGATCAATGGCGATGATTTCCTTGTTCAGGAGAATGCGCTTATCCTCAGCAGAAAGCTTTCTGAGATCGTTGCTCAATGCCAATACTGATGACATCATACACCACATACTCATCTGGGTCTGATACTCAGTATAGCTGCAGCCAACTCCACCCAGATCACTGGATGGTCCGCCCTTGCCATTCAGTCCCACAACCAGCATATCCATATCAGGCCACTGTCCGTGGCGAACATCCTTGGCGAGCGGTGCTGTGATATTCACGATATCGAGAATACCCATACCGCCTTGCTTCACGATATCTTTCCACATATCTCTTACATCATAGCTGGTTCTCCAGAGCGAACCGCCAACCTGCTCACACCATTCTTCGCCGTTGCGCTGTCCCCATTCACAGATACCGAGAACGATGTTTCTACCCGATTTGCTCAAAGCCTGAGCCATCGTATGATAGCGTTTACGGGCTGTGGCACTGTCCTCCGGAGCATTGCAGTAATCATATTTCAGATAGTCGATACCCCATGAAGCAAAGGTGCGGGCATCCTGCTCCTCGAAACCATAACTGGCTGTCCATCCACCGCAGGTAAGCTGGGCTGCATCAGAATAGATACCCAACTTCAATCCCTTGGAGTGAACATAGTCGGCAAGTGCCTTGATACCATTCGGGAATTTCTTAGGGTCTGGAATGATGTTATTATGGCGGTCACGACCTCCCTGCCACAAGTCATCTATAAAGATGTATTCGTAACCGGCATCACGGAAACCGTGTTCTACCATGGCATCGGCAGTTTCCTTGATCAGCTGTTCACTGATGTCACCTTTAAAGAGGTTCCATGTCATCCATCCCATAGGAGGAGTTTTTGCTAATTGGTTGCGCTCCAGCAGCGTTTCGCTTTTCTGAGCAAAAGAAGATGTTGCCAATAAGGCAGCAAAAGCAATAGATAAGATTTTCTTCATATTGAATTTTAATTATATGGTTTATTCCAGCATACAAAGTTACATCTTTTTTCTAAAAAAACGTTAGCTCTTAAAGATATTTAATACTTTTTTAATACTTTGTTCCCCTTACATTCGCCATTATTTCATACCTTTGCAAAAAAATAACAAAAAGAAGAAGATATGAAAAAGAAAGATGGTATGACAGGATGGCTAATGAAATGCACTAGCAGCTGTTTGACATTCATGAGATGCAGTCTGATGATTACGGGATTCTGCCTGCTGTTGACAGGATGTACGGAAAAAGCCAAGAAGATGGAAAAGAAGAATATCAAGGTGGAAACAATCTCTGTAGGAAATACAAACCTGGGGGGAACGAAAGACTATGTGGGTACCATCGAGGAAAAGATGGGGTCAACACTCAGTTTCGAAATCGCCGGAAATATCACTTCCATCCGTGTAGATGAGGGCGACAGAGTCAGCAAAGGTCAGTTGCTCGCCACCATCAACCCTACTACCGTGAAGGAGGCTCACCGGGCTACCCTCACCACCTTGAAGCAGGCAGAAGATGCCTACAGGAGATTCCTGCCCCTCCATCAGTCGGGAACCATCTCGGACATGAAATGGGTGGAGATAGAAAGTAAACTGGAGCAGGCGAAGGCAGCCGAAAGCATCGCCCGTCAGCAACTCTCCCACTCTACACTCACAGCTCCATTTTCAGGCGTCATCGCTGCCAAGAATGTGGATATGGGAACCTACGTGCTTCCTGGTCAGCCCGTGCTGAAACTCGCCAATGTGGCTCAGGTCAATGCCAAGGTTTCCGTACCCGAAGCAGAAATTTCGCATCTCCACGTAGGCGACAAGGTGAAGCTGACGGTTGCTGCTCTTTCAGGAGCCGTCTTCTATGGAACCATCTCAGAAAAAGGCATCGACGCCAACCCTATCTCGCATACCTACGACATCAAGGTGGGTATCACCAATCCGCAGGGTCGTCTGCTCCCGGGTATGGTCTGCAACGCCCAGATTCAGGGCAGTGCAGCAGCACCGGCTCATATCATCGTTCCGCCGCAAAGCGTTGAACTGGATGTAGATAACTCCCGATTCGTTTGGACCGTAGTAAACGGCAAGGCGCACCAGCAACCTGTAACCATAGGCGATTTCGAGGGAGATGGCATCATCATTCTCTCGGGACTTCATACTGGCGATCAGGTTATCATCAATGGTCAGCAGAAGGTATCAGAAGGTATGAAGGTTGATACCGGAAAGAGTAACAACCGATAAAAAGTGGAGGGAAAAGATATGAATCAAGATACAAACAAGCCGAAGATTCCGCAGAAGGACACCGCCCTTCACGACCATATCAAGGCTCGCATTACGAGAAAACCCAACCGCATCATTAAGCGTTCGTTCATCGAATCGGCGATGTGCAACCATAATATCGTGATGCTCCTCATGGGTATGCTCGTTTTCGTGGGCATTCTGGGCATCTGCATCATGCCTAAGCAGGAAATGCCGCAATTCACCATCCGCCAGGGCGCCTGCATTGCGAGGGCACTGAAAAAGTCCCTTCATAGGTTATGTTAGTTTAACATTCGATCTTTG
>OCLF01000475.1_pt1 | contig 12031 bp, 15 predicted proteins | sample 1502881 | NCBI WGS metagenome assembly OCLF01 (sample SAMN03418267, study PRJEB22391) | human gut metagenome | biome: human-gut; feature: organic feature; material: feces | host: Homo sapiens | place: Tanzania | collected 2013-01
GCATTCCGCAGGAGGTACGGTCAATCTCTTCGTTTATAAGAGAAACTAAATCATCAGCCGTTCTTTTTCTTTCTGCGGCAGGCACTAAACAAACCATTATTCCCGCAAGACTTCCTTTTTCTTCAGAAATAATATCCTGGTCAACCTGCTGTCCATACGAATACGGTCATTTAGGTTATATGCCAATGCATCACCCATATCCATTCTTTCTAAGTAGACACCTGTATCTCCACGTTCGATAAGCAGATACAACAATTCTCCAGAATAGAACATACCACGAACTGAAGTACCTAAAGGCCACTCCCACTTATGCCAAGCTGCTTGTACTCGCTCTGTACCTTGCCACAACCAATCGTAGCAGTACACCACGTTGGGGTGTTGATTCGTCATAACCAAAAGTCGGTTGACGTTGGTGCTTGCCACCATCAAAGTTATGTCACCTTCAATCAGTTTATTGACGTGACTGGTGACAGCTTGTGCCTTCTTAGTGTCACTGTATGAATCCGTGTAGAACTCACGTACACCAGAGTATGCACCTTCACTTGTGGCAAACATAACAGACTCACCTGTAGCAACTGGTTTGACTCGGTTATTTACCTCAAAGGTTGTTACAGGCTTGAGCAGTGCGTTCGACTTCTCAAGTGGCTTGTCTCCTGGTAAGATGAATTGTGACTTGTCAGAGAACAACACCGTGGCACCGTCCAAAGTTACTGCGTGTTTCAACTGATACACCTCGCTTGCATCTGAGAAGATATCAAACGGGTCAGTTGCCACAGCGGATACAGCTGAGTACCGGAAGAAATCGAAGAAGTAGGATGTGCGAGTAGCAATTACAGCTTCACCTGCTGTAACGCACAAGCGGTTTTGTACCATGAACATACCACCAAGTGTTTGCGGTACATCCTCGTCTATGAATGAAGGCATAGGGTTTGTCAGGTCGTCGCCAACCTTCCTGTCTTCCCAATCACCTTGCCTCATCTTGAACTGAGCTACACCGTTAACGAAGCCTGTGCGTTCGATGATGTATGGCATAGTTGCTTTATCGAAACCTACAAGGATATCCGCCCCAATCGCCTCCTTCCATGTAACCAAGTTACCTTCTTTCTTCTCGGCCTGTAGCCAATAACGTGACTCCGGCTTGCTACCTGTAGGCCACACTTGAACCTTATAACCTACTGGTGCTCGTGAAGGCAGTAGGTCGGTTGACGTCACTTTATACTTGATAGCCACCAAGTCCTTACCTTTGGCACCATCCTCTGTTGTGACAGTGAAGGTAGTGTCGCCGTCTTTGCTTGTGATAAAGATGGATGTACCATCACGTTGAATATCGTAGGCGCTAATACCAGACCATTGCTGTAAACTTTCGTACAGCTTAGATGAAATATTCTCTGTGCGAATATCTACTACCTGATCTGCCGATCCACCATCACGTGTGGCATAAGAGGCTGCAACCGCATCATTGATTAATATCTTATATGTAGTACCATACTGACCATAAGCACTAAACACGATAGCCGTATTACCTACCTTTGGTGACCTATCCTTCCTCGCCTTGACAACCTTCTTCCTGTTAAGCACAAAGGTGACGTCTGCAATAGTCATAAACTGTACATCCTCTCTTGGATTGGTGACTTCTTGCATATAAACCATCGGTGCATCCTGTGAAGATATAGGGCACTTACGTCCTTGCTTGTCGAAGATCTCTGGCATCTGCCCTTTCTTCATGACAAAGAAGTATTCCTCATCGCCCTCACCTCGGCGGTAGTGGTGGGTTGCCATGTTTTCTTCACCATAGTCCATAATCTTGGCAACATGGGTAGTCCCCATACGAGACTTAGTGCCATCTACTACATCAGGAACCATGTTAATCATCTCGGAGCACTGACCATCCAACCTCACTGCTGGAGGCTGCTGGCTGATACCTTGAATCTGACGACCTAATGAACCTTGTACTTCCATTAGCGATTACCCTCCCAAGGCCGTAATGGATAACTGTCATAAGGGGTATGCGAATAAGCTGGTACGTTCTGAGAACCACCTGCCATAAGACCAAACTGACGTTGTGTGGGGTTGTGCACCAACATGTTGAGTCTCTTCTGAGACATTTGCTCGGACTGCACGTCAATGAATAACTGGCTTGCAATCTGCTGGTGTGTAGACAGTTTGGTCTTGTCTGCATCCTTTGACACAATAAACTCTACAGCAGCTTGATATGCAATTGCTTGCATCACACTTGCAGGTAGATGCTCGAAAGGTAAGAGCATGAGCAGTGTCAGACGTATGGCACCATCCTTGTTCACATGACTGCGCATGTCGAAGGTGTGGTTCCATGTGGAATACAGTTTACCTGCTCGCATTGTCATTGGCACTTTCTGCTCACCTAATGCATAACACTGAAGTACAGCGATGCAGTTATTAGGTAGGTTTACCTCACCGTTTGTGTCTGGTGTAATGCGCCAGTTAGGTTCACGGTTGAACCACCAACCACCACCTTTATTGTACTGGAACCTCTGAGATACAATATCAATCATCTTGTTTGCATCTTCAGCATCTAAGTCGCCTGAGTCAAGGGAATCCACACCCTCACGACCGATGGCTCGCATACAAAGGTTGACTGCCTCTAGCTTGCTGTCAATGATATTGAAGCTGGCTTCTGACATGAGATAACCAACATTGCTAGTGTTGTTAATTAACGGCATGAATTTCTCCTAAACAAAATAGCCCTACCTACGCAGAGGTAGATAGGGCATAGGTGTTACTTAATTACTCGGTCGGTTTCATTGCAGTCGGCTTGATGTCGTTAGCCATCACAGCACGAACAGCGGCAACCAGATCTTCAGCAGACAGGCTTGCAGAGGCAGCAGCCGCACCAGTAGCAACCGCGTTCTTAACGTAGACAGCCTTACGCTGTGCTCTGTTCTTAACGATGGTGTGCTGAGCGCCGTCGCTGCCTTCCACTGCGCCAGTGCTGGTGTTACGCTTGGTGGTAACAACAGACACAGCTTCCCAACGGTCAGGGATTGCACCCTCTGCCATGAAGGTGTCGATGTAGAAGGTCTTCTCTTTCTTCTCATAGAAGATGTCACCAGTCACATCAATAGAGCGACCAACCAGCAGTGCATCAGCAGTGAACAGTACAGCGATAGCGCCGTTCATTGCAGCAATCGGGTCATAACGATAACCGTTGTCTTCGTTAGACAGAAGGTGGTGTGCTTGTCCCTGAGTGTATTTCGGGAAGCGGTTAGACGGGATTACCGGGCAGTTGTAGCTGGACAAAGTGAAGCCCTGAATGGTTGCACCGGACTGAGAGATGGTGTAGGTCTTATCAACGATACGGTCTGCATCACGCAGTACGTTGAAGTAACGCCACGGCATCAGAATTGCAACATCAGAGATATCAACTTCCTGCTCTAACTGCTGCTCCAGTGCGAACTCGACAGCAGCCATAACATACTGCGGGTTAACCAGCGCTTCACCTTCTGCAACTTCTACGTTGATGGAGAAGCCGTGACCTTTAACACGCGGGTTGGTACGCTTAGCCTGAGTGTTGGCAATACCGCCAAGCAGCATCTGCTGAATCAGCATTTCATCCTCCATGCGCTTCAGTTGCTTAGCTTGGTTGGTTGCCAGCTTCGGCTTCAGGCTGTCAATGTCACCCTGTACATCGTGCAGGTGTGCAACGGTGTTACGAGCGATAACAGTGGCGTCGATTACCAACTGGTTTTTATCGGCCTGAGTTGAGGTTGCAGCCGGAGACTGTCCCGGAGCCAGAACCTGAAGTTCAGTCTCACCTAAGTATTTGTTGCTAACAGTGTTAGTACCAGTTACGGTCTGCACGTCGAAGTAAGACATGATGTTCTCACCCTTCAGGTACTGCTCATTTACCTTGCCATTGAATTTCTCAATGAGCAGGCTGTCTACCTCACCGGAAGCGGAAACGGCTACATTCGTCAGATTGTTAGGTGTGGACATGTATTATAATCTCCTTATAAATCAAGTTGATAAATTAGGGAGGCGTACCTCCCTTCTATAGTGCAACACAAATAGGCTTTACAGGCCACGAGCCATGCCAGCACGACGACGAGCATCCAGCTTAGCCTGATACTCTGCTGCTGCTTTACGGTCTTTGCCGAAGCGCTGACCAAGTGTTGCCAGTTCCCGAATATACTGCTCACGGGTAAGCGGTGAGTTATCATCTCCACCACCAGACGGTGCCGTAGGTTCAATCAGGTTCGGCTTGTCATCACCTTGTGCAGCCTTACGGCGGCTTTCCAGTTCACGTACTGCATAGGCTTGCAGGTACTGGTTGCCGGATTGCATAACTGCGTTGAAGGCCGTCAGTTCATCATCAGAGAGGGATTCAAGCGCCCACTCTTCAAGACGACTCCAGCCCTCGTCACCGCCAACTTCCTTGGCGATATCCGTGTAGCGCTGAGCGTTTGCTGCTTCAGCTTCCTTGGCGGCAGTCTCTTCGCGGAGGAAGAATGTTTCGTTCTGAGCCTTAAGGCCGGACAGGTAGGCATCTACTGCGAACTTGCCAAAGGCATCGTACAGCTTCTGCTTGGTTTCGTCTGACAGTTCGAACTTACCACCTTCACCATACAGTTCACGAGCAACCTGCATAGCGTCGATGCCCTTCTCTTTAAGAGCTTCTGTTACATCATCCGGTACTTCAATGGTTACTTCGTGTTCACCGAAGAAGTATCGCGCTTCCTCATCGGCCTTGGAATCATCTGGCTTAGGTTCACCATCCGGTTCACCAGTTCCTTCTCCGCTAGGCTGTCCAGAATCCGCTCCTCCGGCGTTCTCAGTGCCTTTATCGTCTGCATCATCCTGTACGTCAGTGCCAGTATTACCAGCGTCAGTACCAGTAACATCATTAGTCACCTCCTTGTTCTCTTCAGCAGCCGGAGCAGTGGTAGTTTCATTGGTCGGTTCTACAAATTCAAAGGCCACTAATTAACCCTCCTTCATTTCTTGTTGAATAACATTAGGGATAGCCTTAGCCACACCTTCGTTCAGCATAGCCATCTGCTGTCCTTCTGATTGCTGCGCCATCTTAGCTTCAAACTCTTTCTCTGACATGAAGAAAGGCAGTTCAGCAGAGATCTGACCACGCACCCAATCCATGTAATCACCCCATACAATACGTTGCTGTGCATGTTCAGGCCACGCTTGTGGCAAAGCCATGTACTGCGAGAAGTTAGCCAGTTTATCCAACTCTGCCATACGGCCTAGTGCTTCGATACCTGTCACAATCACAGGGTCTACCAGTTCACTAGTAAAAGAGTCACCAGCTTCAATCAAGCCCCACATAGCAATAGGTGTCTGCATGGTCATGGCAAACAAAGAGTAGACACCACCCATGTTCTGCTCAATCTCTAGGGCATCACGCTGAATCTCTACAGCAGTAACACGTTCAGCATCACGGCGTGTCATAGTCTCCATCATGAAGATGACACCGATGCGTCGGGTGTAGACTTCAAGTACCGCACTGATAGGTGTCAGGTCTGCATACTTGCCAAGCTGGACAATGTGAATGTCATCCTCAACACCTAGGATTACCTCACCAGTACCAGAGTTGACGAAGTGATCAACATCAGTCTGAGCACCGGGACGAATTAGGTATTTGATATCAGCCATCAATGCAGCACCACGGGCTACAGCTTCAGACAGGAATTGGATAACAAACAAGTCACCAGAGTAATCCTCAACCAGAGGACGTCCCCAATCTTCACCATAGCTACGCTTCCACGTCAGTGGGATGAAAGGTAACTTCTCGGCCTTAACACGGCTCTGCTTACCTACAGGTACATCATCGGCAGATTGTGTGAGAACCCAAAACCCATCACCCTCATACTTGGCGTGAGTGTACAACTTGACGTTATCATCTTCCTTGCACTTCTTACCTTTCATGGCAGTCTCTACTACTGCACGAGTTGCAGGGTCGAAGGTTCGTAATGCCTTCTCTTGCAGAAGGATGATATCAAGCAAGTCACCGTTTGTGTCACGGTTAACAACATAGTGGTGCATCGGTACAGCACTCAGTGCACCTTTGCTTGGTTTATAGAGCAGACAATTACCTGCAACGATAAGATGCTTGAACACCTCAACTATGGCAGGGCGGAACTGACGTTGCTCTAACGCTTTCATTGCCGTGGTTTCAACACGAGCAAAGATAGTAGCCAGTTGTGTTTTCTTGAGGCCACGGTCATCGAGAATCTTCTCGCCTTTCGTGGTCAAGTCTACCCTGAAGAATGACCGTTGTGCAGGGAATAAGACTTGCGCCAGCTTGTTAGCTAAGTGGTTAGTTGCCTGAGCACCTACACCTTGCCAACCATTCTGCGAAGTCTCATTGTCACCCTTGTCATTCATCAGGTAAGGGAGTGTCAACTTAGCGTAATGCTTTGCCCTATCAAGGTATGGGCTACGCTTCTTAGACAACTTCTCCCACAGCTTTGGAATCTTTGATCGCTTGCCACCATACTCTAACATGGTGTCTTGCATATTAAACTCCTAAGCTGGAGGCTACAGGGCGAACTAGGCCACGCTTACCCTTTGCAGAGGAAGAGGCATCATCACCTTGGCCTAACTCAATCTCTTCAGCTTCTACTTCTGGTTTACGCTCAAGCTGCTGAGCCGGAACCTTGGCTGCTTCGATACGCGGAGCATCCTGTGCAAGACCAATAGCCTTGAATGCTTTCTTAACAACGCCCATATTATCTCCTTAGAATTTCAGGTTATACACAGTGCCGAACGGTTCGAAGCCTAAACGACCATACATCCGACCGACACGCTTTTCATTGATACCAGAGGCGATAGACAGGCGTACTTCGTGGCAACCTGATTCTTTAGCCCACTCTTTATAGGCTTTAATTAGGCGCATACCAAGCAATGTCCCACGCTTCTCAGGTATGATGTAGAAGAGTATGTCAGAGGCTACAGGTATTTGAGTCCAAGGTGCCAGCATATGAATACCAGCCCATAAGTAACCTACAATCTGTGCCTCGTCTACCGCCACCCACAGGAACATATCCTTTTTAGTCAGCGATGCACACAGGTGGTGAGCACTTTGCTCAGCGTTCCACTCAGCAGAATGATGTGCCACCACCTTAACTTCCTCTTCTACATATCGGTTCCCTAAGTTGATAATCTCAGGGATATCAAGGAAGCTGGCTGGTCTGATCATTGCACCACCAACTGAGCCTTGGCACATTGCAGGACATAACGCTTGACCTCATCAATCAGTAATTCCTCATGTGTCTTAGTGACCTTCACGGAACTAGGTCTGAGGATTAGCTCAAGCATTTCCATCCCTTCAAATGAAATCGTCGGAAGCTTCTTCTTCGCAACCATACAATTCCTCCACCTTCTCTTGGATAGCTTCAATAGACAAGCCAAGGTCTTCAGCCTCAGCCAGTAAAGTATAAGGCGGCGTCATGCCGCAAGAGTAAGACTCGAACAGAGCCTCTGCCACCTCTACAGCACGAGTGGCTTTCATTGAATCAAAAGACATCTGGTTCCTCCTTATCGTGGCGCAACTCTCCAGCCTTGGGAAGTCGCAAGACTCCCTTGCTAGATTCTTGGAGCGCCTTGACAGCGAAGATCTTCCCGATGACGTTTAGTTCACCACCGTGTTTAATATCATGAAACATTTGTTCTGCATCATCGTGAGTCCACCCACGACCTAGCATTGCCTTGACAGTCTTGCCACCTTTCCATTTGAAGATAAGGTTGGCAACCTTTCCTTTGTATTTACCTTTACCCTCTTCCCAACCTATGCACGTCAGGTCATAAGAGACCATGCGCACAATCTTGGTCTGACGGTAACCTTTGTGACCAGCCTCATAGTCGCAGTCTAGTTTAAAGACCGCACCTTCACGCCCTGCGTCTATCTGCTCTTTAGCAAATACTTCCACATCAGCTTCGCTGTGACATGGAGTAACAGGCAGGATAGTATTAGGAGCAGCCAGTAAGCCACCAATACGACGCAACAAAGCGTCATGACGTTTGATGAAAGTAACATCAGTCTTACCCTCAGCGAATGCCTTGATTGTCAGCATGTCAAAGAAGTCGATGTACAAGTTGTCTTTAATCTGCTGTCCTATGAAATCTAGCTCTTCCACTCTATTAGGATTGACCACCCCAGAGATGGATTCAAGATAGACATCCACAGCCATAGATTGCAACTCTCCAAAGTAAACACCCGCGGGGAAAGAAGAGTACGCCGCTTCCAACTTCTCGACATTAGATAACTTCTTACCAGTGCGCCCAAAGATACCAACAGCACCATCAGTACGCACAACGGTGGCACTAAAAACACCATCTCGTTTCACCTGTGCATAAACCGGAAATGTAAGTTTGCTATCTGGTACTTCATCGCGGTGCTTAACCAGCATAACAGGCTTTGCACGATGATCCTCAGGTAACCCTAGAAATTCGAAGATGTTCATCATACATCCTCCTGCATACAGCAATGACGATACTTCTCAAACAGCTTGCCGTATTGGTCGGCCTTCTTCAAATCCTCTTCGGTGTTCCACTTCTTACCTGCACGAAGACGGTACTTCAGTGCGTTACCCATACAGTACCCTTCGAACTGCTTCTCGTTCATAGAACGTGCAATGATAACGATAGCTTCTACGCCGGGGAAGAAATCATAATGACTAGGCTTGGCTACCATGTCTTCCTTCTTGTCCAACGTGTTGGACTTATCTTCATAATGGTGTTGTAACATATTAATTCCTCCATTCACTATACAATCAAGGGCAGTCTAAACCACCCTTTGTTCTATAGTGCAACGTTAAAGCTTGCCTGTCCAGCGCCCGTCAGAGTTTGTCTGCATCGGGACAATCTGAGGTACACCTTCAACAATCACAACACAACCAAGTGCTGGCTTGTATTTGGATTCACGACCATAGGCGAATGCGCGAGATGACTCATCAATGAGACAGCCACCTTGCACAGCCCAATACTGCTCGTGGGTATTACGTGCGTACTCTACAGACATCTTACCATGCAGGTGACCGCAGACCAGATTCATGCGTTCATGTGCAGCGTCTGCCAACACAGAGCCAGCAGGTTGATGCTTGAATGCTACCTGCTCACCGTTCGGCAACTCAAGAACGTGAGTGTGCTGCCAATCCCACTGGTCGCCACCACCCTGCGGGAAGAAGACTTCACGGTAGGTACGGAGGTATTGAACAGGGATACCCTTGGCGCTTGCCTTACGGAAGTGCATAGAGCCGTGGTTAGAGTGGCACAGGCGCATGACAGGGAACATCTTGTGCAGCTTGTGCATGAAGACACGAGCCTTCTCTAGCTCCATGCCAGCAGAATCTAAGTTCGGGTCGCTATCGTGGAATGACAGGGCATGTTTGTCTGCCTCATCTCCAAGGTGAACCACAGTATCAGGGCGATAACGTGCAGCAACTGCTGCCAAGAACTCCAGAGTATCTGGATGCTCATAAGGTGCATGGGTGTCAGGGATTACCAGTACACTTCGATGAGCTGAGTCAGGCAGTGGTACAACAGCCAGATCCTCATAGCGGTCAGGAGTCCTGAGCTTACGTGCTTCTTTGAGGCGCTTATCTTCCTGAAGCAGAGTCTGGTAGTATTCGCCATTCTTCTTGGTCGTCTGGAACTGACCATGCCAGTAGCGAGCCAGTTGACGTGTAATCTTCTTACCAACAGGATGTGCCGATAAGATACGAGCCATCTTGTTGTAGTTAACATTACCTTTCTCGTCGGTAGCTTGCTCGATTGCATCAAGTACCTCGGAGTCTTTATACAGTGAGCGCAGCTTACCCAACCTTACCCTCCTTCTTTCTTGCGTATGCCAAGCGAGCCTTGCGATTGCGAGCCTCGCGCTTCTCTGCCTCAGTCTGGTGCTTATGGTATAGTTTATCAGTTTGAGGTGTCTTGTGTAAATCCAAGTAAGCGGCGATGTTACGCAATGTCTTCACAATGAAGTATTCGTTATCACCAGCCTTGCAATAAGACTTCACAAGATTCTCAATCTTACCAATGCCGCCGTTACAACCACGGCATAGTACCGCACGACAGAAGCCTCTACGATGACAGTGGTCTAACACACGATTAATTGGTGAGACAGCTTTAAGGTGAGCACCGCAAATAGGGCACTTCCAACCTTGCTTCTCAAGCAATTCACGTTTGTATGCTTCAACCTCTGACGTTTTCAACTTTGTTGCCACGTTGTTCTCCTTTCACTATACGGGCTACTTGGCTAATGCCAATACCGTAGCGTTCACCGATAGCCCTGTAGGTTAAGCCCTGCAAACGCAGAGCTTTAATCTCAGACACCTGAACATCAGATACAACACAGCGTCCGTTCCTCTCGCCTTGCATACCACCTTTGTATGCACGACCACGTTCAGCCATGTCACGCATGTTCTCTGCATGAGTCCCCACCTCTAAGTGAAGAGGGTTAATACAACGTGCATTGTCACACTTGTGACGTATTACTAAATCGTCTGGTAAATCTTCAGGATGTATCCCGTGGAATTTGCAGTAAACTACACGATGCTTTGTAGTGTATTTCTTCTTACCACAACGACCACGATAGTAGGCGGTAGCATAACCTATGCCGTAGCCTTTACATCCATGATCAATGCATCCACTCATTCTCCGCATCTCCCCATAAGATAGGTGACTTATCTTTCCTCCAGATGTCTCCCTTAAAACGCATCATGTGAGCTAGGCGTCCTGCTTCTAGCATCAAGTCATAAGCCCTACCGATCTTGTAACCGCCACGGTAGTTCTTCAACTTAACTTGGCCTTCTCCGAACTTAGCTTTGTAAGCACTGAGCACAGCCATGTATAGCTCTTTCTCTGTCTTGCATTTATCCAACAAGTCATAGGCATACTTAGCACCACGACCAGGAATACCTGCGTAGTTATCTATGTCATCGCCTATCACCATTTGTGCATAAAAGAACTTAAGGCCAGCACCTTTAAGATCTTTGACTTGACCGTTAGCCTTGCGACGTAACTCAAGCCAGCCCATAGGTTCAACCCACTTCATCTCGCTGCCAGGTTGAAGATGCCAGCCGGGTACAATCATCAGGTCTTTATCAGCAGACACGATAACGGTATCAGAGAATACCTTATGCTCTGGACTACCTATTGAGAACTCGTTACCAACCTCAGCTAAGAAGCGTCTGTGAGAATCCCATTGTGCAATACTCATCAAGTCATCTGCTTCCTCTCCGTCTGCCAGTTCAGCACCATGCACATCCATAAGGTGTTGCCTCATCTCATAGAAGAAAGGAGGCTTCTCTGCCTTACGTTGGCCTTTGTACGGCTTAGTGAATGCCATGCGCAAACGGAAATTAGCATCTGACTTGGTGAGGAAGATACGCGCTGCATCACATTCTGCACCGTATACCCATGAGTTAAGCATGGAGTTAACACGGTCACAAGCTTGCTTGCATTCTGGAGTATCTTCTATACGTTCTACTTGTCCAGACTTAACACGAGTAATAGCTCGGACAAGAGTCATCTCATTGATAGTATAACCAATGATGTAGGGAATCATATCTCCATCTACTAGAGCGATTCTCTTACCTTCAGTCGGCCACAAGATGAGACTATTGTCTTCCGATACTGTAGCTCCGAACTCGAAGTTTGGTCTTGACATGTAGGCCACTCCTTCAGAATAGAGTAGCGTACCTCATGTGCAAACGCACGAGAGTCATGAACACCTTTGGTTTCCTTCTTCCTCTTGAGAAACAACTCACCATCAAGGAAGACTTTAACACCTGTAATGTTTAGCTTTCTAGTAGGATCATACCAGAAGAGGTACGCTATCTTTAAACGAGATTCAATAGTCGGCATAATTTATTCTCCAATAACTATTACGCAAAAAGCCCTGCCTACACTAAGGCAGACAGGGCATGTTATTCGACGTGACTCCACGCCTTGCGACTTCTAACTTTGTTAATCAAATCTTTAGAGACACCTAGCTTTTCTGCTAATGCCTTTGTAGATAGACTACAAGAACGAACTGTCG
>OCLF01000477.1_pt1 | contig 12020 bp, 13 predicted proteins | sample 1502881 | NCBI WGS metagenome assembly OCLF01 (sample SAMN03418267, study PRJEB22391) | human gut metagenome | biome: human-gut; feature: organic feature; material: feces | host: Homo sapiens | place: Tanzania | collected 2013-01
CGGCGGGGAAAGGCTTGTGCCAGCCAGGAGGGCACCGCCAATGCAGCAGGTAATGTTTTTGGTACATATATTCATGGTGTATTTGACAATGATGTATTCCGCCGCAGTGTGCTGAATGCCATACGGCATAGCAAGGGCTTGGAAGCCTTGGCCAATACGAGAAATGTTATGGCGGAAAAGCAAAAGGCCTATGAACATTTGGCAGATGTGGTAGAAAACGCCTTGGATATGGAGAAGCTGTATCAGATTATGGGAGAGAAAACATGCTAACAGCGGTTTGTGGATTTTTATTTGATACGGTTGTGGGAGATCCTCGCTCCAAATTTCATCCTGTGGTGTTAATTGGCCGACTGATTTCCATAATGGAATCAGCCCTTTACCATGAGGGGGATAGCGATAGGCGGAAGCTGATGGCTGGAGGCTTATTGGCTATAACAGTTTTGCTGGTGGTTTATCAGGTGGCAGCAGGCATAGATGGCTTGCTTTCTCAGTTGGATAATAAGCTGGTTACGGTTCTGGTGGAGGGCTTTCTTTTTAGCTTTACTATTTCCCCCCGCAGCTTGGCAGAGGCCGGGCGGGAAATTTATAATTATCTGGAAAATGATGATTTGGAGAATGCCCGCTACAAGGTAGGCTGGATTGTGGGCCGTGATACGGAGAAGCTGTCTCCGGGAGAGGTTACCAGAGCTACGGTGGAAACAGTGGCGGAAAATACAGTGGATGGCATAATAGCTCCCTTCTTTTTCTTTTTACTGGGTGGACTGCCTCTGGCTTATATGTATAGAGCAGTCAATACCCTGGATTCTATGGTAGGCTATAAGAACGATAAATATCTTTATTTTGGCAGAATTTCTGCCCGGATTGATGATGTGGCTAACTATATTCCTGCCAGAATTACGGGGCTTCTCTTTGTGCTGTCAGCTTTGATTTTAAAGCTGGATTGGCATAATAGCTGGCGCATGCTGCGGAGGGATGCCTCTAAACACCCCAGCCCTAATGGGGGCTGGGCGGAGGCTTCTGTGGCTGGTGCCCTGAGAATCCGGCTGGGAGGCTATAATTCTTATTTCGGCAGGGAAAGCTTTCGGGCCTATATGGGAGAACCCTATGAGGAGCTGGGGGCTAAGCATATTTTAGGCTGTACCAGATTGATGTATACGGCAACGGTGCTTTTTTTGCTGTTGGCTCATTTGGCATTGCAGGGATATAAATTTCTGGGAGGGGCATAATCTATGAAGGCTTTTTTGATAGGCTTGCAGTTCCTGACCAGAATACAGGTGGTAAAGCAAACGGTTTGGACTGAGGAGGATTTTGGCAAAAGCGTTAGATATTTTCCTTTAGTGGGACTGGTGCTGGGACTGTTATATGGCTTTCTGGCCTGGTTGCTGACCTGGGGCCTAGAGGAGATAGTAGGCATATCTATACCGGAACATTTCCGAGCAGCTATTTTGGCGGTGGTGCCATTTTTAGCTACCGGGGGAATCCATTGTGACGGCTTTATGGATACTGTGGATGGCATTTTTTCTGGCAGAGAGCGGGATAGAATGTTGGAAATCATGAAGGACAGCCGCACTGGCTCCTTTGGAGTGGTGGCCTTTGGCATTTTGCTATTAATGCAATATAGCCTGCTTCTGGATATGCCCAAGGAAAATTTACCCTGGGCCTTGTTGGTGATGCCTGTGGTGGGCAGGCTGATGATGACAGGGGCCATTTCCCTATTTCCTTATGCCAGACCTGATGGTATGGGAAAGGCTTTTGGCAAATATGCTACATCGAAAAATTATATTTTTATTGTGATTTATACCCTGCTTCTGCTTGCAATTTTAGATGGCTGGTTCAGCTGGCCAAGGAAAAGAACCTGTTTCTCTGGGAGGCTGTTTCCCTGTTGCATATGCCAAATTTCCACAAGCTGCAGGAGCTATTGCCAAAGCTTGAGCCTATCCACATGGTACAGGCCAATTACTCCCAGTATTCCAGCCGCTATGACAAATATTTGGAGGGTACAGTACTGCCAGCCTTTGATCCCCAGCTTTCCGGCGGAGCTTTGTACGATATAAACATTTATAATCTGAATTTGATTATTGGCCTTTTTGGCGCACCTAATAGCCTTATTTATCAGGCTCGCAAGGGATTTAACGGCATTGATACCTCTGGGGTAGTGCTAATGAGCTATCCTGAATTTCAGGCTCTGGCCATTGGAGCCAAGGACTCAGGCAGTCCCAGCACCTGCCTTATTCAGGGAGAAAAGGGCTGGCTAAAGATAGAAACCGCTCCCAATCAGTTAGAGAAAATTATCTGCCAAATTCGCGGGGAGGACAACATTCAAGAATATGCCCTGAACCAATATCCTCACCGCCTTAGTCACGAATTTGCAGCTTTTGCCGCCATGCTGACTAACAAGGATTTTGCCGCTAGGGATTTGTATCTAAATATTTCCCTACAGGTGGCAGAAACCGCGGAAAAAGCCCGCAAGCAGGCTGGTATCAGCTTTCCAGCTGACCAGCAAGACCACTAACTAATAGATGAATTTACTAAAATGACCTACCAAAGGAGGCCATTATCGTGTCCATGCATATCAAAAACAATATGGATTCCCTAAGAATCCAAAATATTCTTACTGCCAATACCAAAAAGACTCAATCCCAGCTAGGGAAAATAGCCTCTGGCTTGAAAATCAACGGAGCCGCAGATGATGCCTCTGGCTACGCCATTTCCGAGGGTATGCGGGTACAGATTCGCGCTTTGTCTCAGGCGGAGCAAAATGCTCAGAACGGCACCAGTATGATGAAGGTGGCAGAGGGGGCTGTCAGCTCTACTGTAGATATTATCCGCACCATGAAGGAAAAGGCCATTGATGCCGCCAATGACACCAATACGGATGCAGACAGGCAGATTATCCAAAAAGAATTTAATCAGATGATTGACCAGATTGACGATAATGCCCATGTAACCTACAATGGCAAATATCTAATAGACGGTTCTAAAAACAATGCCATAAAGGCAACAGCCACAATCTTTGCCAATAATTATTTGGAAGAACCTGACTTACAGCAAAATCGTAAACTAGTAGATTTCAAGGATGCCCAAGGAGAATCCCTGAATATTCAGGAATCCGACAATGTTACCATTTCCTTGGTACAGAATGGTAAAACCTATACAAAAACCTATCAGGTAGGTAATAATGCCCTATCAGATCTTATCACCGGTATTCAAGACGGATTTTTGAGTGATATCAGGGCTGATGGTTACAAAGGATTTATTTCCTTTGTTGATTCTACAGAGTATTACGGCTACGATGGCTTTGACAACAAAATCAAGCCACCAAGTGGCAAAAAAACTACTATTATTACCATGGGGTTAAAAACCACCGACAAACTTTCTCATGTAGATGAAATGGACGCTGGTCTGGAGCATCAACTAGGAGGCATTACCTTTTCCATTACCGACCGGGATGGTAAGGTCAAAACCTCAGCCAATGCCAAGCTGAATCAATTCCATGAAGTTATCAGAGCACAGAATGCTTCTGAGGATAATGCTTTGGTACTCCAAATAGGCAGTAAAGCCAATCAGTCCATCAAGGTAGGTCTAACAGATATGCGTGCTCATGCTTTGGCTCTCCGGGGCAGTGATGGCTCCTATGTCAGCTTGTCCAATCAAGCTAACGCCAATGCTGCTATTGAGGTGCTGGACAATGCCCTGTCCAAGGCACTGGACCAGCAAACCACCATTGGTGCCATTCAGAGCAGGCTTAGCTATACCATTGACAATATTGTTACCGCCCGTACCAATATCCAGTCAGCAGAATCCGTAATCCGGGATGCTGATATGGCCAAGGAAATGACCTCCTATACTAGAGAAAGCCTCCTTAGCCAGGCCGCTCAATCCATGCTGGCTCAATCCAATCAGCAAAGCTCCAATGTACTGTCCCTGCTTCAGTAGTATAATTTTGCTTGTTAATTACTCATATTCTTCCATTCTATTACACCCGAAAAGGGCCTGCTCCTCAAAATGGAGCAGGCCCTTTATTTATTCAGGTTTTAGTGAGATTGAATTTATCCGCTAATGCTGTAGATTAGAGGAGACCAATGAGATGGCCTACAATACCTACGGCAAACAGAGCGATGATGATAATGATTGGGGATACGCCCTTCTTCAGCAGCCACATGCACAGGAGAGTCAGCAGCAGTGGAGTCAAACCTGGAATCAAAGCATCCAAGTTATTCTGCAGGGTAGTAACCTTGATTGGCTCCAAGGACATACCGGAAGCAACCTGCTGGAAGGCCATCTTGATGCCTTCGCCGCCTGCAGGCAGCTGATCCCACTCAATATAGGCACCCTTGGAAAGCTGAATGCTGGAAACCACAGGGGCAAATTTAATGCTAACCCACCGTTGAACCAAAGCACCCAGGACAAACATACCCAAGATAGAAGCACCGCGGGTAATATTCTCCAAGAGCTTGCCAGACATATTCTCGGTAATCTGTCCACCAACTTTGTAACCGAACTCCTGAGTGTACCACAGGAAGCCCAGACGAATTACGTTCCACAGAAGGAAGAACAGAATAGGGCCAAGCATATTGCCGTCCATAGCAATAGATGCACACATTGCACCCAGAATAGGACGGAGGGTGAACCAGAATACAGGATCACCGATACCAGCCAGAGGGCCCATCATACCAACCTTAACGCCCTGAATAGCAGCATCATCTACAGGAGCACCATTAGCTCTCTCCTGCTCCAAGGCCAGGTTTACACCGATAATAGGGGCAGCCACATATGGATGAGTGTTAAAGAACTCCATATGACGCTTCAATGCAGCAATCTGCTCAGTCTTTTCCTTATACAGCTTCTTGATAGCTGGAATCATCGCAAAGGCATAACCGCCGTTCTGCATACGCTCATAGTTCCAGGATGCCTGTAAAAACTGGGAACGCAGGCAAACCTTCAAACGATCAGACTTACTTAAAGTATTCTTATTATCTGCCATGTCAATCACCACTTTCTAATCAATAATCATCCAAAATATCACCTATAGGATCGCTGGAACCGCCGTTACCGCCGTTTCCACCGCCACCGCCGTTGTTCAGCAGGTGGAGATAGATGAATACAATAGCCATGGCAATAGCGCCAAGGGAAATAAGGGTGATTTCAGTCAAAGCAGCTACGCAGAAGCCCAGGATAAGGAATGCCCAGGTTTCCTTGTTGGCAATCATATTGATAACCATGGCATAACCTACAGCAACAACCATGCCGCCGCCGATGGCCATACCAGTGGTGAGCCACTCAGGAATGGACTGCAGACCTGCCTGTACAACATCAGCAGGAACAAAGCACAAAGCTACAGCTGGGATGGCAATACGCAAGCCCTGCATAATTACTGCAGCAACCTGCCAGAACTCCATAGCACCAAAGTTGCCCTTCTCAGCTGCGCCATCCATCAAATGTGCGATAGGTACAGAAAGAGTACGAACAATCATGGTGGTGAACAAACCAGCAACTGCCAGAGGAATTGCAATACCAATAGCAGTAGGTACACCGGCAACACCCTGGCCGCCCTGTACCAAAATGATAGCAGATGCTACAGAAGCAAAGGCAGCATCAGGTGCTACAGCAGCGCCAATGTTAGCCCAACCCAGAGCAATCATCTGCAAAGTACCACCCAGAATAATACATGGAACTGGGTCACCAGCTACAATACCAACCAGTGTGCAGGCCAGTATTGGCTGATGGAATTCAAACTGATCAAGTACGCTCTCCATACCAGCCAGGAGCGCTACTATTATAATACCAATTATGGTAAAAGTACCCATAATATAACCTCCAAATCAATATTTAGATAAACCTTTATAAGTAAATATTATTTCAGCTCAGCTTCTGCCTTCTGCAGCAGAGCATCAAGGTTATCCTGGCCATCAGCTGGAACTTTACGCACATCAAACTTGATGCCCAGCTGCTTCAGCTCCTTAAAGGTAGCTACATTTTCCTTACCCATGGAAATAACCTTGTTTACCAGTACCTTGCCCACGGAATGAGCCATAGAACCGATATTCAGAGTCTTAATATTGACACCGCCCTTGATAACGGTCAAAGCATCCTCTGGATTCTCAAAAAGAAGCATTGCCTTGGTAGCACCAAAACGAGGATCTTTCTCTACCTCGATGAGCTTCTTCAAAGGAATTACATGAGCCTTTACACCTGGAGGAGCCGCCTTGGTAATCAAACCCTTACGCAGTTCATCCTTGGATACAGCGTCAGATACAACGATAATACGATCTGGCTTAACGCTCTTGGTCCAGGCAGTTGCTACCTGACCATGAAGCAGACGGGAATCTACGCGAGCCAGTACATATTTGATATGACCGTCGCCCAGAACAGTCCCCGGTGGAATTGCCCCTGTAGGTGCAGCAGCAGTAGCAGCAGCCTGTACAGGTGCTGGCTCCAGAGACTCAGGCATTACGCTGACAGCCTCTCTGGATGGAGCAATAATGTTCTTGGCAATCTCGTGAGCTGGCATATTTTCGTCACCCATGCGCTCACCCAAAGCACCAATCAACATTGGCAGGCTCAAGCCTGTTACAATTGCCCACTTGTCCTCATGGCCTTTCAGTACGGCACTGGACTGGTTGAAAGGAGTGCCTCCCAGTAAATCTACCAGGAACAAAACCTCCTCCTTGTTGGAAAGAGTGTCTACAGCAGCTTCCAGCTTGGCACGGAAGCTATCTGGGCCGTCCTCTGGCAACAGAGTTACTGCAACCAGATCCTCCTGAGGTCCGAAAACCATGCCGGCGGACTGCTTTACACCCTCTGCCAGCCCACCATGGCTGGCCAAAATTATCCCTGTCATATTTGTCCTCCCCCTCTGACAGAAAATGCTACGATATTCTCATTCTTTAGTCCAATATCTAAGTTGATACCGTTGTAAAAAATAAGAATCAATTGCAGTTGTTTTCACAACCATGATTCATTATAGCACAGTTTTCATATTTCATAAACATTTATTATGAGAAATTTACTATTTTCTATATTTGGCATTTGTTCATTTGTATGAATTTTACCCGCATATGCATATACATTCAATTTTTCTCAATTAAATAGCTACATTTTTTCAGAATATCTGCCTATTTTCTGTTTATTTAATAATTTGATAATTCTTCTCAATTTGTTTTGTATCTACTTCTGTGCACGCAAATAACAATATATTTCAAATTGTTTCTGCAACAACACAAAACTCCTTACATATTTTAATTCTCACTTTGACAAAAAGTTATATTTTTTCTATAATAAAACTATACTTTTGCTGATATTCACCCACAAGCAACCATTAAAGAAAGGATGTATTTTATGCTTTATCCATTACTTATGCAAGCTCCTGTCAAGGACTATATCTGGGGTGGCACCCGTCTGAGAGAAAAATACAACAAGGTATCTACCGCTGACAAGCTGGCTGAAAGCTGGGAGCTTTCCTGTCATCCTGCAGGACCTAGCGTTATTGCCAACGGCCCGGCCAAAGGCGAAACTCTGGAGCAGTATCTGGAGAAAAAGGGCATGGCATTGCTGGGTACCAAAGGCAAGGACTGCAAGAACTTCCCTATTATGATTAAGCTCATTGATGCCAAGGAGAATCTGTCCGTACAGGTACATCCAGATGATGCCTATGCCTTGAAAAACGAAGGGGAGCTGGGCAAGACCGAAATGTGGTATGTTATTGATGCCGAGCCTGGTGCTGAGCTGCTTTATGGCGTAGAAAAGGAAATCACCCGTCAAGAGCTGGCAGACAGCTTGGCAAATGGCACTATTACTGAAATCTGCCACCATGCACCAGTAAAAAAAGGCGATGTTTTCTTTATTCCAGCTGGTACCATTCACGCCATCGGCAAGGGCATTCTGCTGGCAGAGGTACAGGAAAATTCCAACACCACCTATCGCCTTTACGATTATGGCCGTCTGGGCAATGACGGCAAGCCTCGTCAGCTCCATGTACAACAAGGCACTGAGGTGTGCAGTCTGAAGCCTCTGCCACTGGTGGATAAGCGTCAGCAGGCAGCACTTTCTTCTGATTGCACTGCCGAGCTGTTGGTAAGCTGTGAATATTTCAACACCTACAGCATTGAACTATCTGGCGCCAACCATCTCAAGGCAGATAATGAAAGCTTCCACACCTTCACTGTACTAGATGGAAATCTGGTGCTGACTCACCAGGGCGAAAAGCTCCCTATGGAAACCGGTCAAAGCGTATTCCTGCCAGCTAATATGGGAGATTACACCATTGAGGGCCAGGCTCACCTTATCTTCACTACCCTCTGATAATACCACAGTAGAAAAACACATCCCTATGCTTTTATATAATAGAAGCATAGGGATATGTTTTCACAGCAAAAAACCACAGCTACGAATAACTGTGGTTTTATTATGCTTAGTTATGAGTCGTGTCTTATGCACGGAACTTGCGCTTGCGGGCTGCCTCAGACTTCTTCTTACGGCGTACGCTTGGCTTCTCATAGTGCTCGCGCTTTCTAACCTCTGCCAAAGTACCAGCCTTCTGGCTCATACGCTTGAATCTACGCAGTGCACTATCAATGGTCTCGTTCTTACCAACCTTAATCTCGTTTGCCATCTATTTTTCCCCCCCTCCAATTGACTTGGGAGTGTATTTTACAACTACACCTTAATAGTATAACAAAATATCCTATATAATGTCAAATCATATAGCAATATTTTTGCTAAGCATTCTCAATATGCTTATGGCCTTGTCTACATCAGCCTGGAGGCCACTGCATGGAACGACCGCCCAGCACATGGAAATGCAAATGCTTTACGGTCTGACCGCCCTCGTCGCCAGTATTGGCCACCACACGAAAGCCCTTATCCAGCTTGTTTTCCTTGGCAATCTGAGGAATAACCTCACAGAGAATATGACCTGCCAGCTCCTTGTCAGCAGCAGTCAAAGCACCAACACTCTCCACATGCTTCTTAGGAATTACCAAAGCGTGAAAAGGTGCCTGTGGCTCCAAATCCTTGAAGGCCAATACCTGCTCATCCTCATATACTACTGTAGAAGGAATCTCCTTGGCTGCAATCTTGCAAAAAATACAATCTGCCATCTTTGTACACCTCCCCGCTTTTATCAATCAAATTTGAACTGCACTAACTATTTTACCATAAACCCCGTCTTTGTACAATCTTTGCAGGGAAACATGATAAATTTCTCCTAGTTCCACCTTGTCATCAGTATATACCCTGATATAGGTATCCGTCAGACCGTTGGACTGTCCCTCATGGCAGGTTTCAAACAATACCTGCTGGGTTGTCCCCAGATACTCGCTACAGAAAGCCTCAGACATTTCCTCTGCCAGCTTTTGCAAGCGATGAACCCTATCCTTTTTCACTGGCTCTGGCACCTGATTAGGCATAACAGCCGCTGGAGTACCAGTACGAGGAGAATATGGGAATACATGCATCCGGGCAAAACGGAGACTGCGGATATACTCCAGACTTTCGGCAAACATTTCCTCTGTTTCCCCAGGAAAACCAACTATTACATCTGTAGAAACCGCTACTCCTGGCACAGCCTGCCTTACCTGCGTCAACAGCTGGGCAAATTCCTCTCTATTATAATGACGGTTCATTTTCTCCAGCACATAATCAGAACCTGCCTGCAAAGGCAAATGAAGATGATGGCTAAACCGTGGATGCTCCCGCAAAAGCTCCAAAAGCTCTGGAGACAGCTCGATGGATTCCAAAGAACTAACCCGCAATCTTCGCAGGCCAGGCAGATCCAGCACAGCTCTAGCTGCATCAGCCAAATCCGTACCATCCTTGAAATCCCGTCCATAGGCCCCCAAATGAATACCGGTAAAAACTATTTCCTTGAAGCCATTGGCCAACAGCTTCTCTGCCTCCCGGCGAATGCTGTCCAAAGGTCTGGAACGCAAAGGGCCTCTGGTATAAGGAATAATACAATAGCTGCAGAAATTAGTACATCCCTCCTGAATTTTCAGAAAAGCCCTGGTGCGGGTAGGCATATCCAAGATAGGAATGTCCTCAAACTCCCGCACCTTCATAATATCCGTTACGCCGTCAATAATCCTGCCGTTTCCTGCTATGGCCTGCTCTACATATTCCACAATGCGGGAACGATTGGCAGTACCCAGTACCACTCTAACCCCTTCAATAGCCTTGATTTGCTCCGGAGCAATCTGAGCATAGCAGCCAGTAACAGCAATCACAGCCTCAGGATTCTGCCGCTGTACCCTGCGAATCAGCTGGCGAGATTTTTTATCCCCTAGGCTGGTAACAGAGCAGGTATTAATAACGTAAATATCTGCCTTTGCTTCATGAGGAAGAATCTCATAGCCTGCTTCCTTGAACAAGCCCTCCATAACCTCGGTTTCAAACTGATTGACCTTACAGCCCAAAGTAACAAATGCTACACTAGACAAATTATCTTCCTCCTAAATCTCCGTTTTCGTACTGTATAATAGCCGCAGCGGCAATAGCTGCTGTTTCTGCCCGCAAAATCCGAGTTCCCAGACTAACTGAGGCAATGCTCAGCTCCTGTGCCAAATGAGCCTCAGCTAAAGAAAAGCCTCCCTCTGGCCCCACAATAAAGATAAAAGACTCATCAGACCTGTGAGCCTGCAAAAATTCCTTGATACCCTGCTGTTCTTCATTTTCATAGCACATGCATAGGCAGATTTTCTTTTCTGACTTCTGAGCCTCATTTGCCATCTCTGTCAGCCATTGCTTCAAGCTCTGAATAGGCTCCACCACCGGCAGAATGGTACGGCCGCACTGTTTCCCTGCCTCATTGGCAATTTTTTGCCACCGCTCCTGACGAGCCTTAGACTTTTTGGCATCGTATTTGACCACGCAATTCTCACTGACCAGAGGTACAATTCTATTAACCCCCAGCTCCGTAGCCTTCTGGGTAATCAGCTCCAGCTTATCCCCCTTGGGAAGACACTGAGCCAGCACCAGCTCTATAGGAGACTCTGTCCACTCCTCCAGCCTTTCCACCAGGGACAGCTCCACCACAGCCCCATTGGCGCCATGAGGCTGAGATTCAACCACCTGTGCCTTGCCCAGTCCGCCATCTTCTGTGCCTCCAGTGCCAAAACCAGTAATTTCGTATTCTCCCACCTGGCCCACATCATCAGCCACCACAATATGGTCCCCCAGCTTGGCTCGCATAACCCGGCTCAAATGAAAGCCATCACTGCCATCTATAACCAATTTATCTGCCAATTTGGCCTTGATAAAAATTCTACGCATACACTATATCCTCAAATCTAACTAGTAAATTACTATCTGATTATTTTAACATTTTCCCAGGAGATAGACAATACCAGCCCATAGCATATGCCTAATGGATAGGAAATTTGTCCACAGTAAATTTTTGAATTATTATTATATATGGCGCAAAATCATAGAACTAATACAGGAAGCAGCTTATTTGTCGCTGCTGACGAAGTGTGAATTTTATCATATAGGTACGCACAATTTCGAAAGCGCTCACTTATAAATAATATATCCCCATCCTTATCAATATACTTATCATACCCGATACCTGCATTACATAATGCAATGGCGATCTTTATGTGTGGTAATGCTATATGGTACATTATGTACTTGCCTCCACCTAAGCGACGCGCCCACCAGCCAAATGGTTCAATATACATATTAATGATGTGTAGAAATGTGTCGGCATACACATCAGATACATGGCCGTATCTTTTGTTTTTTGCCAGCAATTTAAATATCTCAATAATCATATGCAGGTCTTCGTCATAATTTTCAGCCTCTCTATCCACTTTGGCCAAAAAAAGATAATAAAATCCTAGAGCAAATCTGATACTTGTGTTTTTGTGATTTTTGCGGCAGTAATCATCGATAATATCTAATATTTCATCGTAAGTGTTGTCTTTTTTTATATTTACGTACAATATTTCTTCTCGAAGTGTTTTTCGCATAATATAAACACCTCATAGCTAATTGCACTAAACAACAAAAGATACGGCCATGTA
>OCLF01000480.1_pt1 | contig 11878 bp, 16 predicted proteins | sample 1502881 | NCBI WGS metagenome assembly OCLF01 (sample SAMN03418267, study PRJEB22391) | human gut metagenome | biome: human-gut; feature: organic feature; material: feces | host: Homo sapiens | place: Tanzania | collected 2013-01
CATCCCAATCAAGACTTATTACTCCGTCTCGCAACACCACTTCGTAGATGTACATCTTGGTGATTTGCCACTCTTTAGTTATTGTTTGTACCATATTCCTAATCTACTAATGCCATTTCTTTCCCTAAAATCTTTTCTTCACATACAGTGAGTATTTCTTTCTTGAAATTCTCTTCTGCAACTACTCGCTGAAGTTCCTCTATGGTTTTGCAAGCCTTTACGAAAATGGAATGGTTTTGCATAATGCCATCTTTCCCTTTAAACATAAGCGTTATGGCAAGGGAATACAAAGATGGTTCAATGTCCATTCTCATAACAGATATGCCCATTTTCTTTATCATACCATTGTGAGGCACCATATTCTTTGTAGCATTAACCATCTTGTCAAATGGCATGGTCTTATTTAACTCCATAAGGAATGTCTCATCATGCAGCACTTGGCTGACAAACTCTGTATAATCTTCAATGTTATGCAACAGACATTCTGATGTACTGTTGCTTATAATAATATTTCTATCCATCATATCTGATTTTTTATAATAAAAGAGGTGTAAAAGTTTGGTGCTCTATCATAGTAGGCACCAAACTTCATGTTTTTTTATTTTGCGTTCTTTATCCACCATTCCTTGATTGCCTTGTTAAAACGGACATTCAGTCTTGAATATTTCGTGTCCACCCATGAACGTTTTCTTCCCACACGTTCTGCAACCTCCGCAGGAGCAGTATCTTCTATGAAACGTAACGTCCAAACAATGCGTTCTTCTTCCGTCCATTTCAATTTCTCTGGGATGGTATAGAGAAATTCGATAACCTTCTCTTGCAATTCCTTCTTGTCCAAGTCAACACCTAATACATCAGCCAAAGGATTGGCTTCATTCTTCCACTCTTGCCATTGGAAAAACTCTTTTGTAAACTCTTCAGAAACTTCGATACAGCGAGATGATTTGTCACGCAACACCAATTCCTCATAGCAGCTTTCGCTACGGATAAGACGGTCTTTCAAGTCGGCTTCTGCTTTCTTCTGGATTTTGTGCAACTCTTCAGCATCGACATCGAACTTTTCCATCAACACTTTCTCATCCTTGTGCTCCACCAATGTTGCAAACAGTACATCTTTATATAATCCATTAGGCATTATGTCCGTGATGACGTATTCCCATGTTTCTGGGGCAACGGACATTCCAAGCAAACGGGTGTTTCCTGCTGTTCGCTCACGATTGACATTGATAATTTTCATGTCTTCAAGGTATCTTATCAATTCGTGTTGAGCCACTTCTGCAAGCCAACAGAAGAAACTGCTCTTGCGTGAATATTTATCAAGTACACTCCAAGTGCCATTGTTCCAAAGGAAAGTATAGAGTATATCCCCGAACTCTTCCACAGATACATCCACCTTGTAGGTCTGTTTGATGTTTGAGAGTATCTTTGAGCGGAAACGGCTGATATTGCAGCCGTATGGATTAGTTCCGTAGAAGAATTTCTGCGCAAACAACAGGTCGTTTGATTTCAAGCGACTGATAATTTCGTCAGACTCCTCTGTATTTGCTTCCTGCCATACTACCTCACGTGTCAATACACTCAAATAGCGGAGCTGCTCCTTTTCAGTGGCAAACTCACGATTGTCTGCAACAACCTTATCTAATATCTTCTGCACCAGTTCTTCGTCACACGCAGAAAATCTCTTTTGTTTGCTTTCTACCTCTAAGCGCACGACCTGAACTTGTCCGAAAATGGTCTCTTTTGTTGTAAAAATGTTTGTATCCATACCTGTCAAAATTCTTAAATTATACATACGAAAAACCGACCTTTACATCGGAATTTTCAATGCAAAGGTCGGGGATTTTTGACAGGTAAGCTGTTCTTTGTTATGTGAACAGTATATGTATTATTTTATGCTTGATAATCAATATACTACAGTTAGATTCTTAATATTTTTAACACTAGACTAATGTCATTATCTCATCAGGCAAAATGATGTGCTCTGGCAATACTGCAAGATGCGCTGTTGTATCTTGTAGAAGGAATGGCTCTGCTGGTTCCTGCATTCTCTCACAGGTGTTTCCTACATCCTCGCGGATACTTTTCAGTACGGTATATAATCCCTTTTGGCGCATTTCGCCTTCGGCATTGTAGTTCTTCACCATATCTGTAAATATCGTTTCACCATTATAGCCATATACCATTTCATACAATTTGCCAAAGAGCTGCTTATATTGCACAATATTCAGCGTATCGACTTTCTCGCCATTCTTCTTGCGGTCTATGAGATAGATGAGGTAAAGCACAAAACCTGCACTACGACTGAAATGTACCATCAGTCTTTCATCGTCTCTGCTAAGATAGAGGCGATAATGCCCATCATTCTTTCGTTTCACTCCAACATTTTTTGCTTTACATACCTCCAAGTCCATTGTTGATGCCTCTGCCAATCGCTTCGGATTGACAAAGTTGTTCATTTTCTCTTGTAGCTTTGGAGATTGCTTCAAGAAGAACATGCGCATCGTCACAGGGTCTATAATGCTGAATATGAAATCAAGCTCTGCTTCTATCTTTGGGTCGTGGGTCTTATGATATTTTTTGAGGTTGTCCAAAAGATGGTCATACATTTCCAGTCTTTGCTTATGCGTAATAACACCTTTTATTTCCAAACGTTCTTTGATAGAAGCTGTGGATGCAGCCATACCGAATGACGGCTGCATCGACTGCTCTGCCAAACCTGCGAAATAGTTGGATTGAAAACGCTTGTTAGTGATGGCATTTTTTGCCAATGCGACAAATTCATCTGGGGCTTCCTCTACAAATGAACGTAATACCGCTGCTGTGTCGAACTTTGCTATTCGCTCGGCAGCATAAATCATCAAGCCGATATTGCTGAACAACCCTTTATCATCCGTCTTGGCTACGATAAAACGCTTCTGACCATCCTCATTATATGAAGACAACTGAATCAAGAGGTTGTCACCATACTGCCCTACACGTTCTTTTATTTTAGGGTGGTTCTTCAGTTCTACATTCTGTATAACCTCCAACTCGTATGTGTTGTAATAGTCTTCATCGTCCATCCGCTGCTTGTATTGCTCCATGATGTCCACGGCATGTTTGCTCATATCAGCTTCTGGGGCGGCAATCAGATAGATACAGTTGTCTGCAAATTGACCTACAGCACATGTTTCTTCTATCAACTCACCTATACAAGGTTTGTCTATTGGGGATTTATCTATCAATTTCATACTTTCACACTTTTGATTGTTTATATCTCATGACTGCTTGCTTTATAAGATTGCTGTCAGGCAAATCTTCTATGTTGTAATGCTTAGGTTCTTGTGGAGGAGTTTCCAAATCATCAAGCATCTGATACCAGTCTCGCTTTAGTTCCTTCTTGTGGGTAAAGACAAATGACGGCATCATCTGTAAAACCATATTGGTCATCTTTATCCCATTGACCATCTGCTGTTCTAAGTAATGCCTACCACATTCCACAATCTCTTTCCTCAGCTCACCATCGGGGTGTGTTATGCTGTATTTTTGTCTGGACAGTGCATATTTGAACTTTCCTGTAGCAAGGTGATGACGTTCTGCGTATAGTCCTGCCGTAAGGTCTGCTGCTAACTCTTGCATCCATCGTTCACTGCAAAAGAGCATGAACTGGTGTTTGTAAAATACTTGATGAGCGATTTCATGCACGAAACACAAAGTGAAAGCATCTTTGTTGTTAATGCCCACCTTTCTTAGCATCTCCAAATTGTAGGACAACTCACAATCTCCATTTTTATCCCCAAGCAACACTTCTGCAAATGATTCACACTTGCCATTAATCTCAGGTTTAGGCAAGTCAAAAAATGAAGCCACATCCCCAATAATACAACGAATGTCATCTTCTGTGACTTCTTCCTTGTCATAGAAGATGGCATTGAATACATTTGCCTCATGGCGGCGTCTGTATTTCATCCATTCTTGATGGTTGTATTCTGTCATTTCATCCCTGTATTTTAGAAGCGCTAAGTGGCTTGGTTTCGATGGCTAAGTGACTGAGATAATTTTCTATCTATGTTGGTTACGATGTCTATCTATGGCACTTATGAAAAGCGTTCTTTTGTGACAGATGACAGATGTGACAGTTATATTCTATAATTATTAATACACATATATACGCATAATATTAATATAGTATTTTTCCTGCCTGCGCGCGTAGGGGATATTTAAGGAAACATGTGTCACAAGTGTCACCTGTCACTTTTCACTACAAAGATAGCAAAATTTTGTTCAGAAAACAAACTTTTTCTTATTTTTTCTGTTCAAGTTTCAGATATTTTATACTTTGTACGAACATATTCTTCGATTTCTTCTATTGCGGTAAAAGGTCTCCACAATCTTTCCCATAAGACATAAAGATTGAACTTTATTTCATTCTTGTTATTCTGCCAATATTTGTACAACGATATGATTGCAACAATTGTTATGATGGACATAAATATACCAACTATAACATATATAATGATTCCTGCAATAATTATACTTAAAAGCCATTGCCACCATTCTGTATATCCCATAATCCAAGCCCATAATCCACCTATAACAATAGATGTCATTATTATTGTAAGGTTTGGTTTATCCATACTGTATCATTTTTTAAGGTTACTGAAGTAGCATTCCTGATGTTGGTGGTGTTCCATCATTATACCTGTCCCACCAAATCGCACAAAGTATTCCTAAAAACGAACCACCAAGTTCCAATCCACGAGAATACACAACGTCTCTTGAAGGTGAGTATTTGACTATATCGTAAATTTCTTCTCCGTATCTTTCTGCTGCTTCTTTTATCGTTTTTATAAACATAGTAATTATACATTAGGTGTTAGGTGAATTCAAATAATATTATAAATGTCATTATGAGAAAAAATCTATTGCGATACTTGCGAATTCTCTACCTATTCCACTAAGAAATCCACCAATGATTTTATCTCCATTATTCTGACTACTTGAATTATGTCCATTCTTAGGACTCTCATGCATTATTTTAATATATTCTTGTATTTTAGCGAGTTCTTTGTTAAGCTGTACATTGTACCCAATAGCCTCTTCTAATTTTGACAACAAAAAAGATTGGTGCAAATTATGTATAATACATGCCAACATACAACTTACTCCTATTAAAATTAGCAGATGCAACTCAAAACTGCTAGGATATATCAATAGATATATTATCGTTGCGACAGATATACCTATAAACATATTTACAGAATCTCTAAATGAAGACAATATAAATAGTAGCAGATAACTGAGCATGAGTAACGCATTTGTTTCCGTCTGCAGTGCTGTATTGTTTGTAAACCATATATATATGAAGACAATTATAGGTATCAGTAATCCAAACTTTTCGATAGGATAAATTGATTCTGATTCCGAATCAGAATTCAATCTGTCCACAATAATGAAGATGATACTTATAACATGTATAAACATACAGAATATGTACATAGCCCAACTGTGCCAAGAATTCATGGCAAAACTATTCCAGCAAAAGAATGTATATTGAGTAAAACCTAAAAAAACAAATGCCCAAGTTACCCTGTTAAATCCATTGGAAATCAAAAAAGCAAGGAAACAACAACCCAAATAAGTCCAGTCGTGATTTTCTCCTTGATTTATTGAAAAAAAGAATATTCCGCAATATATAAGGAATCCAAGAAATGAAGACAATATCAACATACCTGTTTCATCATCTATTTGGTCTTCATTATACGAAGAATAATTCAATGCAGCAATAAGGCTTGCTATATTACATAATGTAAGCAATGATACAACAACGGATAATGTCCAAGACCAAAAGCCATATGAAGAAACATTTCCGTTGATGTAAAATGTATATATTGCACCTAACCCCAATCCTATGAGGCCTAAGAATTTTACTACGTATCTCATGTTGTTAGATATTGTTGGTTATACACAATCATAAATTTCTTATTTTCTAATTGGACAGGCTAAAGATTCTCTAATTGTTGAAGTTTGTATTGTAGTTCGCTCAATTGTCTCTCGTACTGGTATTTTAGATTGACCTGAGACATATAAACTCTTCTGGAAGATAAATCAGTACCTCTAAGTTTCATCATTCTCTCATCCCAATCAGCTCGCTCTATTTTTGCTTGTAGTTCCTGTATGCTTTGTCGCAATGCTGCTATTTTTCTTTGCTTGGCCGCTTCTTTATTAGAAGAATCTACAGATGTACTATTGTAACCATATCCAGTTCCTGCATTCGGTTGAAATGTCGAAGTTGGATTTGTAACATTTCTAAATGGTACATAACAAGTTTGACATATACCTGTACCATAACAGATTTCACATGACGAGATTTCATGCGTGTAATTGTTAGTAACGATACCAGTACCATTACAGTGCTTGCATTTGTGAGTACCATGACAGTCTCGACATTCTCCTGGAGCAGGGACTTTGATATTCAATGTCCACTTATTGTTTTTGTCTATCTGCCTATTTTTGTCAAGAATGGCGAACGTGTCACCTTGGCACCAATCCCAACCAACAGTGTCCATATCAAAACGAAAAGACTTTTTCGCAGCTAATGACAATTGAGCAAACAGCATCGGTTGCTGTTGTCCTGTACCGTCTATGATAGCCGCATCAAAAGTCTCACCCTGAAAGAGATTCGTACAAGTCAATGTGAAAGAAATTGCCTTACGTCCTCCTTGACGCATACTTTGAATCCAATTAAATTGTCCTTTGAAACTCATAGCTATACGTTTTAAAATGGATGTAAACCTGTAGGTGGACCACCAAAGCGAGGAGACCTTTTGGGAATGTCACAAGTTTGGCAGATGCCCGTTCCACCACATTTTGGACAAATTACCTGTTCCCATAAATCTCTTGTTCCTGCGGGATTTACGAAACCTGTACCTCGACAATGACGGCACTTATGAGTACCGTGACAATCAGGGCATTCGCCGGGACCGTATTCCTTTAGCTGTAACACCCATTTTTGAATAATTTTGTTACCTGCTCCTAAGATTGCAACATAATCTCCTTGATACCAATTCCAATCTATACTATCAAAGTTAAAAACGTAAGTTTGCCCTGCCTTAAATTTCAAACTGCGATAATACCATGGCTGAGAGCCATCAGAAGGAAATATACCTACATCTATTGTCTCACCAAACATCAGGTTCGTACATTTAAGTGAAAAACTTATCAATACACAACCATGTAATCTATTTGATGTATATCGTGAAAAAGTACCTTTGAAACTCATAACGCAATGTCATCTAATGTTATTAACATCAATTCTTCTTTAGATGGAGCCCTCTTACAGGATGCCAAGCGATTAGCCTGTTTCATAATGACCGTCTCAAACATATTGTGTATGTAACGTGCATTACCGAACTTGGAATCTTTATTGGCTATCTGCCCCTTGATAATACTTCCCACAGCGTTGAAAGCGTCCCTCGCAATCTTAAAATCATTCTTACTCAAATTGAAGATGAAAATTCGCAATAGTTCTTCGTAGCTATAATCATCGAAGTGGATATATCTGTTGAAGCGTGATTGTAAACCAGGATTAGAATCAATGAAATGCTGTATCTCATTGCTGTAACCAGCAAGAATTACAACAAGTCTGTTCCTGTCATCTTCCATTCTTTTCAGAAGCGTATTGATTGCTTCTTGTCCAAAGTCACCTTGTCCACCTTCTGCCAAAGTATATGCTTCGTCAATGAAGAGAACTCCATCCAAGGCTTCATCAATTTTGGCGTTCGTTTTAGTTGCAGTTTGTCCAACATACTCAGCTACAAGATCTGAACGTTGTACTTCCACAAGATGACCTTTCTTTAGAATACCCAAATCCTTATAGATACCTGCCACAATTCTTGCCACTGTTGTTTTCCCAGTACCAGGATTGCCGGAAAAAACACAATGATATGAAACATTGTTAGACTTCAACCCCTGACGTTTGCGCTGCTCTTGTACAAGAACGAAATTGCGCAAGGATGCAACCTCTTCTTTTACACGTGAAAGACCTATCATTTCATTCAGTTCTTTCATGTGGTCTTCTTTATGACTTTGCTCAGAGGAATGCTCTTTGGCATTGCTTCCTACTCTAAAGTTTTCATTTCTTCCTCTTGACAAAAAGAAATCTCTGTTCGGTCTCTTGAAGACATCGAAAGGACTTGACGAATTGTTACTAAGCGAAGACTCTCTTGATTGATAATCGGTTAAGATTTCTTTCGCCAAAATACATCCTAATTGGCTTGCTCTTGTGAGATATTCAATTGCTCTTGCTTTGTCTTGAACAAATGCAGTACCCATATATAGAATCTCTGCAAGAAAAACCATAGCATACGTACTATTCTGCTGAACGCAAAGTTCTAACTGTTGAACTGCGTTTGTTGACAAAAGAAAATTCTGGGAAATATTTGTATTTTCATCTGTCACATGAATTATATATTGCAAGAGGTCTTTGGCATATAGCACATTGGCATTGGTTGCTTTACGCAACCAAGCCAATCCTTGCTGAGTGTCCTGTTTTACACCTCGCCCTTCATATACGATAACACCGATATAGGCCATAGCCATAGCATCGTTGGCATTAGCAAATGCCCATAATTGGTTGATGGATTCTTGTGTCATATTTACACAATAACAATAAATCTTACTTTATCTTCACTTCTGGAGCGCTTTGCATGGATTCTTTAAGAGCATCTTTGACCTTGTCCAATTGTTCTGGTGAAGCATTAATTTTCTTTCCTCTTCCATCTTGTTGACAAATCTCTGCATGCAATTGATCTATTTCTTTCTTCTTCTGTTTCATTGCATTATAGATGTCTTCCGCCGTGAAAAGATGTGTGGAATCTTCAGCAAATTCCAACAACATTTTTAGAACAGCATTCTTTATTTCTCTACCAGCTAACCCTTCAATAAGTTTACTTGCATTCAAGAAATCTTCATCTGTTAACATGGCTGCAAGTGGTAATTTACTTGGAATCATACTTCTTATTATCGCAGCTCGTGCCTCTCTGTTAGGGAGAGGTATCTCTATACTATCCAAGAAACGAGATTCGAAAGCCTTGTCAAAATTAGAAACCAAGTTTGTTGCAAATAGGACAATTCCTTCATGCTCTTCTAACAATATTAGCATCTGGCTTCGTAGAGAATTTATTGCTTGTTCTGCTCCTTGTGATACATTTTGAATACGCTTTCCTAAGAAAGAATCAGCCTCGTCAAAAAACAATACTGCTCCAAGTTCTTTTGCTGTATCAAATGCATGCTTCAAGTTCTTTGCAGCATCTCCAACATACTTTGACTCTATTTCCGAGTAGTTCAACGCTAACAATGGCTTACTGAAATATTTAGCGATAGCATGTGCAATCATTGTCTTGCCTGTACCTGGTCTTCCATAAAGGCTTAGTACTAAACGAGGTATGCCGTCAATTTCTTCAAATCCCCAAGTTTTGTATATGAGTTCAGTATGTTTAATAACAGATAAATCTGCCATTATTCGATTATAGACATCATCTGGAAGTATAACTTGGTCAAATGAATATCTTGGTTTGGTAGGAATAAAATTAGGTAAGTCACTCTCTTCCTTGCTGGCTTTCTCTGCTTTGGAATCCGAAACCATAATTTTTAAGTTAATCTTCAAAGTATTGTTCGGAATATAAACTTCCAATTCATCATATTGTCGTATCCAGCTTGTGATGTCTTTAATGAAATTGTAACTACCTTTCTTAATTAAAGTGGCATCACTGGTGAAGTCTATTGCGCATTTTCTGCGCTTAACAAGCTCCAACGAAGGTAATATACGTAAATACTCATATTCTTTTCTTGCCAACAATTGTTTGATAACAACCTTTAGTGAGTCCTCGAAACGATTGAGGGCTGTCATCTGTTCGATGGACAGAGCCTTCTTATCTACAGAAATTTTAATCATAAAAGTTAAATTTTATATGCTTGACCTTCTGAAATAGAACAATCAATACCAGTCTCTGATTTGATTTCTAATTCTTGAATTTTATTATTATTTTGGTCATAAACATCAACATACACAACACTAACGTCTTTTGACTTGATGATAGCCATAGCTGCTTCTTTATATCTATTCCGAATCTCATTTCGCAAGAACAAAGCATTAACAAGTGCAGTAGTAACAATAGTTACCGCTGCACCTAACATCATGGCTATCCCTATAATAAATATGCTAATCACGTTAGTTCTGTTATGTCATGTCCACCAAGTGCCTCTAACGTTTTTGTATCAAAACTTTTGGCATGTATGATTTTACCTTTGACTATTCCATCCATCTCATTCAGTACGAAAAGACCTAGAGAGGTATAGCCTATTTTGAAAAGTTTCTTGTGAAATTCTTTATGTTTATCACTAACAATAAAGCATCTTCCATCTTCTCTTTTGAGATGTAGGCTTTTGAAATATCCTACAATGTCATCAAAGGCAATTTCTCCATCGGCAAATTCTTCTTCTATTGGACCAGGAACAGGCTCATCAATAATAACAGAGCCACCGACCAAATACTTAACTAGCCAGCCTCCCGCAATTACACCCAAAATAGCTGTAATCCAAATCCATAAATTGTTATCTTCCATCTTCTTCATGTTTAAATGATTATTTAACTTAACTTTATCAAATCTTGATCTTTCATTGCATTACGCAAACCTTCATCAATTCCACCTTCTGTATTACCGATGACACGAATATCTGTAATTTTGTCGGCAGATTCGTCATATACAAATTCTGCAATACCATCTGAGAATTTTTCATCATCACCGTATAGACCAGGAACTTTCACTGTTGAAACTTCAGAGTTGTTAATGATACTTCCAAAGTCTGCATTTTTGAGTTTTCTTTTAAGTTCAATTACAGTAATGACATAAGCAATTCTTGTTCTTATGCGATTAAGTTTCTTCTTTAACCAATCAACAACATCAGAGATGAAACTTATCATCCTGTTAAAAATATCAACGATAACGTTGATAAAAGCTTCAGCCCAAACTGAAAGCTTTTCAAATAATGATTCAAACATATGCCTTTTTCTTTAATTTAATACAACAATTGGATTATCTTTTATGATACTCTCTGTTTTTTCATCAACACCTTCTCCACCAATATAACGCAATGAGTCAATGCTATCAGTTGCTTTGTTGTAAACACCTTCAATAATACCTTTACCACTTAATTCATCAGAAATAAGTGAAGAGAAAGGGTTCGTTGCCGTTTTCTCTGTACTCATTACAAATGCTGTATGTAGCTCTTTTTTTAAATCAAGGCTTTTGAAATACTCAATTACATTAGTGAAGAAATCTACTACAGCTTGTAAAATGACAGTGATAAAAATTTCATAAATTTTCTGAAATGCGGTCTTCATCAAATCAGAAAGATAATCTAACAAAGCATCCATAATTACTTTACTATTATTAGTTCTTTACCATCAAACATTTCTTTCATCTCTTTGCTCAAACCATCGCAGTTGATGAAAATATTGACATTTTCATCGGCTGGTAAAAAATCACCATCTTTTAGGTATGTGATGACAATTTGAAAGCTACCATCCTTATTCATCTTCTTATAAGCAACATTGCTATCGCAACTTGCTACTTTGTGCGCTTTGATTATTGATACAAAGTCATCTTTTGTTAGCATCTCACATTCTTCCTCAATGCAAGGGGTTAATATGGCATCCTTGCCATTTTTTACCCATTTCTTTGCTAAAGGAATGTACTCGTCGTTCAACTTTGTTCCTGTTGTCTCTAACCAAGACTGCAACCAAGAAAGGAAATCTTGGACGTGTTTGTTCACCTTCTTTGCGTCAATGAACTCACGATTTTCATTGTTAATGTTAATTTCCATGATGTTTTAAAAA
>OCLF01000481.1_pt1 | contig 11864 bp, 10 predicted proteins | sample 1502881 | NCBI WGS metagenome assembly OCLF01 (sample SAMN03418267, study PRJEB22391) | human gut metagenome | biome: human-gut; feature: organic feature; material: feces | host: Homo sapiens | place: Tanzania | collected 2013-01
ACCTGCGCAAGGTGGAGGAGTCGCTGACAGACGCGATAGCCGCAGCAGAGATAGCCGGAATCTCAAACGACGAGCTGAAGGGGATGCTTGAGGCATTACTTGATGTAGAATGACAGGAGTGGATTGGTTATGAGTATGATAAACATAGTGATGACAGCATTAGGTCAGCTATTAATGCAGTTTGTAGCACAAATTATATCCAGATTTATTTAATATAATGATTATGGATAGCTATAAACAATCAAAAAATTTAAGTAAGAATTAGTTCTTATTAAACAATGATATGAAAATGAATAAGGAGAAATGAAAATGACAACAAAGAATGCAATTGAGGCAGCAAAAATCACAAAGAAGCTTAAAAACTTCACACTGGATGTGGAGAATTTCGCAATACCGCAGGGCTTTGCCACAGCCTTAATCGGAGAAAACGGAGCAGGAAAGACAACACTTTTAAATATCCTGGCAGGAATCAGGCTTGACTATAAAGGTGACATCACATATTTTGGACAGTATTCCGACAAACAGAAGGAAAACTCGGGAGATATTAAAAACCGCATAGGCTACACCGGTCCGGGCAAATATTATCTGCCACAGTGGACGGTTAAGGATATCGAGGAAATCAGCAAGCTGATGTTTGATGACTTTTCCGCAGAGGATTTTCACAGATATTGTGAGGAGCTTGCAATATTTTCACATGGCAGCATTGATATGAAGAAGGCTAACAGCTCTTTTTCGGATGGTATGAAGATGAAGCTCATGCTTGCAGGCGTCATGGCGAGAAAGACAGACCTTCTTTTGCTGGATGAGCCGGCGTCGCCGCTAGATCCGCTTATGAGAGATAAGCTGTGCCAGATGATTGGTGAGTATATCCATGAGGGCAACGGAAAGCGCAGTGTATTTTTCTCTACGCACAATATTTCTGATATGGAAAATATTACCGATTACGCCATTATTATGGAAAACGGACAGATTGTGGAGCAGGGCTTTGTCGAGGATTTGAAGGAAAAATATATCCTGATTAAAGGAGATGCAGCAGATACAGAGGCTGCCGGTAAGGTGCTTTATTCAATGACCAAGAATCCGTACGGCTTCGAGGGCATATGCTTGGCGGAAAATATAGATAAGCTCGCAGGACTTAATGTAACAAAGGAGATTCCGACACTTTACCAGATAAGCGTTGCGGTCATGAAAAATAATACAAAAATTGTGATGCGCTAGTGCGAGGTGAGGTGTTATGGAAAATATGTCAGGAAGTATGAATGAAAAAATGGTTTCACAAAAACATGTAGCTCTAACATACATCAGGGATTACCGTGTTATGACTAATCTCAAGTATCGTCTGATAACAAATATACTGATTCCTCTTTTGGCAATTCTGGCATCAATGCTAATTGCCTGTTCAAAAACAGTCTGGGCATGGATAGGAGTTATAGCAATTGTTTATGATTTTTATATGATGTGCGAGGTGGTACAGGACTATTTCTGCTTCGGCTGTATGTGCAAGAAGAATGCATTTGGCATGCATTTTTTAAAGACAGGTTTTAACGGAGTAAGATACTTTGAGAATGCGGTTCTTGTGGATATACTTGTGAGACCGATTCGTATTGGGATTACGGTACTCATTGCATCAATACCGTTTATTAAATTAGGAGTTAATATTTGGTCGATATTTGACATTATTATGATATCTTCAATTGTGTCGGTTGGCTCATTAAATATATTCAGATACATGGATCTGGGAATGTATATTTATCTGCTGGCGCTTATAGTTATCATTCCGGCAATTGCCGGCAGTATAGCTGTTTTGATTTATGGTGGTACACTGAAGTTTATTGCACCTTTACTTGCGGTAGCACTCGTTTGTGTGATAGCAGCGACATACTATCACATGGTGGTTCGTATCCGCAGATCATATGTTGATGTGTAGAGGCACTTTAAATTGGAAGTATATTTGAAAAAGTATATTTGAAAAGGAGAAATATTATGCTGAAAGATATTAAATTAGGATTTAAATTATTGAGATATGGCTATAAACTCAAGCTGAATATAATCATGCTTGTATTCTTTGCAATAATCGGAATTGCATCCGATATAATGAGCAGGGGAACTTCCATCATAGGTGGTGTATACTTTATGATGTGCGGGATGTTCACTTTTCAGCTCATCATGTCGATGGATGTGTCAGAGCTTATCCAGTCCACATCACTGAAAAAGAAGCTGCAGATATACATTCCGGTGATGTCAAGCACGGTAATCAATCTTGTTGTTTTCACATTTTTGGTAATAGAAAGAGTCATTCTGATACAGAATTCCGTAGCAGATGAGAAACAGCTTATCTTCACACTTTTTACGCTCGATGTTGTGCTGTTGACAGAATATCTGTACACAAGCATATGCTATAAGTATTTTGTACTTGGCTTTATTGTATTCATGGTTTTGTTTATGGGCGTTTTTACTGTGCTTTCAGGAGTGGCGTTTGTGCCGGTTTCTAATGCTGTTTTTAAGCTTGGACTCCCGGTGGTGGCATTGCTGGGCTATATTGCTATTTTTGCAGGCGGAGCACTTGAGATATTTATAGGAGAGCTGCTTTACAAGAAGCCTTTGTCAGAATTCGCATTCAGGGGATTTTTCCGTGATGCAAAGTAGTAATCGCAAAAAATAAGAAATATTTGTGTAAAAATATTGAAAAAATGATTGCTTTGTAGTATGTTATCATTGTCGGTGCAAAAGCCGGCAATGAGACTAATTAACATATCATCAGGAGAAAAATATATTAAATGGATAGTGACAGTTATAGTAAACAACAGTTAGACGATTTGTTTATGGATATGATTGCCTACTATGATGGCGATCCAAAGAGAATCCAGCATTTCACCAAGGTACACAGCTATGCAAGGCTTATCGGTATAGGAGAAGAGCTTGATGATGCCTCACTCTTTATACTTGAGGCAGCGGCTTACACACACGATATCGGCATACGTGTGGCGGAGGAGAAGTATGGCAGGTGCGATGGAAAGCTTCAGGAGCAGGAGGGACCGATAATCGCCCAGAAGATGCTCTCACAGCTTGGCTTCGAGAATTACATAGTTGAAAGAATATGTTTTCTCATAGGTCACCATCACACATATGACAATATAGATGGTCTTGATTATCAGATACTCGTTGAGGCTGATTTCCTCGTAAATCTGTATGAGGATGATGCGGGAAACCGTGCAATCGACAAGGCATACAAGCGTATATTCAAGACAGAAACAGGAAAAAAGATTTTTAGACTAATGTTCGGATATGAAGAGGATTAGTATGAGCCGGGCCGGGAGGAAACTTCCGGTCCTTGTTCGTATTATGCAGCTTGTATATTATGCAGCTTATATCAGAAATAGTAATTAATCAGAATAGTAAATATGCAGAATAGTTACCTGAAATATATTTGAGGATGTGTTAAATAATTTTGTGTTTGGAGAAAAAATATAATATGGCAAATAAAATTAACTATCAAAAATTAATGGAAGATTTAATAAAAGAAAATTGCATAGATAATAACTGTACTCCACGGCTTTTGCTCCATAGCTGCTGTGGGCCGTGCAGCACATACTGTATACAGACTCTCTCAGAGTATTTTGAGGTGACGGTATTCTATTATAATCCAAACATTTATCCGCCAGAGGAATATCACATGAGGGCACAGGAGCAGAAGCGCTTTATAGATGAGTTTCCGGTGAAAAATCCGGTTCGCTTTGTGGAGGGCGTATACGACACCAAGCGCTTTTACGATATGGCGCGCGGCATGGAGGCAGTTCCTGAGGGTGGCGAGAGGTGCTTTAAGTGCTACAGGCTGCGTCTTGAGGAGAGCGCACAGTATGCAAGGGAGCATGGCTTTGACTTTTTTACCACGACGCTTTCCATCAGCCCGTTGAAGAATGCCGAAAAGCTCAATGAGATAGGAAAGGCACTTCAGGAGGAGTATGGAGTGCGATATCTTTTCTCTGATTTTAAGAAGAAAGAGGGCTATAAAAAGTCCACGGAGATATCAAAGCAGTATGATATGTACAGGCAGTACTACTGCGGCTGTGTATTTTCCAAGGAGCAGCGTGACAGGGAGATAGCAGCGCGTGGATGAAATTGTGGTTGCGTGACAGCAAAAATTATTATATAATTTAGCACAGTAAAGCGGCTGTATAGGGCAGACGGCGGTATTACATTTTTGTTTTATTCAATATTTTATGATACCGGGAAAATAAATCATCATTTAATAATCAAGGAGGAATCTCATGGCACAGTTATGGGGAGGACGTTTCACAAAGGAGACAGATCAGCTCGTTTACAATTTCAATGCGTCCATTTCATTTGATCAGAAGTTTTATAAAGAGGATATAGAGGGCAGCATCGCCCATGTCACGATGCTTGGAAAGCAGGGCATTATCTCGCAGGCAGAGAGCAACGATATAGTAGCATGCCTAAAGCAGATACTGAAGGAGGTAGAGTCGGGAGAGCTTGAAATCAGCTCAAAATATGAGGATATCCACAGCTTCGTTGAGGCTACACTCATAGACAGACTCGGAGATACCGGAAAGAAGCTTCACACAGGCCGAAGCAGAAACGACCAGGTAGCTCTTGATATGCGTCTTTTTACAAGAAAGACAGTGAAGGAGACTGATGATGAGCTTAAGGAGCTTTTAGCTGTTATCCTTAAGATTATGAAGGAAAACACTCAGACTATCATGCCGGGCTTTACACATCTGCAGAAGGCACAGCCAATCACTCTGGCTCACCATATGGGCGCATATTTTGAGATGTTTAAGAGAGACAGATCAAGACTTTGCGATATATATAAGAGAATGAATTATTGTCCGCTTGGCTCAGGAGCGCTCGCAGGCACCACATATCCGCTTGATAGGGACTATACAGCACAGCTTCTGGATTTTTACGGACCTACACTTAACAGCATGGACGGTGTGTCAGACAGGGATTATCTGATTGAGTTTTTATCTGCTCTTTCAACTATTATGATGCATCTGTCACGTTTTTCTGAGGAAATCATCATCTGGAACTCAAACGAGTACCAGTTTGTTGAGATTGACGATGCGTACAGTACAGGAAGCTCAATCATGCCACAGAAGAAAAATCCTGATATAGCAGAGCTTGTCAGAGGAAAGACAGGCCGTGTATACGGTGCGCTCATGTCGCTTCTCACCACCATGAAGGGTATTCCGCTTGCGTACAACAAGGATATGCAGGAGGATAAGGAGCTCGCATTTGATGCATTTGACACTGCAAAGGGATGTATCGCACTGTTTACAGGAATGATTGACACAATGAAGTTCAACAAGGACGTGATGAGAAAGAGTGCCAACAATGGCTTTACAAATGCCACAGATGCAGCGGATTATCTCGTTAAAAAGGGTGTACCATTCAGAGATGCACACGGTATTGTCGGAAGAATAGTGCTTTACTGCATAGACAAGGGCATTGCAATCGACGATATGAGCATCGATGAGCTCAAGGCTATCTCTCCGGTATTTGATGAGGATGTGTACGATGCCATTTCAATGGAGACCTGTGTCAGCACAAGGTGTACAGTTGGAGCGCCATCAAAGACATCAATGGACAAGGTAATTGCCGTTTACGACGAGTATATGAAGTCAAATTGGCAGGATGAAGTGTAGTTTTTGTGCATATTTTATAAAAAACAGGGAGAAAAATTATTAATTTAATATAGTTTTTTCCTTGTTTTTCATTAGAGTTTCAAGTAATATATTTCCTATAAAGACAGTTGTACGTGACAGACGGACAAGATAAAGATAGTCGATATTAAAAACAAACGTATGACAGGGTCGAAGAAAATCTAGAAGATAGGGAGATTAGAGTAATGAGTGAAAAGCTTAAAGTAGGTATCCTCGGTGGAACAGGAATGGTAGGACAGAGATTTATTTCTCTTTTAGAGAATCATCCATGGTTCGAGGTAACAACAATTGCAGCCAGCCCAAGAAGTGCAGGCAAGACATACGAGGACGCCGTTGGTGATAGATGGAAAATGGACACACCAATGCCTGAGGCAGTTAAGAAAATCATCGTAAAGAATGTCAACGAGGTAGAAGAGGTTGCTTCACAGGTTGACTTCGTATTCTCAGCCGTTGATATGTCAAAGGACGAGATCAAGAAGATCGAGGAGGACTACGCAAAGACAGAGACTCCTGTAGTTTCAAACAACAGTGCCCACAGATGGACACCTGATGTGCCAATGGTTGTACCTGAAATCAACCCACAGCACATGGAGGTTATCAAATATCAGAAGGAGCGTCTCGGTACAAAGAGAGGTTTCGTAGCAGTAAAGCCAAACTGCTCAATCCAGTCATATGCTCCGGTTCTTACAGCATGGAAGGAGTTTGAGCCATATGAGGTTGTTGCTACAACATATCAGGCAATCTCCGGTGCCGGAAAGACTTTCAAGGACTGGCCTGAGATGGTTGGAAACATCATTCCATTCATCGGTGGAGAGGAAGAGAAATCTGAGAAAGAGCCACTTCGTCTCTGGGGATATGTGGATGATGAGAAGAAACAGATTGTTCCTGCAGAGTCACCGGTTATCACATGCCAGTGTATCCGTGTTCCAGTATTAAACGGTCATACAGCAGCAGTATTTGTTAAGTTTAAAAAGAATCCTACAAAGGAGCAACTCATCGAGGCACTCGAGAAGTTCAGCGGAGTACCACAGGAGCTTGAGCTTCCAAGCGCACCAAAGCAGTTCATCAGATATTGTGAGGAGGATAATCGTCCTCAGGTTGCACTTGATGTGGATTATGAGCATGGTATGGGAATCAATGTCGGACGTCTCAGAGAGGATACAGTCTATGACTGGAAGTTCGTTGGACTCTCACACAACACAGTACGTGGTGCAGCCGGTGGAGCAGTGCTTTGTGCAGAGCTTCTTAAGGCACAGGGTTACATCACAAAGAAATAGATTTAGCAAAAGTCGAGCCTCTTAAAAGAGGCTCTCTTTTTTTTGTTACGCTTGAATTTATATTATATCGTGGTAAAATAGATAAGCTGAGGAGAATAATTTTTAAGAGGTAGATATAAGTGAAGAATAATAAGTATGAAATTGATATGGTGAACGGTTCAATAATGGATAAGCTTATTTCATTTGCGTTGCCACTTATGATTTCGGGTATTTTACAGTTAGCGTTTAATGCGGTGGATATTATTGTTGTGGGACAGTTTAGTGGCAGCAAATCTCTTGCGGCGGTAGGCTCGACTACGGCTCTCATCAATGTGTTTGTCAATCTGTTTATTGGTATATCACTTGGGGCGAATGTGCTCGCTGCCAGATTTTATGCGGCAGGCAAGGATGAGGAGATGTCTAAGACAGTGCATACTGCCATTATGATTGCACTCATAAGCGGTATTGTGATGGGCATAGTCGGCGTCATTTTTACAAGGGGTGCGCTGGAAATCATGGGTACACCGGATGATGTCATAGGTCTTTCCACTATTTATATGAGGATTTATTTTTGCGGTATGCCGTTTTTTATGCTTTATAACTATGGCGCGGCGATTTTGCGTGCTGTCGGCGATACAAAGAGACCGCTTATCTTTTTGATTATTTCAGGCTGTATCAATGCAGTGCTTAATCTGTTTTTTGTAATAGTGTGCTCTCTTGGTGTTGCGGGTGTTGCAATCGGTACAATTGTTTCGCAGTTTGTTTCCTGTGTGCTTGTATTATACTGTCTGAGCAAAGCAGATACCAGCTACAAGCTCTGCTTTAATAAGCTTGCAATAGATAAGGAATATATGCTTCAGATATTCCAGGTGGGAATACCTGCAGGCATACAGAGCACGGTCATAAATATCTCAAATGCCATGCTGCAGTCATCGGTCAATTCCTTTGGCTCAATAGCCATGGCAGGATATACAGCGGCAAACAATATACTTGGTTTTTTGTATGTATCGGTCAACTCGATCACACAGGCCTGCATGAGCTTCACAAGCCAGAACTATGCGGTAGGAAAGCAAAAGAGAATGGACAGAGTACTGATAGACTGCCTGTTTCTTACGACAGCGGTAGCACTTGTGATGGGAAGTGCCTCATACATATTTGGAACACAGATACTTGGCATATATACAAGCAATAGCGAGGTAATTAAATCAGGACTTGAGATTATTTCGATTACAACAATCCCATATTTCCTGTGCGGCATCATGGACCTTTTCCCGGGAGCCCTAAGAGGAATGGGATACTCAACAGTACCTATGATACTTTCCATAATAGGAACAGTCGGAGTCAGAATCATCTGGATATACGGCCTGTTTCCAATCCACAGGTCGCTGTTTTTCCTGTTTATTTCATATCCCGGTTCATGGATAGCGACTATCATCATGCAGGTTATCTGCTATATGTTCGTCAGAAAAAAGGTGAAGGCTACTATAGGAGCCCGGAAAATATAATTAAAAATATATTTGTATATGTGTTAAATTGTGATATAATATTTCCAGTTGATTATTTTGGAGGAATATTATGAAAGCAAAACACACAGATTTAGAGAAACTTGAGCAGCTCTATAAAGAGTCAGGCAACCAGCTCGTAGTGCTCTACGGAAGGAGAGGCTGTCAAAAGGAGGAGCTCATAAAGGAATTTTGTGACGGAAAGAAATTCTTTTACTACAGATGCAGACAGGCATCGCCTGAGCATCAGCTTGAGATGATGGGAGAGGAGATAAGCCGTCAGTATAAGGTAAGTCTGAGCAGACAGACCTATGAGGAGTACTTTGCGAGAATCAAATCAGGCGACCCGTCCAAGCTTGTAGTGGTGATCGATGAGGCACAGTTTATTGCAAAGAGGGATGCATCATTTATGGAGGCAGTTGCAAAGCTTAAAAAGCACAAGCTGTATCCGGGACCGGTACTTATAATACTGGCTACATCATCTACAGTATGGGGCACACAGGAGGCAGCAGAGCAGTTTAAGGGTGCAGAGATGAAGCTTGAATCGCTCAATTTCCTTGAGGTTGTAAGACATTTTGAGAATTTTCCGGTTGCGGAAATCGTGAGGATTTACGGAGCAATCGGTGGAGTTCCGGCATATCTGGATGAGTGGGATGCAGCTAAATCCTTTAAGGAAAATATATGCAGGCTCGTATTGACACCATCGGGAGCACTGTATGGTGAGGCGGATGCTGTCATATCCGCAGAGCTTCGAGAGCTTTCAGCGTATAGCACAATACTTGCAGCAATCGCAAGAGGAGAGAACAAGCTCAATGATATTTTCCATGCGACAGGATTTTCGCGTGCCAAAATCAGCGTATATTTAAAAAATCTTGCCGCCTTCAATATCGTGGAGAAGGTGGTTTCATTTGAGACCGGCGGATGGGAAAATGCCAAGAAGGGCGTATATCAGATAAAAGACACATTTGTTAATTTCTGGTTTAAGTTTGTCTATTCGAATATGTCCAATCTGTATCTGCTTTCACCGGAAGAGTTTTATGATACATATATAGAAAAAGAGCTTGATGCATATCTCGAGAGATACTTCAGGGAGGTCTGCACAGAGTATCTACTCATACTCAATCAGATGGGACAGCTGCCGTTTGCCATAAAGCGCGTGGGTACATGGATTGGAAAGACAGGCCGCATAGATATTGTGGCACAGAGCGAGGATAGAAGGAGCATCATCGGCTTCTGCAACTGGGACAAGCCAATGATGACCATGGATATGTGTGAGAATATGGCTATGGCTATGGAGCAGGCAAGGCTTACATCTGACGACTATTATCTGTTTTCAGCAACGGATTTTGAGCCTGCACTGCAAAGCTATGTGGTCAGAGACCCTAGGTTCAAGCTCATAAACATGAATGAATTATAGAGGAGCTTATGGGAAAATCACTGATAATAACAGAGAAGCCATCCGTGGCACAGGAATTTGCGAAGGTGCTGCGGGTGAGCGGACGCAATGATGGTTATATAGAAAATGGAGAATATGTGATTTCATGGTGTGTGGGACATCTGGTCGGACTGGTCTATCCTGAGTCCTACGACATGAAATACAAGAAATGGCGGCTTGAGGATCTGCCGTTTCTGCCAAAGGAATACAAATATGATGTGATAGACAGCGTGCGCAAGCAGTACAACATTGTGCACGCTCTTTTGCAGAGAGAGGACATTGACCGGGTATACTGGGCAGGTGATGCCGGAAAAGAAGGACAGACCATCGAGGAGAATATCAGAAACTTTGGCGGTGTCAGGGAAGGCATGGAGGAGCTTCGAGTCTGGATAGATTCGCAGACCGAGGAGGAAATCCTAAGAGGTATAAAAGAAGCAAAGCCGATGAGTGAGTATGCAAACCTCGGAAAGAGCGGCATCATGCGTACCATCGAGGACTATGCGATGGGCATCAACTTCTCGCGTGTCATGTCGGTCAAATACGGCAATCTGCTAAACGATGCAGCGGGAACACGCTCGTACACGGCAATCGCGGTCGGACGAGTGATGACCTGTGTGCTTGGAATGGTAGTAATCCGTGAGCGCGAAATCAGAAACTTTAAGGAGACTCCGTTTTACAGGGTGATCGGCAGGTTTACAGATGCCGGTGTGGAGGCAGAGTGGAAGGCTGTAGACGGCTCAAAGTACTTTGAATCACCGCTTTTATACAAGGAAAACGGCTTCAAAGAGGAAAAGGATGCACTCGCTTTAATTGAAGAATTAAACGGCAAACCGGCAAAAGTTAAATCTATAGTTAAGAATATTACCAAAAAAAGAGCACCGCTTCTTTTCAACCTGGCTGAGCTGCAGGCAGAGTGCTCAAAGAAGTTTAAAATCAGCCCGGATGAGACATTGCAGGTGGCTCAGGATCTGTATGAGAAAAAGCTCACCACGTATCCGAGAACTGATGCCAGAGTGCTCTCAAGCGCTGTGGCAAAGGAGATTGGCAAAAATATAAGCAGGCTGAAGGGCTTTGAGCCGACAGCAGACTTTGTGGAGCATATCATGCAAAAGAGGCTATATGCCAACATAGCAGATACGCAGTACACGGATGACAGCAAGGTAACAGACCACTACGCTATCATCCCGACAGGTCAGCTTACTGAGCTTTCGGGGCTTACATCGCTTCAAAGAGCGGTATTTGAGCTGATTGTCAGGCGTTTTCTTAGTATTTTTTATCCGCCGGCAGAGTATGAGAATGTGAAGCTTGTCGTAAATGTGGATAAGGAAAGCTTTTTTGCATCATCCAAGGTGCTAAAGAGCGAGGGCTATTTACAGGTGGCGAATCCGCCGAAAAAGAAGTCCTTTGAGGAAGCAAACGCTCGTATACTCGGCAAAAACAGTGAGACTGCAGAGGGTGCCGATGAAAACGGCACAGCAAACGGCGGTAATGATGAGATAGTCGTAAATCCAAAGGTGATGCTTGAGCTTGCCGATAAGCTAAAGGCGGGCGATGAGATAGCATGCTTAGGCTACAATATCAAGTTTGGAAAGACCTCTCCGCCAAAGCGCTACACCTCAGGCTCCATGGTTCTTGCCATGGAAAACGCAGGACAGCTTATCGAGGACGAGGAGCTTCGTGAGCAGATAAAGGGCTCGGGAATAGGCACCTCGGCAACGAGAGCGGAGATAATCCAGAAGCTTGTCCGTATAGGATATCTGAATCTGAACAAAAAAACACAGATACTCACACCTGAAAGCCTCGGCGAGATGGTGTTTGAGGTCGTATACATGACAGTTCCGGCACTTCTTAATCCAAAGATGACAGCCAACTGGGAAAAGGGACTGGACGGAATCACAAGGGGAACTGTGGATTTTTGGGAATACAGGGGAAAGCTTGAGAGCTTTATCCGCAAAGAGACAGAAAAGATGATTGAGCAGAATCTGCGCCC
>OCLF01000483.1_pt1 | contig 11854 bp, 9 predicted proteins | sample 1502881 | NCBI WGS metagenome assembly OCLF01 (sample SAMN03418267, study PRJEB22391) | human gut metagenome | biome: human-gut; feature: organic feature; material: feces | host: Homo sapiens | place: Tanzania | collected 2013-01
TACAGATAGAGTGGGTTACACCCTCAAAGTAGTCACTCTGTCCATGAGCAAAATCATACATAGGATAAGCATTCCACTTAGTGCCAGTACGATGATGTGGAGTATGAATGATACGATACATGATTGGGTCACGGAAGTGCATGTTAGGATTAGCCATATCGAGCTTGGCACGAAGCACCATACTTCCTTCCGCAGCCTCAGGAGTATTCATCTTTTCAAAAAGAGCAAGACTCTCTTCAATAGGACGGTCACGATAAGGACTGGCAGTACCAGGAGTAGTAGGAGTACCCTTCTGTTCAGCAATCTGCTCAGCAGTCTGCTCATCAATATAAGCATGACCTTTCTTGATCATCCAAACAGCAAACTCCCACAACTTCTCAAAGTAATCAGAAGCATAATAAATATTGCCCCACTTAAAGCCAAGCCACTGAATATCCTGAAGTATATTTTCAACATATTCATTGTTCTCCTTACTTGGGTTGGTATCATCAAAACGGAGATTGCAGACTCCATTATATTTTTCAGCAACACCAAAGTCCATACAGATGGCCTTAGCATGACCAATATGAAGATAGCCATTAGGCTCTGGTGGGAAACGGGTTTGTATTCTTCCACCATTCTTACCTTCCTTGAGATCTTCTTCAACTAATTGCTCGACGAAAGAAAGACTCTTCTTCTCTTCAAGCTTCTTTTCCTCATTAATTGCCATATATTTTATTATTATATTGTTATTTTTGGTGCAAAGATACAAATTTAATTGCAAGTACGGAAATTATCTAAACATTATTTATAATATCAGCATGGAATATTCTAAAACATGTTCTTAAACATATAAAAATATTTGTTTTTCTCGTGTAAAATAGCTACCTTTGCAACCGTTATCCTGAATACAATCTTTTTACCTTAAAGAAAGCTAATACCTTTAAATAGAAGCACCCCCACTGCGAAGTGGAGGTGCTTTGCTTTTTATGTCATTCTGTAAAGTGAATTCCAACGCTTTTATTTAGCTTCAACAGCTTTGCGGAAAGTCTCATTCTTCAGCAAAAGAGATCCCTCTTCTGTATCAATAACTGCCTGATCCTTTACCTCTGCATCCAAACCTTTACGAACAAGATAGATATTAACTGACGAAGCCTCTGGCTTAACCATGAACTCCCACTTGAAAAAATCCTTATCAAGACCGGTTGTCTTTACGGTGAAGTCACTATTGACAGTAATGATACGCTTACCATCAGCGCTCTTGTATTCACCGGCAACTTTCTGCTGAGCAGCAGAATCGGTAATTACCTCTACAACAGGTTCAGCTGCTGGAGCTTCCTTCTTTGTCTGCTGGCATGCTGCGAATGCAAACATTCCTAAGGCAATAGCCATAAATGTTATTTTCTTCATAATTCTTATATTAATATGTTAATAAATAATTTTGTTTCATCCAATCTGTTTATGCTTTATCTTATGTTTATACCGTAAATCATCAGTATCCCACTTGCGCAAATGATAATCCATATAGATATGAGTCCTGTCAAGATAGGAACGTACGAAAAACGCAGGTAATTCTTTGGCTTGAAACCATCAGCATATTTTCTCAAGAAATGCTGAAAGATATAATAGCAAAGTGTTGCATAAATAAAACCGATGATTGTTCCTACCAACACATCACCAAAATAATGCACACCCAGATACATTCTGGAATAACAGGTTATGAACGCCCAAAGACACAGAAATAGGGTCAGTTTGCTCCTTCGTACCAGATATCGCGCAAAAAAAGCCATACTCCATGCATTGGCAGCATGAGATGACGGAAATCCATAGGCTCCTCCACGATACCCCTGAACAATATGAACCATTGGAGATATCGGATTGTCGGGATTGCTCGGGCGCATTCTTCCTATCATAGGCTTCAACAGACCTGAGGCTGTCTGATCACAGAGCGCAATGATGAGTGTTATTACTATCAGAGTGGTAAGCACAACCTTGACAGGAAAGTTTCTGACCATGACAAAGAGAAAGCTTGCATAAAACGGAACCCACACGAAACGATCGGAAAAAATCAACATGAAATAATCCCAAAAGTCACTATGAAAGCCATTGAAAAACAGAAAAATCTGCATATCAATGTGTTCTAATTGTTGAATGAATTCTATCATTTTTCTTTCTTTATCTTACTGATTTTATTCTATTTTTTGCTTGCTATATCATCATACAGCTTCTGCAAATAAGCCTGTCCGCGCTTTAAATTATATCCTTTTCTACCTTGATCATACACAATCTTCTGTGTCTTGTTGTCATAGATGATTGAATTGTCTTCAGAAACCATACCAAATGCATCCGGCACATCAAAGAAGGCAAACTTAGGCGTTGCATCACTCATCATGTTCTTGCTGAACAGGAAATCCTGATGCTTCACGCCCAGCTGTCCGAGAAGAGTTGCTGCAATATCGTTCTGTGAACCTACAAGTGCCACCTTCATAGGGCGGGCAATAGCACCACCTGTCAGGATAAGCGGTATCTGATAACGTGATCTGTCAAAATTATCAAGATGTTCTTTATAACCACCCACATGATCAGGAACCAATACTACCAATGTATTCTTCCATCTAGGAAGTTTGCTATATTCTCTCATAAGATGACCTATCACGCTGTCTGTATAGGCAAAAGCATTCAGACGCTTGTCCTTCAACCGGCTATATGGCACGTCAAACGGCTCATGACTGCTGGATGTCTGGAAGATGCGCAACATAGGATGCTTTACATGCTGTTCCTTTTTCAAATCAGCCAGCAACTTTTCAGCCACAATATGATCGTGCACACCCCATTTGCTCAACTTATCTTCAATCGGGAAATCAGCATCAGATATTATCTTCTGATATCCTTGCGAAACAAGATAAGAACGCTGGTTGGCAAAATCAACATCACCACCATAATAATAAGCATTCTGATAATTCTTGGCCTCAGCTAAAGAACGGGCTATAGAAGGAAGCTGAGCAGTCTTGGCAGGGTAGCGCATGATGCTCATCGTTGGCTGTGCAGGATAACCACTCAGAATAGAAACCAATCCTCTGTCTGTTCGGAAGCTGTTGGCATAGAAACGTGTAAAGAGGATGCTCTTCTGCGCAATGGAATCGAGCTGAACTGCTACATTCTTCACCTTGCCCATAGACGGCATGATGTCGTTGGCAAAACTCTCCATGATGACAATCAAAATGTCAGGATTTCCCGTCTTTCTTGCCTCTTCATTAAGAAGAGGGTAGGTATTAACATCACTGGAACTGACCAGCTCTTTGAAAAGCTTGTCAGCCTCAGCATTATCCATATAGCGATATTGAGCCGCAAAATCTTCCTGATGCGAAAGCGACTCAAACAGGCTGAACATAGGATTGACAGCTGCATGATTAAGAAATGCATCCTGACAAAAATAAGCCTTGCCTGTATTATTCGTCGACACAGTAACTCCACCACGGATAGGAAGGAAAAGCAATGCTGTGAGCACTAACAGAATGAGCGATGAACGAAGGCGATGACGCTCTATATCGCTATCATAAGAGGAACGGCGTCCACCACGGCAATCACCGAAGCCATAACTCATATATCTGCTGCGATAAGTTTTCTTCTTAATGGTAACACGAAGTATAAACCATACACCTATAGCAGAAATAAGAATTGCTAAAAATGCCAGGATGATGTAAAGGAAACTTACACTAGCCAAGGCGTCTTTAGGCGAAGTGAAGAAATAGAAAAGCGGTGTACTGTCCAGAGGGAAATTCCAATACGGATAAAGTCCTAAGTTCAGTACAAAAAGGAATGCCCCTATGAAGGCGACAATACCGAAATAAATATTCAGGATAGGGTAAACCAGTTTCTTCCGAATCCAGATAGACACCAGAAGCAATAAACCGGGAATAACAGAGAGATAACCTGCCATTCCTAAATCAAGCGACAACCCATGCCAGATTACCTGAGGCATATAGTCCCAAATATTTATTGTTTGAGGAGCTGTAGAAGACTTTTCCAAAAGAAGAAAAAGAGGCTTCTGCGCCACGAACAATATCACCAGAATAACGTATGTTTTTATGAATGACAATATCTGTTTCATATCCTAAATTTCATTTATTTGTATATTAACTTGAGTAACATTATCTATATAAAAGATGTATACGAATGCAAAATTAGCCATTTTATTTCATATAAACAATAATTTTCTCTTCTTTTTTAAAAAAAATGGAAAAAAATTTGGTAAATCAAAATATATTTACTAACTTTGTTGTATCAAATTTATTACAGATATGGCTAAATATAACATTCAACCTAAAAAAGAAAAGATGGCAAGGTATCAAACCTTGTTGAGCGAGGAGACTAAAGACCGCCTCCACGACGACATCTTGCGTATGTTGGTTTCAGAACAAAAGTACAAGGATCCTGCATACAATTCACGCAGACTTGCAGAGGATTTGGGAACAAATTCCCGCTACATTTCTGCTGTTTGTGCAACAAGATTCCACAAGAACTATTCTGAACTTGTAAACGACTATCGTGTAAACGATGCAATGTCATTGCTTACTGACAAGCGATATGCCAAAATGAGTGTAGAAGACATTGCAGAAATGGCTGGTTTCAGTACCCGTCAGAGTTTCTATGCAAACTTCTACAAGCGCATGGGCATTACTCCTCGTCAGTATCGATTGAACCACAAAGCGAAATACGAGAAAGTAAAGCAATAGAAACAGAAAACTCCTAGCCCCTGGGTATAACCCGGAAAGGCTAGGAGTTTTTTGTATCCATTATTTTCTCAAGAAATGTTTCAGCACCTTGCTGCTTGCATTTTTAGAAATCTTACGTATGGCCTTGTCTCTGATTTGACGAACCCGTTCTCGTTTCAAACTCATATCATCAGCAATTTCAGCTAATGTCTCATGATGAATTCCAAGTCCATAGAACTTGCGAACCACTTCTTTTTCACGCTCATCAAGCAAATCCACACAATTATCCAAATCTTTCAGCATTTGCTGGAAAGCTACATTATCATCAGCCATATTCACATCCTGATTCACCAATATATCAAGAAGTGTGTATGGATTTCCCTCGCTTATTGGCTGGTCGATAGACACAGCCTTGCTGGCATTGCGAGGTGCATACTTCTTCTGATCTTTCGGTATCTGATAAAGTGCCGACTGCTTATCAACAGCCTCCTGCATGGCTTTTCGGATGAAAGGAGCTGCATATGAAACAAATCTGGTACCACGGGAAGCATCAAACTTCTGTGCTGCGGTAATCATGGCAAGCGTTCCTTCGCTCACCAGATCATCAAATTCCATTCCCTTACCACGGAACTGATTGGCGACAGCCTTTACGTAGTTCAGGTTTTCACTAACCAATATATTGCATTCTTTTTCTGTCATAATATATTCATTTTTTAGTAACAACAAGTCCTTCTCTTAAGAAGATGGTTTCTTTTCTGCAAAAATACAGAGAAAAATTGAATCTTACAAATTTTTCTCCGTTTTTTATTCGAAAAGTATCCTTTTTCCATATTCTTACTTACAAAGACCAGCATAAGGACATGCAGCACATCTTTCTTTATCAGCGGTTGGACGGAAAGGCAATTCTTTATTGAATATATCCGAGAGGATTTTCATGATACCCTCCCAAAATTCATCCTTATAATCTGCTACATTCTCTATATAACTACCTCTGCCAAGTTTCAGCGTCGGATCGTAATCTTCTGCTCTTGCATTCTGAATAAAAAGAAGTCCTGGCGATACCGGGTCCTTAGCTGGATTGAGAGAAGTGGACTGACTTACAATCAAGGCATAGAGGATGGTCTGCAGATAGTAGTCAGTATGCTTGCGCAGCATCTCCGGATTGAACACCTCTGCAATTTCAGCAGGATGAGAAACGGGTGCTCTACCTGTTTTATAGTCGATGACACGAATCTTCTCTGCCATATTTTCCAATCCTGGTTTGCCATTTGCTGCAACGGAATCCAACCTGTCGATAAATCCTGATAGGGTAATATTCTTATCACCACAGGAAGTAGGCAGGACAAACCTTGTTTCTATCGGTATCTCCAAACCGATAATAGTAAATGGTGCCTGACGACTATCTATAACCAATAACTGCTTCAGATAATTGGCTATCACCTCTCTGTTGATAAGTTGCAGTCCATTATACTTTGGCTGATAACCATTACTGCTAACCTTGAACAGCTCTTCACGGAAAGCCTGATCTACTATACGATAAATCAAGGCTTCGTTTTTAATGACATTCTCAAAATCGGCCTTTGTGATGATGATAGGGTGGATGAGCTGTTCCTTACCATCCTTATCCAGCTTGACTGCAGATTTTGGAGCAAACTGCAAATAGATAAGTTGGGCGGCACGATGGAATATATTTCCGAATATCCGGTTGTCTATCTCGTCTTCATCAATGAGATCTGGCTCTTCCAGTTTCTCTATATATCTATAGTAGAAACGCTTTTCGCATCTCATGTAAGTATTGATGAAAGTAGGAGATATTTTCCAATGTTCATTCAGTTTTGTCCATATTGCTTCTGTCTTATCTATTCCTTTATATTCATCGCGACAAGGAGTCTGGCCGAGTTTGAATGAATGACGGTGTACAGTATTCTTTCCTTCTATCATCAACTGCAACATAAAGCGACTCATTTCGCCAGTCTGTCCTTCTTCTGTAGCATTATTATAGGTGAATGCCAAATGTTGGCAACGCTGTATCATGCGATAGAAATAGTATGCAGAGATAGCTACTTTATTGTCAATGGTCGTCAACCCGTAAGCTTTTCTAATAGAATAAGGTATAAACGAAGCATCGTTGACACCCTTTGGCCACTTTCCTTCATTACATGATAAGACTAGCATATAATCGAAATCGAGATTTCGGGTTTCCAAGACTCCCATAATCTGTATACCTACAGCTGGTTCGCCATGAAATGGGATGCTGGTTGTCTGGAACAATTGCAGAATCAAGCGCTCCAAGGTTATTGTATCAACCTTTAAATCGCCACTCTCAACAAGTCCTCTCAGACGATTAATCACTGTATAAGAACGGAAAAGAGACTCCTGGAAGAGCTGATCCACATTCTCTTGCTTTGTAGTATAACCTATCTGCTTGAGAATATCTATCAGATAGGTTAGCAATCCCATATTATATTCTTCAAGATTAGCTGCAGCATCTATATCTCTGAACAATATGGCAAGTCCTTCATCCTCATTCATGATGAGTGAACATCTATCTGGATAGAACGTCTTCTTTGATTCCAACTGCTCAATAACCTGCAGATTGAGCTGTGAAATATAACGGGCATAAGGATGTCGTAGGACAGCAAGAACCTGATGCAGGCGATAGGTATTGCTAGACTTAGGATGTCCGATGCCCTGCAATTGAATAAGCTGTTGAATCAGACTATAGAAAGGCGTCTGCTGCAAAGGATATCCGATTGTTATATTTACATGTTCTACCTCCTTTGGAAGCGAATGTAAAACGGTAGGAAGCAAGCTTTCGTCAGCAAGAACAATTGCCACATTGCCAGTCTCCTTGCACAACCCGTTCTCTTTTAGCCAGGTATGCACGAATCTAGCCTGAACATTCTCTGTTGGAGCAGAAAAATAGTTGATTCTCTTCTTCCTGGATAAATTATCATATATGTTCTCCGCAGATTGACCAGACTCGTTTCCGTTTTCATTTGCTTCCAGCTTGCCTTTGTCTGAATCGGCGTCAAGTTCGTTCGGGAAATATTTCAGATTCTGGCGAATATAATGACCCGCTTCATGGTTGTTATCCATATAAGCCTTGTCATAATCCCAATAGAAGACAGCCTTTCCTTCTTTCATCAACCTGTCGCATAATTGCATCTCTACCTTCTGCAACATATTAAAGCCGACGAAAACATACTTCTTGTGTTCAAATTTGAGATTTTCATCAGTCACTACCTGGCGATAAAGCGCACCTTCATAGGCAAGTCCCTGCAGAGCGAGACGACTATTGAAATCGTTGTAGATATCGAGGAAATGACTCCATAATTGGAGGAATCGCTTTTTCAATTCCGAATTATGGTCTTCCGAAAAATTACTGAAGAACCTCTGAATCATCTTCTTCTGATCATCAGTCAGATAGGAGATATCATCAAGCTCATGAATATCTTTTAAGTTGGAGAACACCAGTTGCGCATCTGCCATATTTTTATCAATATCGTCAAAATCGGTAATGAGCATCTGACCCCAACCGTAAAAATGGTCAAGAGTTTCATCAATCTCAGTACATTTCACAAATGATTTATGCAAATCGCATACCAGCTTGATAGGGTCAGCAACCTTCAGTGGACTGTTCTGTCGGAACAATTCACTGATAGTTATATATGAAGGAGACCATATAGCCTCATGTTCAATTTCTGCAAGATAGGTATCCAGAAAGAGAGAGGCACGTTTGTTAGGGAAGACGACAACGATGTCGCTCATATCCCTGCCATATTTCTCTCTCAAATCTCTTGCTACTGATTTAAGAAATGGTACCATAGCTTTACTTTTATTCTAGTTTTGAGTATCAAAAACTTATTTTGTCAAAATTATCATCTTACTTCAACGACCTTGTTGGGATAAACATACCAAAGATAACCGGTGATATTCTGGTATCCCATTTCACGCAACAAGTTCATATATCCACGAACCTGTTCCTGATGTTCTTCCTTTGGTTTACCAAACTTGAAGTCAACAACTATCGTTTCATTCTCGTCTCTCATCACTCGGTCTGGTCGGAACTTAACAGCTTTTCCATCCACATATTTCACGATAGAGCATTCGTTCAATACTCTCCAGCGGTCAGAGAACCAGTCTTTTACCTGAGGAGAGGCAAGGCGCTGCTTAATCATCTTTTCCAATCTTTCATTGGATACGTTGTCATCGTAGAGAATACCATCTATTTCCAATTGTTTGAGGGCACTTTCTACATCGGCTGAAGTCTTGATAGTAGAAAAAATGCTATGCAATACCGTACCCATTTTGATGTAGAACTTCTGCTGTTCTTCAGCTTCATCGCCCTCTACAAAGTCGCGACTCTTATTACTCTGCTTGAATTCCGGCAAATCCGGATTAGCACAAAGTACGATATCTGTCGGTTTCTCATCTTTCATGAAGACGTTCTCCGATTCTTTCTTCTCTTCGTGATTTTCTTCTTCTACGATGAGTTCACCGTAAGAGAAGTTGATATCTTCAGAAGACTCAGATCCTATTCCCGATAATTCTACAGGAACCCCAGTACTCTCCAAATTCCTGGCTACATTCTGAAGAACAGATTCTATCAAGTATGCGCGACTGTTCTGATTGCCTCGCTTGCCCAATACAAACAGACTATGGCTGGCACGGGTAAAGGCAACATAAAGCAGATTTAGATTGTCAACAACATTCTGGAGATGCTCATGATGATAATCCCCCTCATAGATGGATTGCATCATGGCTTTTGCATTGAAGTCTATCGGTACGAGGGGCAGTTCATTGAATGGCTCTTCTTGTGGCTCACACCAGATAGTATTCATTTTTTCCAGTTTCCAGTCGCAGAAAGGCATGATTACATAATCAAATTCCAATCCTTTACTCTTATGGATGGTGATAAGTCTGATTCCGTTAATTCCATCACAATGAATACTTTTCTCATGAATGGTATTGTCCCATTCCTTGAGAAAGGCATCTATATCGCTGCTGTTGTCTACCAGATATTCGTTCATCTTGTCATAGAAGGCACAGACATAAGCGCTTTGTTTCTTCATATCCTTTACCTTATCCATCCCCAAGGTAGCATAAAGAATCTCCGTAAGCTCAAAGAGCGGTTTTTCCAGCAAGGTAGAACGCTGTTCCAATAATGTTTCAACCAAATGAGGATCCCTCAGATACTTGATTGCATATTTGGCGAGGGTAGCCTTTGCAATGGCATCATCCGGACAAGCCATGAGGCGCAATGCCACAATGAGGGTAGAAACAGCTTGGGAAGCATCCAGTCGGAAAGCCTCATCTGAGACCATCAGAAAATCAGAATTCTCCATAAAATAGGCAGCAATATCCTGAATGGCTTTATTGCTGCGCACCAGAATGGCAATCTTATTAGCTGGAACACCCATAGCAGTGAGCTCTGTTGCTATTTCCAGCGACTGCTTCATCATGCTTTCCGTGATGTCTTCTCCTCCAAGCAACAGCACTTCTACATATCCCTTTTTGCCCTTCTTCTCTGGTACCTTCTGACAAACATCGGCATAAGCATTTACCAATTGTTTTACCTGTTCCTGGTTAGAGTCTTTCAGCAAATCACACTCCTGCTTGGCTGCTTCTACAAAGAAAGCATTATTGAAGGCGATGATGTTGCGGTCTGAGCGATAATTGGTATCTAGAGTCTTCATTTCGAGCGACTTAGTTCCACCAAACTCATTCTCGATATTATTGAGTAATCGCCAATCACCCGATCTCCATCTGTAGATACTCTGCTTTACGTCACCCACGATGAGATTCCCCACATTTTCCCTGCTCATGGTTTCCTCCAGCAGAACCTTGAAATTCTGCCATTGTATGGTACTGGTGTCCTGGAACTCATCTATCATCACATGATCAAGTTGAGTTCCTATCTTTTCAAAGATAAAAGGCGAGTCGCTGTCTTCAACCAAAGCATGAAGCAGAGTCTGGGTATCACTCAACAGGAAACGGTTGGCTATCTGGTTCAGTTCTCTCACTTTCTGGTCGATGCTACCCAGCAGGCGCAACTGGTTGAGATGCTTCATCGTAAGGGTAGCGCTCTTGTAGCTCTTTACCCATTCCGGTCTTTTCTCTTCCGAGAATTTCAAGATAGGATAAAGCCTTTCAGATACAAACATAAACAGAGGTGACTGTTCCTTAACATCGCTTTTCTTGACCCAAGCCTCCGGACTTTCATAACATTTTTTGAAGGTAGAATTTATCAAGTCATCATCATCATATTTGCCTATCTTCAATTTATTGAAATAGCTCCAGATTCCCCTGGTTTTTCCAGCCAGATCATCAGCAGTATATCCACCTTCTTCAAGACTGTCAAAGAAAGTTGCGGCAATCTCCTGCAGTTTTTCTCTTGTCTGTCTTCTGATTTCTTTCATCTTGGCAGTAAATTCCTTGAAGAATCCTTCCTTTGACATGCACTGATTCAGAGCATCAGAATTTTCCTTATAGTAATCCTTGAAGATATTCTCACCAAATTTCTTGATGGGGCCTATTACATTCCAACTCCTATCATCGTCAATACTTTCCTGAATGTAATCCAAGATCCAGAAGAGTAGACGGTCAGTACTGGTTAAACTTTCTATCAGTTCATCCACAGCCTGCTGTTCTACCTGATAATCGTTCAATCCAATACGCAGATTAGCTGTGAGATCCAGTTCTCGAGCCAGATTACGCAATACCCCCTGAAAGAAAGTATCAATGGTCTGTACGCGGAAGTAATTGTAGTTATGCAAGAGGAGTCTCAGGGCTTCTGCTGCATTCTTTCTTATTATTTCTTCTGAAAGATGGGGCAAGGCAATCTTGATTTGCTCAAGATAGCCATTCGATTCTTCCAGTCCCTGCGCAATACCATAGAGCTGACTCAATATACGCATCTTCATCTCTTCTGTTGCCTTGTTGGTAAAGGTCACAGCGAGAATGGTGCGATAAGCCATCGGATTCTCTATCACGAGAGTCATGTATTCTTTGGCGAGAGTGAAGGTCTTGCCCGATCCTGCACTTGCCTTATATACAGTTAATTGTGAATTCATATATAGCTTTGAATTTTATCTTATTTTTAAGTTTTAAACTTACCCGGACCTAATTCTCTTACGCTCCAACCTCTTACGGAATTG